>Ga0307980_1000545_pt1 | contig 17491 bp, 17 predicted proteins | sample OrgLakmetage1060_FD_201817 | JGI IMG/M metagenome (GOLD analysis project Ga0307980, IMG submission 201817) | Saline water microbial communities from Organic Lake, Antarctica - #1060 | ecosystem: Environmental > Aquatic > Non-marine Saline and Alkaline > Saline | place: Antarctica: Organic Lake... | reverse complement strand
AAATAGATGAACTTATTAATCACAGTATTACTAGATATATTATCTAGTGTGCATTCATACTTTACGCCATTTTGTTCAACAGTGAAACTGTAGATACATTTGTGATCTCGATTCATAGCAATCCTAATCACAGTAACCTTTATCGCATCAACACTTAACCAATATACATGTTTATCTTGGTCAAAGTAACCAAAACTTGGTGACTCGAAATAACATCTGTCAATAGTGGTGAAAGGCATGATCGTAAGTATAATAATACATAAGACTATAATTATTCATTTTTTTTATGCACAGCAGACTTTTGTGCTAAAAAAAAATATATGCAATTTTGCATATATTTTATATGAAAGATGAATCGCGAGCAATGGCTTTGAATAATTATGCAGCAGGTGGACTATTATTATTAGCACATGAAATATTGATCATATTCATTTGGATAGCTGACTCATAGAAATCTTGTGCAGTTGGCATATTACTTTGAGCGTGATTTGGATCTACAATCCAATCAATATCCTCAACATCAAGCTCTTCTTCTGGCTTGAAGTCAGCATCAAACTTAACACGACCAACATAACCATTTCCAGTAGTATCAGTATACTCGAGCTCAAAGGATTCAGTGCCATTAAATAAGAACCTGAAAGTTTGCCAATTACCTAAACTATCAATGTGCTCATACCCATCACTTTTACCTAAACCAATGTTTATCCTTTCAATTGTGAGATCTGGACGTGATAACTTAGCACAGATGAACACTTGACCATTGAAGTAAAAGAATCGGTAACTATAAGAGTAACCAGAGTTATTTAATAACTCTTCATACTTTTTACCATTTTGTTCAGCGGTAAAGTTGTACTTAGGTTCCTCATCACTATTACTAATTTCAGTTACAGTGACTTTAATATCGCTAAAATTTAGGTTAAACACAGTTTCAGTTTGTTCAAGGTTATGGAAGTCTGGAGACTCAAAATAACATTCTTCAACATTAATAGACATAATTGTGGAATATAACTAAATTTATACGCAAGGGTATTTAAGGTGGTCATTTTTCATTTTTTTACGCAAAAAAAAAACATAAAATTATGTTTTGATAATGACCAATCATGATTAGGTTATTAGAATGCTGAAGCATCAGATGATGATTCATCTATAACTCCAGTATAGCTCACATCATATCTTTGAGCTTTACCATCGTAATCATCTTCATCATCTTCATTGCGACGACCAAAGTCCTCACTTATGGCATACCCACCGTTAACATCAAAAGATTCATCAAATACCACTGATCTTACATAGTTACCATTAAGGTTGACATCAAGGCGAAGGGAACCGTTTGGTTTAAGGTCGAATGAAAAATCATCCCACATTCCAATAGAATCAACATATTGTCCAATATCAAACGAATCACCTGCAATAAAGAACCTATCAATACGCATCTCGGGGCAAGTTAGCTTTTTGCAAAGGAATACCCTACCATTGTACAAGAAGAACCTGTAATGTGCAGTATAATCATCATGCACCAAATTCCTTGAACAAACATATCCATCTTGGGACACAGAAACCATGAACTTTGGCTTCGAGTTAGGAATCCTAGTGATGATAATAGTAATATTATCATTTGCAAGATTGAAAGTCACCGAACCTTGAATAGTATCAAAATTTGGTGATTGATAGAAGGAACTGCTGATATTGATAATAGACATAATTTCGTGTATAATAGACGTGAATAAGCTGAGATAAAACCAATAGGTGTGTTGAAGCAAGCTAGATAGAATATTAATGCACGATGCATACCTTAGCTGAGTATTATTCATTTTTTATGCATATTGATATAAAAAATGAATGTTGACCTTTAGCTAATAATGAATCACTATGGTAACTTATGAGGTCTTCGTCAACAATGTCTGGGTAGAAATCTTGAGGTTACCATCTAGCAAAGTTTGTGGTTGCTGTGGTGATATTGGAAAGAAGAGATGGGCTTTTACTTTAAAAGATGAGTGTTTTAATGGCTTTTGTTCAAAATGCTTTAAAAAGCATATTATTGTGGAGACTAGTGGTGAGCTGCCAATTGTGCCTAAATCAATTATCAATGTGATGGAAACCAGCACAAGGAATAGATATATTAGAAAAAGAGCATTATATCAACCACTAGATTCGAATGATTATAAGCTCAATCAAAATATGATGCACTATGTTCATCTGCCAAAAGAAAAGAAAGCAAAGTGGAGCTTAATCACGCAATCAAAGGCAAAGGAAATATACATTTGACCACTTGCACACATAAAATTATTTATATTTTAATGTGGCTGCCAATACTTCCACTCCGTTCATCACTATCCAAAACCTTAGGTGCGAGCCGAAGATCAAGCGAGATGATGAAGAGAACAGCAAAAATTAATTATAATTTGATTCACCACAATTATTTTTTTTGTATATAATATATAGATAACTCATCTGGCAAATCGAATAAGGCCAAGATGGTAACCAAGAGCTCATTAATAGTTGTATTAATAATATTATTTCTGCTAATATTAATTTACATAGTGCCATTTTTCCCAGAAATTGAGAAGATTAACCCAGCTCTTATGCCTAGTCAGATAGTAATGTCACCAGCATTTGGCACTATAGATCACGTAAAATATATTTCTGGGATTGGTAAAGGTGATATGCCAGTAGATGTTGTAGTTATTAGTATATATTTGTCATTATTAGATACTCATGTTCAATATTATCCAATGTCTGGATACTTGATTCATCAATATAAAGAAAAAGGCAAGAATGAGTTTGCAACCGATAGAGGGGTAGCTATTTATAATAATTCATCTAAAACAGTGATGCAGTCACTTAATAATAAAGTAATACATATTTATAGGTATACAGGATATTTCTCAAGGAGATTAGTGAGCTGCAAAGATGATATGCCATATATTAGTGATAGAGATCCAACCTTTGCAGCATTGCCACGTGCTAAGGTAATTACTCACCAAAATGTAACTGTGGGTAAACCAATGGGCGCCATCCTTTTGGGTTCAAGAGTAGAAATAATGATACCAGCTAAAAACTTTGAATTATCTATTATGAAAGGTGAAAAAGTGTATGGGCCGAATACTATGCTAGGCATTTATAGATAAAAAAAGGGTTTTATCTATTATAGCAAGCTAGAATAGATGGGTTGTGCATACAACAAGAACTCGGCCAAACGCCAGAGCCCAGAAGAACTACGCACGGGGACTTCTGTAAAATAAATTGTGCATTGAACGGAACTTAACGAATTAAGCCCAGAAGAGTGATGCACCCTCTTCTGTGTATAGAGAATCTTTGTGCTCATAGTCAATGAAGTTAATCTCAAGATTACACTCAACACCGATTGCCTCATGAATGAGGTATCGGTAAATGTCGATTGCAAGCTTGTTCTTAACCTCATTTGGAAGATTTGATGGGATTCTAGCAAGGTGGCTCATGATAATTTCTTTGTTGAAGAAATCATCCAAGGTACCAATGCTACACCCACCATTCTTCTTAATGGCTTTGAACAGATGAAGTAATCCGAACTTCTTGTACGAGAACCTTTCAAGAAGGAGGGTATCCTTGAAACGTTCGGCGGTACAGTGAATTTCATCATCTTCATAGACGTTGATCACAAAGTTATACTTTTTGGTTACATCAAATTTGTAATCAGAAAGCTTTTTAGACTCTAATTGGGAACTGGGTACAAACAAGGTCTTGAGAATTTCTTCTCTTGAAAAATAGTTTGTATAGAAAGACATTGTGAATTAATGGTTGGAATTTGGAAACTGGAGAGTTTGGAAATAGAAGCGAGTTGAACGATTAAAAATGCAATGTATAAAGTCACTTAAGACTTAACTTAGAGACTATTTTTTCAATTTTTTAACATATGCCCAATATGAGATAATACAACACAAAAAAAGGGGTTTTCTATTTTTTTGGGTTGTTTGCGGATTTTAAAATAGAATGATTGGTTTGGTTTTAGATGTCTTAGCGATAGAATGCTTGAAGAGATGCCCCCGTGTAGAGGGCATTCTTATACCTATAGTCATAGGTATGGATATGAATCGTCTTGGATGGAATCATAATTGCTTCAGCAATCATAATCCTCCAAGCGTCATATGCAGAGGCATTCTTATCTTTGGGACCTAAAGCGGGATTTATGCATTGGAATATATTCCTAGATATCAATTCTTCTCCATAGAAGTAATCAATATCAATGCATCGCTCTAGATTTTGAGAGACAGCGGTGAGCATTTGGGATATGTTGGTGGTAGAGGGGTAATCAATAATTGTCTTGTTACCGTTAGAATCAGAAGATTCAGCGCATAGAGATACACTATTATCCTTGATTTTGAGATCAAAGGTATAATGAGTATATTCATCATACACGAATAAGTCTCTATCACCACCATGAATATAATTGATAACCATGATGATTTTAAGCGTTTGAAAAATAGAGATTTAAATGAAAATAACTGTGAGGTGAACGATTAAAAATGCAATATATAAAGTCACAAGGGACTAATTTAGATACTCTTTTTTTTCATTTTTTTATACGTAAATATAGCATATAAAAAATGAAATTGAGCTTCACTAATCAATCTGAACGTGGCCAGTTCTATGAATCATTTATCCATCACTATGAATCCTATCTACAAGACTGCAGAAAGAGAAGCTACTTACGCTAAATTAGATGCCAATTACTGTTTTCTAAGGAACGATGGAACACCACTATGCCATGTTACCCCGATGTCAGATTACCATGAAATATGTGATCGTAACTTAGTACATAAGACAAATATTAGTGGAGCAAAATCTATGTTCTCTATTAATGGCAAGGTGTATGCAATCTCAACACAAAATGACTCTGAGAAATTCGTGTTGAGTGAGGTTTGTCCATGCCCAAGATTACTATCATGCACATTTGATTTCGCAACTATTATTAGTAGAGATGGTAATGTTAGTAGATCACCACTAATGACCAAATTCCATGTTTATAGTGGTAATGGCAGGATAATAGTAAGGTATATTACTGTTCACTGTGGTAACTATGAATTTGTGAGCACTAGATGCTTTGATATGAATTTTATTGATAAATTCAGCATAAATCAAGTATATAGACGATCCACTAAAGAAGGTGCTGAATTATATATTACTAACCATGTATGGAAGTATACATTAATCAAAGACGTACAATTTATAGATCCAAAAGCACCACAAGAGCACAGTAAATCACTTCAAAATGAGGTAATGGAATTCGTGAAGAGCTCCTTTATAGACCCAGATCATTCATTTAATGAAGGATATCAAAGGTTTAGTGCTGAATGTAAGCATATATTTAGGGATATAATAGTTAATTATCCATCTTACCAAAATCAAGCCAGAGATAATGCACGCCAACTTATTATGCAAAGGAGGATGTCATCATTAAATATATTGGGTAATCAAGCTAATATGCCTCAACAAAATGTTCATTCGCACATTGATATGACTAAACCTAAGCATGATAATCCTCATCATGAACCATCAAAACATGATGTGAACTGCTGCATATGCACTGAGTCAATTAGTACACGTGTGGCACTTATACCATGTGGTCATGCTAGCTATTGTGTAGAATGCTCTAATAAGATAGAGCAGTGTGCTATATGCAAAGCAAACATAATCAGTAGAATGCCAGTCTATTTCTGAGTTGAACACACATATTTTTTTGCATAAAAATTGAAAGCGTATCCTTTTAGTTTAAAATTAGTCATGAATATGTTATCCATTAATATGAGAGATGGCTTCACAATTGCTGAAAAAATGGTTGAGTGCGCAAAAGAAGATGAAGATTATTGCTTTAGGAAAACTAATGGCACTATAATATGTTACATACATACTGGTGATCCATTTGGTGACAAAGTATATGACAAAGATCACATACTTAGAGCTACAATTGCTGGTACTCTATGTATATTTCGCATTAATGATGTGATATATACATTATATTCACCAAATGGTAGTAATGTATTCTTATTAGATGAATTATGTCCTAATCAAAGAACACTACCATACACCTTTTGTCATCATAAAATTATTAGTAAGCATGGTGACTCTACACTTTGTGATCGTGCCAAGTTCTATATATATCACAAAGATGATAGAATAATAGTAAGGTACTTATCAGGAAAATGCATAAATTACGCATTTGTATCTACTATATGCTTTGACTCTGAGTTCAATGAGAAGTTTAGGATAAACCAAGTATATGATATATATAATAAAATTGGTGCAGAATTAGATACAACCGGTGATGTTTGGAAATATAATTTACTTAATAATAAGTATACTATTAATCCTAATACGCCAAATATAAATAATAAGGCTATTGAGGATGAAGCAGCTTCATTCGTTATAGGTATGATACAGCTAAATTTCTTCAATTATGGAATGTACTCGAACTTTAGTGTTGAATGCCAGACAATATTTAAAGATATAATATCTACGTATGCACCTAAAGTTGATCCACAAATGATAGAAAATAGGCGTGGAGCTCAAATAAAAGTTCACCCGGAAACCACGGTTAATATACCACCAAAGGAATCTCACTTCGTGCCAGCTAAGCCAATTATTAATAATGAAGAACGAAAAGACGTGATGGGTTGTTGTATATGCTTCGAACCAATTAAGGATCGTACTGCACTTATACCATGTATGCATGCAAGCTACTGTTTGGAATGTGCTAACAAGCTTAATAAGTGTGCCATATGCAATACACCAATAAGTAGCAAATCTAGGATCTACTTATAATTAAACTAATCTTTTTTTATTTATTATTTAAACGAGAAAGCCCATCCACATATAAAATATAATGAACACCCCAACCACTAATGAGTTTGCAAGGATGAGCATAGATGAGATCATAAATAATCCACCCATAAATAATGACGAATTATTCAAGGTTATATTCACTCACAAAAGCATAACCACTCATGATTATAAGTATGGAAAATTAGCTGATTTAATATACAGGTGTAGAGATTTAGGTATTAAGCCAACTAATGACAAAGATGTAATTAATTTTGCCATTAATAATGATTGCTTGCCAGTATTAGTCGAAATAAGACGTCAATGCACTCTTGATAATACCAAACTCGATTTGTCAGCAAGTAATGTGCTAAAAGTGATTGATGATGAAAACATGAGAATATTTAGGTGGATATTATCCCATAACTTAATTGGCGAAGGAACCACTAACTTGAGTAATTTGCCGTTACTCGAAGAAGCACTATCTAGGGGAAAGCTCAAGATAGCAAAGTACATATTATTATATGACAAAAAATCAATGAAATCTGCCATTAAGGCTGCGATTAGGGTGTCAAGTATTGAATATATAGAATGGATATTTAGTATTAATGGAGATGCCACAGAATTATTGTATGCGGATGATAATATGGAGATCGCAGCTAAGTTTGGCACTGAAAGCTTGTTTAATCTATTACTAAAGTATGCACCAGATGAAAGCGCAATTGAAGATATGATGATATACTCAGCAAGACATGGTCGCGTAGATATATTAGAGCTAATAATTACATCACCGATTAATATGAGTATATTCGATGAAGGTACCTATGCTGATTTAGCATCTAGACAACATTACCTTGGTACACATGGCAAAGATATAGATAGTAAAGATGAATTCATCTTTGTGTTACTCAAAGAAGCAACTATTAATAATCAATTTGAGGTGCTAAAGTGGTGGGATATGTCTGGCATAGTATGTAAGGATATTAGGGTAATGCTGTCACATAGTAGAGATGCCAAGATTACTCAGTTTTGGAAGAATAAATTCAAATATATTTAATTTTAATACAAAAGTGGTGCAGATTAGTTATGGTTATACTCAAAGATTCACAAGCCCCGGAGTATGAGATAATTAAATATTTAGACGTAGCTACTATATACTCATATACTTTAGTATCTAAGTCATGTAACAGGGTAATCCACGAGTTATCCATTGATAAATTATTAGTGGGTAAGTCCATTGATTTTGCTGGATTAAAGTTACTACATAAATTATTAGGTGATGATGGCATCCATAATCAGCTAGGTAGATGGAAATATCATAACGTAAACATACTATACTATGAAGATGGTGTTGAAGAATATATACTAGCCCATAATTTGTTTAGTATATATGAAGAAGCCAAAGCTGTTGGATACATGGAAACCAATAGAGAATCTAATGATAAAAATATGTTGATGTATGCGGTAAGGCAAGGTAAAATTAAATATTTAAGATGGATGACTATGTTCAATAAATTAGATGTTAATTTGCTGAATACTAGCCTAATACTTGAATTATTGAATGCTGGTCAACGAAAGATGGCTAAGTATTTATCAACCAGACTAAATAATTTTTATTATGATGATTTGGTATCAAAAGTCATTGAATGTGGTGATCTCAAATTTGCAAAGTGGCTGATTGATGAGCCAGATGATCATTTGATCACAAAGTCTGGCATAATTGACCCTATTACAAAGATTGGTAGTATTGATGTATTCGAGTGGTTAACTAATGCAATTGAGATTGATTCAGTCGTGGTTTGTACTATATTAAGTAAGCTATCAAGTTATGAAAACTTAGCTGGCCTCGATTGGTGGCTAGACACTTACTATACTTTGAATATTAATGATAAACTACACATAAGCAATTTTGATGCATTAGATGAAGCAACCATGGAAGGGTATATTTCTGTGCTTAAATGGTGGGAATTCTCTGGCATTGATTTGATGATTAGTAAGAAGACTATCATGAACCTAAGACATTACCGTAATCGCAAAGATGTACTATTGTGGTGGAGATCATACTTTAACTCGAGAAATATCAGGGTATTCGATGATTATTTATTAGTGTAAAGCACCACAATATTTTTTTATGTATTTAAAAAATTAGTGCTAATGTATAAATGAGGTCAAGCACAATTTTTAGGTTTGGTAAATCTGTGAAAGATAAATTACGTAAGCTCAATGGCTCCCAACTCAATATAACACATTTGCCATCATATAATGAACATCAGGATATGCAACCTTTGCCAGAGATGAGCTCCGTGCCAGATATTTATGAAGAAGATGGGTTAGTGGGTTTGCCCGGTTTGCCCGGTTTGCCCGGAGATTACATAAAACCAGAGCTAAGAAGAATTAGATCAATCGATCGAGTAAAGTTGCGCATAATTAATGGTACCATAAGAAAATGTGATATTATAAGCAAAAGACTAAGTAGTAGCGAGCTGCCTACGAAGATGGGTAAAATAGAATTGAGTGAATCATATGATAACTACTTAGAGTTCTGTCGTGATACTAAAGACTTTTATTAACAAAAAAATGAATATGTGGGTATTAATGTAAAAAGTGCTTAGGGATGGAAGACACAAAAGAACTAACCAATTTATTGGGTAAAAGCAGCATAATTAAGTTCATAACCCCTAATATTAATCTAAATAAGTGTTGGTACATATATAAGCTAGATGGGATGATCTTTGCTATCATTGACTTTGATGAAAAAATAGAGGTAAGCCAAATATACCCAGAGATGAGGTTAGTTACTAATATACAACGAAGTAACTATATTCATCGCAAACAAGATATAATTGTTGAAGCCAGTGATGCATTCGTCATTATTAAAAGAGTAATGATTGCACCTGGTACTACACGCGCTCAGTACCAAGATATAATACTTAGAGAAAGCTCAGTAGATTAAATCCGGACTATGGCTAATTCTAGATATGGATTCTTTAGTCTTGATTAGCTTATCTTTTTTCTTTTTTGGCAAGTCATCACAATCTAAGGATACCTCTAAATCTGGTGATGTATAATTGGGTGAGATGTAGTTTTGCTTTGCTATAGAGTTAGTCATTTTGCTAACCAGTTGATTTAGTGATTTTGCTGTGGTTTTCAAATCAGTAGATGTCTGACCTAAGGTTGTTAAGTTTGCACCAAATTTCTTATTGAATTTCTTATAGTCATCACCAGCCAAAACTAGATTAGTTACTAGCTTCTTTGAGTTCTCTAGTAGATGCGATAACTCTTTCACTTGATCTTTCAGTTCTTCATTATTAGCATTCATAATATTTACTTCGATATTAAGCAGGTTATTATTGTTTTTGTATATATCGTTGCTCTTCTTGAATTCTTCATTATTTAACTCTAAAATATTTATTTGGGTCTTGAGTAGCTTATTCTGTGCCTTGAGATCATTAGCCACCCGCTTTATAGTGTTCATGTCAAACATAGATGACCACACAAAGAATGCGCAAATTAGGGCCAAAGCAAATAATACGGCACTATTCACAATTGGTAGTGCTGTTACTAACGAATAAATAGCAAAGACACTTCCCATCATGGTGCCACCTAAAGCTAGTGCAGTACATAAAATCACGATGAAATCTTCAAAGTATGACCTGATGATTTCCATTTTGGTTTTATATAATTTAAGCATAAAAAAATATTTAATATAAATGGCGTATATTGAAAATTATAAGATAAAGACCAATTTTGATGAGTTTGATCAATTGTTATTACTAAAGGATTCCAGTGTAAGTGATGTGAAGTGTAATTTAATTAATAAAGAGGACTCTACTGACATAACCACTGCTAATCTAGGTAGTGATGTGGTGCCCAACAAAACTGATGTAATATTTTTGGTGGATACCACAGAGAATATGACCCAAAGTAATATTGATGAAGCAACTGGGTGGATTAAATCATATATTAAGCACAACAATGCCACTAAAAGCAATAATATAGATATTATGTTCAAGTTTAATAGCATAATCACACCAGTGATGATTAGCCCAAATGATTTAGATGACCCAGCTCAGCCAATTAATAAAGTTAGGGTTACACCAGAGACCATGCCAGACTTTGTTAAGCTAGTTAAGTTTATAACTCAATCTCTGAAGAAGACTAGTTACTTAAAAACCACATTTGTCTTGTTCACGGCATCATGCCATAGAAAGGTACACAAAATTATGGATAGGCAAGAGCACTTTTATAAAGAATTAATGAAAGAATCATACAGCTTACATCATGTTGGGCTAACCAGGCAATTCAAGATATGTGTGATCCACTTGGGTAAAGAAGATGCAGAGCCAACTCTGTATTACAGATTGGTGGATTTAAGCACAGAGAAATCACTGATGCTTCACTATGATGATAAAATAGCTTTGACCAATGGGAAAATGGATAGGCTAACCACTAAATTTGGTAGCCCAAAATATGTGATAGCACATAAAGGTGACAAAAAGATCTATGAGTTTACTGAGTTTCTTGGTCATACATTTTTCATCACTCATAATTTTAAGGGTGAATTCGACCTACATAATGTCTTGACTGAAGCCACTAGTGTATCATTGACTAATAATAAGATAGATGCACCACTTTACTTAAATAAGCTAGCTAATCTTTACTTGGCAATGAAGAATGCTAGGTTCTTAATCATTAACTCATTTAATATCAAAGACTTAGATAAATATGTTATGGCTGGCGTCACTGTGCTTCAAGATGAGTATATTGATTACTATGAAAACTTAGAGCACAAAGAAAATCAAGAGCTAAGTGATATAGACAAAGCTATATATAAGAAAGCAAAGACATGTGTTGACTTTCTGCGGTACTTTATTAATGTGACAAAGAAGAACCCCTTGTTCAAAAGCTGTGAGTACTTAGATATAGTATGCCGTGCATATGAGGTACTAAGATAAAAAAATGAATGGATGATTATATATTAAATATTCGTGCACCAAAATCACAATGGAATCTAATGTTGAATTTCCTAAGGAAGAGTTTTTGTATACCATTAAGTCGGCTGACGTTGATATTCACGGGCAAGGTAAAGCAAAAGATGATGCGCCTAAATTACACCAAAAAGAAGGTGATGCGGGAGCTGACATATACACAGGCAGAAGTTTTGGATTACCTGAGAGAACAACCAGTAAGATCAGCACTGGTATTTATGTTAGGCTTCCTATCAATGTATTCGCTCTTGTGTTGCCTAGATCATCTGCTATGGCCAAAGGATTAGTTATCCAAGGTGTCGTAGATAATGGATATCATGGAGAACTCAAGCTAATCATTCATAACACAACTGATGAATGTATCACTGTAAGTAAAGATGTATCGGTTGCACAATTGGCACTATTTAATACAGTACCTCAGTTACCCAAATTAGTAAGTAATGATATATTTGGCAAAGTTGCTGTGAGTGAGCGTGGATCTGGTGGATTTGGTTCTACTGGTAATGCACTTAAGTAATTAATGCATCTAAATATCTTTTTTTTTTGCACATAATATATAAACCAAATGAGTTCTGACATAAATAATTCTATAAGGAAAACCCAGGGCGCATACACCAGAGTTATAATTGATAAAAATAAGATAACTAAATATTACTTACAGGATGATCTATACATCTTTGCCAAAGAATATATATTCTTGAGATTAATAGAGAAGTACAACATTGGGCTCAAGATCAATAACCTACAGTTTGCCCCCAAGTATTTTTGTCCACAATTATGCCTAACTAAATATGATGGTGACCTTGCAATGCTAAAGAAGAAGATAATGTTCAAGCCAACCAAGTATAAATTAATTTTGGCATATAAGATAATATTGAGCCTAAGAAATATACATAACTTGGGTATTGTACATAGAGATATCAAGACAAAGAATATCTTAGTTAACTTAGATTTATGTGAGGCTGCCATCTGTGATTTTAATATATCAACCATTGGTGATGAGAATGAGCGCATGATGAGCACATGTATTCAAACACCTGCATTTAGAGCGCCAGAGGTAACTCGTAAGGCTAAATTGTGCAAATATTCGAATAAGATAGATATTTGGGGACTAGGGCTTGCACTCTTTGAGCTGTTCTTTTACATGACACCTTATAATTATAAGAAGATTAACTCGAGTAATATCAAGTGCAGCACCACACCAGCCATGCTAATCTATGAAACAAAAGATAAATTCATTAATCATAGCTTTGATGATAAGATAAGAATATTAAATATGCTACCTATGTCTTACCTAAAAAAATGTATCGGTGCTAAACCAAAGGAAACCATAATCAACCTATACGAGCCAAATATATATAATAATTTAATCAATATATTATCACATTGCATGGACCCTAACCCGAGCAGGCGCTGGGATATCTTTACTTTGCAATCGTACTTTTACACATTTTTGTGTACCAATGATATAATATCTAGCAGCCTAGTGTTAAATTACATAAATAGTAGCTATGGCAGTGAAACTATAGATAATGAGAAGTCAAATATGTATAATTACTACTTAGATTCAAAAGAATTACTGTGCAAGGTCAGCAAGGATAATTTGGGTGTGCTGTCATGTGAAAGCATCGGGCACTTTAGCACATACTTAGGTGAGATCTATAATAAAAACTTAATAAGTAAAAATATAAAGCGGCTAACCAAGAGATTATATTTGGGCTTATTGATTAGAAAAGACATAGGTAAGAATGAATACTTTAAATCATCTAAGTTTGGTGCCTTTGATAAGATATTCTTATGCTCATTAATTTACATAGCATGCACTATATTAGACAAACCACTGCCTAAATTCATAGATTTGTCTACTAATGTGATAGAATTACAGGTAAAAAAAGTGCTTGTGTTGAGTGATGGAAAGCTGCTAAATTGTATATAACTAAACACAATTATAATTATCTATAGCTTTTTTTGTTAATAAAAGTGTTCTATAGTACCTCTTCCATCCTTCAAATATTGATGCCGCATAGAAAAGATTGTATGCAAACCTAGCATGTTCACTCATATCTTTAATGATGTAATATTTTTTGCATAAGTATTGATTAAGATGAGCTAACTTAACTATCCCAGTTTTATTTAATATAAACATTAAGATATCGTATTGTAATGCAGGGCTCAACTTTGCTATTAGATCACTCTCAACTCGTTTAGTTTGTTCTTCATAGCACAGGTACCTCTCATATAAAATTGAAATCTTGGTATTGATATTAATATCATACGATACGTTTGGTAGTGAGCATTCTAGACGACATATCTCATCCTCGAATATAGCAAAGCTGCCATCATTTTCCATTTAGTATCTATTATTTTTAATACATAATTATATATTTGATATATAATAATGGCAGAGAATTTAATAGATAATTATCAAAAGTATCTTTTAAGTAAGGATAGTGATAGTGAAGATGATCCCTTAGATTTGCCAGACGAAGATATACCTACACCAATAGTCAAAGAACAATCTGGCAAAGATGCCAAGAAGTCTAAGAATAAGAATAATAATCAACCCCCACAAGCTCCACCAAAGAAGATTGTGATTGGTAACATAGATCCTAAGCTTAAAAAAGATGACCTAAATATTATAGTGCTCAATCAAGCCAGAAGTAACATAAACAGGAATATTAATGTGGTTACCATGAATGATTTCTATAGGAGAGCTCTCAGGCAAATTATAACTGAGTTATTTAGTATTAATGTAACAGATATGAAGAATCTAAGGAGTAAGACTGCGGAAGACTTAGAAATAGATACCATAAGTTACAATGTAGAGTACATGGATGTTAAGCTGCAGAAACCCACCATAACAACTGGGAGTGGACGTGGTAAGTTACTAACACCACAAATGTGCAGAGATACTAGCTCCACATATTCATCATCATTATACATAAATATAAAGGTGCAAACGTCTGCTAAATTTAAAAATGGTCGTGAAGAGAAACGTCAACCAGTTATTGTGCAAGACTTGCCAGTGGGTAACATACCTATCATGATTCGCAGTGAATATTGTGTAACTGATAACCAATCCGATGAAACATTACTTAGATTAGGTGAAGATACAACTGATCATGGTGGGTATTTCATCATTGAGGGCATTCATCGTATATCACCAAAGATAGAGAATTTGGTTATTAATAAGGTGCATGCATACAAGAATGAATTTAAGACACAAAAGTCTAGAATTACTTTTCAATCTAAGCCAGGTGATGGGTATGAGCATTCATACTATATGGTCATAGTATTACAAGCCAGTGGTGAGATCTTAATAGAGATAGTTATCAATAGTAAAATAAGAGTAATTGTGCCATTCTACATATTATTCCGTGCACTTGGCATGACTAGAGACCAAGACATCGTAGAGAATATTACATATAGTCTCGATGAGAATGACATCATAGTGAAGAAGATGTTGGATATACTACATAAAGCATTCGTGACTAAAACTAGTGAATATGAGCATGTGCAATTTGATACTAACCCAGAGACTAATTTATTAGAGATAGTGAAGAAGACCACTAATTTAGCATCAAGTAATAATCTAAATAGAGATCCAAATATAAGAAAGCACTTAAATCATGAAGGGTATAAGTTACTAAATTCATATATTTTACCTCATGTAGGCAAGTCATCACAGGATCGCATCCGCAAAGTAAAATATTTGGGGTTCATGATTAATAAACTATTATTATGTGAATTAAAGGTTATACCTAGTACTGATCGTGATCATTTGCAAAATAAGACTATAGCTACGCCAAGCATAAATATGGCAAAGACCACAAAGACTGCTTTTAATTTTGTGGTTAACAAGAACATTAATGATGCACTAAACAATGCATTCTTAAATAATCCATGGAAGGATGTTGATTTGGCAGAAGTGGTGAAGAATGCTGTGAAGCCACAAGCATTAGAAAAGATCATCATCCAAGGTATGAAGTCCGGAGATAAGACCATTAGCTTAAATAAGACAAGCTCAATGGCTAACAAGATGGCAGGTCAACAGTTAATACCAAAGAATCAGAGTAACATTATCTCATCTTTGAATAGTATAATGACCCAAGGTGAGGAGGTAGCATCTAAATCTAATGAGAGATCAAAAGATATGAGAATGCCACATAGTAGCTTCTTAAATATCTTAGGTATGTGTAACTCATCAGATACAGGAGACAAGATTGGCACTATTAAACAGATGACTGTGATATCAACCTTAACTGAGGGATCTAATAGTGCACTATTAAAAGAGATAATCTTGGCTGACCCAGAAGTTGTGAGAGATGTGATGCCAAGGGAAATTGGCGAGAATAAGCTCTGGAAGATCTTAGTCAATGGTGATTGGATCGCAGTATGTAATAATGGTGAGATCATAGATAAATTTAGATCTATGAGACGTGCTGGGCAAATAAATAGGAAAACTATAATTGTGGAGTACCCAATCGAGCGTGAGATATCATTCAGAACTGATGTTGGTCACTTCATTGTGCCATATATTATAGTATATAATAATTTAGATGAATACATCAAAGCCAGGCAATCTGGAAATAAAGAGCTTAAATTTAAGCAATGGATCAAGCTAACTAAGGAGCACATAATCAGACTTAGGAAAGAAGAGATTGACATAGATTATTTAGTAGAGAATGAGATCATGGAATATATTGGTGCTGAAGAATCTGATAATATGCTCTTGTGTGAGAACCTAAATAAGTTAATTAGAGATCAAAATAATGTACTAGAACAGTACACTCATTTGGACATCGAAGCTGGATTCTATGGTATATTAGAGTTAGCATCACCATTTTCGAATCATACCGCGAGTGCCAGAATGACTATATTTATTAATCAAAAGAAGCAATCATGTGGATGGCCAGTGCTAAATTGGTTCAATAGATATGAAAGAAATATGCACCTGCAGTTTTACTGTTCTATACCAAGTGTTATTACTTTGACATCAGCCATACCATTGCTTCCAACTAGTGAAAACCTAAGGGTGGCATATATGATTAACTCTGGGTATAACCAAGAAGATTCAGTTATAGTAAATAAGTCATCAGTAGACAGAGGTATATTTGCAGGATGCAACTTTTACTTTGAAAAAGTGGAGCTAGAGAAAGGTGAGCAGTTTGGTAACCCAGATATTAAGCTCACTATAAATAGAAATACAAATGCTAGGCATGAGAACCTGGTGAATGGATTTATCAAGGAAGGTAGCATAGTAACCAATGGCTCAGTTTTGATAGTGAAGATATCTAAGATAAACAAAGATGACTCAAAAAACGGGGTTGATGAATTTAATAACTGTAAGTACATCGATTCTAGTGTTATCTATAAATTTAATTATCCATCAATCGTGGAGAAGGTAACTCATTTACCAGGAAGTAATATTGCTGTGGTAAAGATGAGAAATATGCGCCCCATCAGTATTGGTGACAAAGTAGCATCGAGTGAAGGGTGCAAAGGTATTGTTGCTGTGTTATTTAATGAATCACAAATGCCATTCACTGAAGATGGGCTAATTCCAGATATGATAGTGAACCCACATTCTGTGCCAACTAGAATGGTCATTGGGCAGATCATAGAAACTGTGGTTGCCACTTTAGCGGCCAAAAAAGGTATAATTGTGGATGGATCACCATTCAAAGATTTAGATATTGATGCTGTGA
>Ga0307980_1000542_pt1 | contig 17596 bp, 15 predicted proteins | sample OrgLakmetage1060_FD_201817 | JGI IMG/M metagenome (GOLD analysis project Ga0307980, IMG submission 201817) | Saline water microbial communities from Organic Lake, Antarctica - #1060 | ecosystem: Environmental > Aquatic > Non-marine Saline and Alkaline > Saline | place: Antarctica: Organic Lake... | reverse complement strand
TGACCGCCGAGGGAGCCAGAATTCCTGGGCAAGAGTCGAAGTGCCGACAGGGCATCACCCCCGACGTGGCTGCGGCAACCGCGGCACCGATGCGCTCAGTGGTGACCGGAGGAACAGGATCACGCTCAAATCCGGGAGGGAATGTTCCCGTCATCGGGAAAACCGGAACCACAGACTCGCAAGTTCACACCTGGATGGTGGGCTCCAGCACTGAAGTCGCTACGGCGGTGTGGGTAGGAAATATTCGCGGTGACTACCGCCTAAGCAACTACCGAAACGGAACCGTCCTTCGCCACGATATTTGGCGAGTTGTCATGCAAAATGCCAACGAACAGTACGGGGGGGACTCTTTCCCCGAACCGCCAGCCCGGCTACTGCGGGGAAGCGGAATTGAATTACCCAATATCGCCGGCCTCGGCGTGGATGAGGCCACATTTCTTCTCGAGAGCTTGGGCCTCAAACTTGAAGTCACTGCCGGTGCCCCCTCCGGGAACGTCTCTCTCTTTGAGCCCGCAGCCGGAACACTTCTTGCACGAGGGATGACGGTGAGAGTTACCACAGGAGGAAGTGGACCCGGTGGTGAGAACTTGGCCAATGTGGTGATGCCAAACGTTGTGGGGCTGTCGGTAGCAGCGGCAAATGCCACACTCGACTCACTCGGAATGACGGGCCCGAGGGCATACACCTGCGGTGGCGGAAGCACGGGCACTGATCCGGGGAGAGGTACCGTCGCATCTCAGAGCGTGGGGCCTGGAACGCAAGTCTGGGACTACGTGGCAATCCAGTTCCAGGTTACGTGCGGTGTTGAACCTGCCGCTGCCGAAGAACCTGTCTCGGACTAATCCATGCGTCGATCCTCAACTGCACTCGCGGGACTTGGCGCTCTTGCCCTGGGGGCAGGGGTGTGGGGTGTGGTGGCGGAGAGAACACGATTTCAGCTTCGGCGTGAAACTCTCCCCGTCTTAGACGCCGGTAGTGAACCAATTAAGATTCTCCACCTCAGTGACATTCATATGGCGCCCTGGCACAGCAGCACCATTTCGTGGATTCGTGAACTACGTTTGCTGGAGCCCGACCTCGTGGTGGGGACGGGAGATTTTCTGGGGCACCCCGACGGGCTCTCAGCTCTGAGTGAAGCACTCGCACCTTTAGCGGGAATCCCCGGGGTGGTGACCCACGGCTCTAACGACACAGTTGCACCCCATTTCAAGAATCCCTTCGGCTATTTGCTGGCCCCCTCACAGGTGGAGGGCAGCGCAGGAACACCCCTCGACTTTGAGGGGTTACAGCGCCTCTATCGCGACGTTTTGGGATGGAGCGATATCAACAACGCTGCCACCCGAATGTCGATCAACAACTCTGTGCTCGACCTGGTGGGCATCGGTGACGCCCACCACGGAGAAGATGCCCTGGAGAGACTGCCAGAAATCATGGAGAGCGTCAGAGAGAGCGACGAGGGTCTGGACAGACACACTCGCACCTCAGTCACCACCATTGGGGTCACCCACGCTCCGTATCGTCGCGTACTAGATGCCTTTGTCACCCACGGCTCGGAAGTAATTTTTGCCGGTCACACCCATGGGGGCCAAGTGTGTCTGCCCGGTGGCAGGGCGCTCACCACCAACTGCGATTTGCCCTTGGACCAAGCCTCCGGGGTGAGCCTCTGGCGTCATGCCTCTCGCTCAAGCTACCTCGAAGTCTCCTCAGGCCTTGGCACCAGCGTCTATGCGCCCATCCGGCTGTTTTGTCCCCCTGAGGCTGTCCTGGTCACGCTGGTCGGCGACGATATCAGCTACGCTTAGAAAACCCCGTCAGGGGGGAACCACATCGCGGGGTGTGGCGCAGCTTGGTAGCGCGCGTCGTTCGGGACGACGAGGTCGCAGGTTCAATTCCTGTCACCCCGACCATTTTTCCTTCTTTCGCCAGCCCCAGAGGCTCCCTCAACCAGCACTGCGCGAAGGACTAACTAAAGTCTGAATCAGGCCCTGGAATATCCGTTGAATCATCAACTGGCGGATGGCCGCTGGCCAGTCGCCCACCACTCTCGTCCAAGTAGCACTCACCACACAAAGACTCATAGGTGACCTCGTCACCATCAATGGCCACCTGAGCGCCATCAAAGACGAAGACACCGTTCACGCTTCGTCCATTGAACATGGCTTTGCGCCCACACCGGCAGATGGTTTTCAATTCCTCCAGAGAGTGCGCAATCTCGAGCAGCCTCCGGGAGCCTGGAAACGCGACCGTCTGAAAGTCGGTTCTGATTCCATAGGCCAAAACAGGAATCTTCCTGCGCAACGCAATGATGAGCAGGTCGTCCACTTGTCGTGGGGTGAGGAACTGGGATTCGTCAACAAGCAGGCAGGACACCGTCTTGCCCGTGTCACGCTTCACGCCCTCGGCCTCATTATCAATCAAGCTGACCACATCGGTTGCGGGACCAATCACCACATCAACTTCTCGGGAGACACCAAGCCGAGAAACAATTCTCCGATCGCCCTTGGTGTCGACCATCGGCTTGGTCAAAATGACGTGTTGGCCTCGCTCTTCATAGTTATAGGCCGCTTGAAGGAGCGCTGTGGACTTTCCGGAATTCATGGCCCCGTAACGGAAATAGAGCTTTGCCATCTACCCCACCCTTTTCTGCGCAATGTCCACCACGTTACTCAACAGCAAAGCCCTCGTCATCGGTCCCACCCCGCCGGGGTTGGGCGACACAAAACCCGCAACATCCCACACGCTGCTATCCACATCTCCCACCACCACGGAGCGACCGTCGATGATTTCTCGACTGACACCGACGTCCAACACGATGGCACCGGGCTTCACCATGTCTGCGGTGACCATCCGGGCGACGCCCGCAGCGGCCACGATGACGTCGGCTTGAGCAACGAGAGCTGCGATGTCGCGTGTTTTGGTGTGAGTGAGAGTGACGGTGGCATCCAACCCACGCCGGGTCAGAAGCACACCGATCGGTCTTCCCACGGTCACGCCTCGGCCAAGCACCACCACATGTTTGCCCTCAAAGGACAGACCGTGGCGCTCCACAAGGTCCACGATGCCCTGGGGCGTGCAGGGCAAGGGTGAAGTGAGTGTGCCACCGACCTTGTTGACCAGGCGACCCAGATTCATGGGATGAAGGCCATCCGCGTCTTTGTCCGGGTTGATGCGCTCCAAAATCTCGTCCGTGTCTAAATGTGCAGGCAAAGGCAGTTGCACAATGTACCCGGTCACCAGCGGATTGGCGTTGAAATCTTCTACCGCGGCGAGCACCTCTTCTTGAGTGGCCGTCTCAGGCAGGTCGTAGCGAAAAGAGGCAATGCCGACCTCTTCGCAATCTTTGTGCTTGCCTGCGACATACCACTGCGATCCCGGGTCCTCGCCAACAAGCAACGTGCCTAAACCCGGTGTGATGCCCTGCTTGACCAGTTCGGCTACGCGCCACCGCAGCATCGATTTGATTGATGCTGCGGTGGCGGTGCCATCAAGAGTCTGAGCGACCACCGTGGCCTAGCCCAGTTCGGGATACAGCGGCCAGGCGTTGGTCAGCGATGCGACGCGTGCTTGCAGCGCTGGCACATCGGGCTCTGCCATCAGCGTGTGAGCGATGATGTCTGCAACTTCAGCAAACTCGGTGTCACCAAACCCCCTGGTAGCAAGCGCTGGGGTACCAATTCTCACACCCGAGGTGACCATGGGGGGCCGGGGGTCAAAAGGAACAGCGTTGCGGTTGACCGTGATGCCCACGGTGTGGAGTAGATCTTCTGCTTGCTGGCCATCGAGGGGAGAGTTTCGCAAATCCACAAGCGTCAAATGAACATCGGTTCCACCGGTGAGGACGTCAACACCGGCGGACTGTGAATCCTGCTCCATCAGACGAGCGGCAATAGCCTTGGCGCCCCGAATGGTGCGCTCCTGGCGTTCGATGAACTCGGGTGCCATGGCCAATTTGAACGCAATCGCTTTTGCCGCAATCACGTGCATCAGGGGACCGCCCTGTTGCCCCGGGAACACCGCAGAGTTGAGCTTCTTGGCGAGGCCTTCATCACGGCTGAGAATCAAGCCAGAACGCGGGCCACCCAATGTTTTGTGGACCGTGGTGGACACAACGTCCGCGTGGGGAATTGGCGAGGGGTGAAGACCTGCGGCAACCAGGCCGGCAAAGTGGGCCATGTCTACCCACAGGTACGCGCCGACCTCGTCGGCAATCGCGCGAAACGCCGCGAAATCGGTGTGCCGGGGGTATGCCGACCAGCCGGCAATGATGACCTTGGGTTTGTGCTCAAGCGCTTTATCCCGCACCACATCCATATCGATGAGGAATGTGTTCGGGTCCACACCGTAGGAGGTTGGGTTGTAGACCTTCCCCGAAAAGTTGAGTTTCATTCCGTGGGTGAGGTGTCCGCCGTGAGCGAGTTCCAAACCAAGAATGGTCTCCCCCGGTTGGGCAAGGGCGTGAAGCACAGCAGCACTGGCGCTGGCACCCGAATGGGGTTGAACGTTGGCATAGGCGGCACCGAAAAGCTTTTTCGCCCGCTCAATAGCGAGGTTCTCGGCGATGTCGACGAATTCACACCCGCCGTAGTAGCGCTTGCCGGGATAGCCTTCAGCGTATTTGTTGGTCAACACGCTGCCCTGGGCTTCGAGGACAGCGTGGGGAACGAAATTTTCGCTGGCGATCATTTCTAGGGTGCCGCGCTGGCGGCCCAGTTCCTTGTCCAGAACTTCCTGGATTTCTGGATCTACCTCGGCGAGACTCTGACTAAACGTGTTCATGGGTTTCTCCCTTGCATGCGTGATTGGAGGTTGTCCACAAGCCCAGGCGCACGGCCAGCACACATTCTTTACGCTCCCCGATGGTGATCCACCCTCGCGCCAGTTACGTGTAATTAGTCTATCGAGTGTGGCCGGAGAAAGACCGTGAAGCACGGCGAGGGGCAAACCCTACACTGGTTGGGTGACTACCCTGCCCTCGCACTTCATCGTGACTTTGGCCTGCGATGACAAGCCGGGCATCGTCCACGCCGTCAGCGGGGCTGTGGTGGAGGCCTCGGGAAACATCACCGAATCTCAACAGTTTGCCAGTGACGATACGGGCCGTTTCTTCATGCGCCTGCAGGTGGAAACCTCAGAGAGCTTCGACACACTCTCTCGTGCCCTCGCGCCCGTCGCCTTGCACTACGGCATGAGCGCAGACATTAATACGGTGGGCCGCCCCCTTCGCGCCCTTGTGCTCACCTCCCAGGCAGGCCACACCCTGACCGACCTGTTGGTGCGCCAACGAGACGGCCACTTGGCTGTCACCATCGCGTTAGTCATGTCCAACCACGACACGCTTCGCCCCGTCGCCGAATTTTATGGTGCACCGTTCTGGTCGCATACGATTTCTTCGCCCGAGGATAAAGCCGCGTTTGAATCACACCTGATGGCCATGGTGGACACCCATGACATCGAACTGGTGGTTCTTGCCCGGTACATGCAGATTCTGAGCCCCGAGGTGTGTAAGGCACTGGAGGGGCGAGCGATCAACATCCACCATTCGTTTCTCCCCGGCTTCAAAGGAGCGAATCCTTACCGCCAAGCTCACCAAAGAGGTGTGAAGCTCATTGGCGCAACAGCCCATTTTGTGACGAGCGATTTGGATGAAGGCCCCATCATCGAACAAAACGTGGTGCGAGTGGACCATTCACAATCACCCGATGAACTTAAGGCCACAGGTCAGGACGAGGAGTCGAGAACGTTAACCCAGGCGGTGAGGTGGTTTGCTGAGCACCGCATTGTGTTGGATGGGGTGCGCACCATCATTTTTAGATAAGTGGCGACCCGTCCATAGAGCGGGGAACTACAGAGCAACAATTACGCGCACTGACACAGCTCCGCCGGTGCGAAACCTGCAAGTGCCTCATCAATGTGTTCTCCGCAGCCAGTCCAGGTGACTTTGCTGCACCGGTCACAACGCGCTGGGCTACACACGATAAATCTCCTTACGGTGGTCTCTGATCCACTCACTCAGCATATACCCCTAGGGGTATAGCGCTAGCCGCCGAGGCGAGTGCTGAGATTCCTATCCAGGCTCGCCAAGAAATCTTCCGTAGTCTGCCACCCCTGGTCCGGTCCCACCAGCAAAGCCAAGTCTTTCGTCATCGCACCAGACTCGACCGTCGTGATCACCACGTCTTCCAATGTGTGCGCAAAATCAATCAACTGTTGGTTACCATCCAGCTTTCCCCGGTGCATGAGACCCCTCGTCCACGCAAAAATGGAGGCAATGGGATTGGTCGAGGTGGGGTTACCCTTCTGGTGTTCCCGGTAGTGCCTGGTCACCGTTCCGTGGGCGGCCTCCGCCTCCACAATGGCACCATCGGGCGTGGTTAAGACACTGGTCATCAGTCCAAGCGAACCGAAACCCTGCGCCACAGTGTCGGATTGCACATCGCCGTCGTAGTTCTTGGTGGCCCACACGTAACCACCCTCCCACTTCATCGCTGAGGCGACCATGTCGTCAATCAGGCGGTGCTCATAGGTAATGCCCGCCGTCACAAAAGCTTCCTGGAACTCTGCTTCAAAGATCTCTTCGAAAATATCTTTGAATCGGCCGTCATACGCCTTCAAAATGGTGTTCTTGGTCGAGAGATACACCGGGAGCTTCCGATCCAAACCATAGTTGAGCGATGCTCTGGCAAAATCACGAATCGACGAATCCAAGTTGTACATCGCCATCGCCACACCGCCACTTGGCGCCTGGAAAACCTCAAAGCTTTGGGCCTCCCCGCCATCCTCTGGTTGGAAGCTCAGGGTGAGGGTGCCAGGTCCATCAAACACAAAGTCAGTCGCGCGGTACTGATCGCCATACGCGTGGCGCCCAATAATAATCGGCTTGTTCCACCCGGGAACAAGCCGAGGAATGTTGGAGATAATAATGGGCTCACGGAAAATAACACCACCAAGAATGTTGCGGATGGTCCCGTTGGGGCTTCGCCACATTTTTTTCAGACCAAACTCTTTCACCCGGTCTTCATCCGGAGTGATGGTCGCGCACTTCACACCGACGCCGTGTTTTTTGATGGCGTTGGCCGCATCAATGGTGATCTGGTCATCCGTTTCGTCGCGCTTTTCAATTCCCAAGTCGTAGTACTCAAGGGTGAGATCCAGGTAGGGGTGGATGAGGCGGTCTTTGATGAACTGCCAAATGATCCGCGTCATTTCGTCGCCGTCAAGCTCGACAACAACGCCGTCAACCTTAATTTTTTCCACAACACATCCCCTCACTGGTGCCACCAGCGGGCACGCCCCCAGTCTAGCGATGACGACACCTATGTATCTTCACGTAAAGATATATCCCCGTCGGTCACCTGCACCGACTACCGTGGGGGAATGGAATCCCTGGTCTTGGAAGAGCTCTCCGCCACCACAGCGCCGCAAGCAAACTCGCTGGAACTTCTCCCCGGGCAAGAACAATTCGTCACCCCCATCACCTACGAGCACGCCGATTCCTCTCTTGATCTCCGCAACACCTGGAGTCGGGTCATCACCTCCGGTGATGAGGTTGTCGGTTTTATCCGAGCCCACTTTGATAGCGAGCATCCCCAAGAAGCTCTTCGATGTTGCGTCTGGCGAGTCAGCGTTGCCGCAAACGCTCAAGGTCACGGTGTTGGCCGTTTTGCCATTGGTGCAGCCAAAGACGAGGCGGTATCGCGAGGCTTCACCGCCCTCACCGCAGTATTCTCCGCTGATGAATCAGGTCCCGCCGAGTTCTTCCACCATCTGGGGTTTGTTGCCACCGGCGTGACCGACTACGGCGATCAGGTGGCAGCACTTGAGCTTTAGTGAAAGAAGTGCCGCTCGCCGGTGAAAAACATGGCGATGCCGGCCTTCGCCGCCGCAGCAATGACTTCCTCGTCGCGCATCGAGCCGCCCGGTTGCACCACTGCGCTCACACCAGCCTGAATCAATATTTCAAGCCCATCGGCGAAGGGAAAAAACGCGTCGGAGGCAGCGACGCTGCCTGATGCTCGATCCCCTGCCCTCTCCACGGCGAGCCGGCATGAATCCACGCGGTTCACCTGGCCCATGCCAATTCCCACGCTCGCACTACCCGAGGCCAAGAGGATCGCGTTGGATTTCACCGCGCGCACAGCGCGCCACGCAAACTCAAGAGATTCCATCACCCCCACGCTTGGCTGTTCCCCACTGACCCGTGTCCACTGCGAGGCAGGCGCGAAGTACACATCCGCCTCTTGGACTAACACGCCTCCGGAGATGTGTCGCCACTCGGTGGTGGGCGGCACAAAACCTGCGGGTAGTTCCACGAGGCGGAGATTTTTCTTGGCAGAGAAAATTTCTGCGGCTTCCGGGGTGAAACCCGGTGCCACCACAACTTCGGTGAAAATGTCGGCAATCGAGGTTGCCGTTGCGGCATCAACGATGCGGTTGGTCGCAATCACTCCGCCAAACGCCGATACCTGATCACATTCGTGAGCCATACGGTGAGCCGCGGCAAGATCGGTATCGGTCGCAATGCCGCAGGGGTTTTGGTGCTTGATAATGGCGACGCAGGGCTCGTCGTGATCAAAAGCGGCCCGCGTTGCCGCATCGGCATCAACGTAGTTGTTGTAGGACATTTCTTTGCCCTGCAGTACTCGGGCATTTGCTAATCCCGCAGACACAGGCAGAGTTTCAAACACCGCAGCGCTCTGGTGGGAGTTCTCGCCGTACCGCAGATCGTTGCGCTTGCGTGCGCGATAGCTCACCTGGGTGGTGTCGCTAAACCAGGAGGCCACCGCCTGGTCATAGGAAGCGGTGTGAGCGAAAGCTTCAGCGGCAAGTTCGCGCCGAGACTCTTGCGTCGTGCCCCCGGCGGCCAGCTCGTCTAGGAGAAATTCATAGCGCGTCGGGTCGACCACGATGGCGACGTTGGCATAGTTTTTCGCAGCCGCTCGGACCATCGCTGGTCCCCCAATATCGATCTGTTCAATCACGTCCTCGCCCACCGCTCCGGAGAGAACCGTATCCACGAAGGGATATAAATTAACCACCACCACACCAAACGCTTCAATACCTAGCTCCTCGAGTGCCACACGGTGGCTTTCTTGTCGAAGATCAGCAAGAATTCCGCCGTGAATGTTTGGGTGCAGCGTTTTCACCCGCCCATCGAGGGTTTCCTCAAACCCGGTCACCTCGCTCACATCGGTGACCGCAATCCCCGCGTCGCGCAGAGTGGCTGCCGTGGAGCCGGTGGAAACGATCTCGATTCCGTGAGAGCTGAGGCTGCGTCCCAGCTCGAGAAGCCCCGACTTGTCACTCACCGACACGAGGGCTCTGGTGGGCATCACACGGGTGACATTAGTCATGGCTCACAGTTCTTCTTTCCTCGGGGTATCTCCAGAAACGATGGTGCGCAACACCGCGAGCAGCAGTGTGCGCTCGAGGACTTTAATTCGCTCGTGCAAAGAATCTTTGGTGTCACCCGGGAGCACTGCCACCCGCTCCCTGGCAAGAATTTCTCCCGTGTCAACGCCTTCATCCACCACAATGACGGATGCTCCTGTTTCTGACACTCCCGCCGCCAGGGCGTCGGCAACCGCATGGGCGCCAGGAAACTCCGGAAGGAAAGCGGGGTGGGTGTTGATAATTCGGGGGCTAAAGCGCCCCACCACACGAGGCGGCACAAGGGTCATAAATCCACTGAGCACAATCCAGTCGGGCAGATACCCCTCGAGTGCATCCACCAGGGCATCGCCCCAGGCGTCTCGGGTGTCATAGTCGCTGCGGGGGACAACGAAAGAGTCAATACCGCGCGATGTGGCATGGAGAAGGCCTGTGGCGAATCGGTCAGATCCCACCGCCACCACAGCCGCATCGATACCGGAGAGGGGAAGGCTCCCCAGCAGGGCATCAAGATTGGTGCCGGAGCCAGAAATCAGCACCACCAGCCTCGAAGACACGCTCACAGCTTACCGGCCAGCAGACACCGCGGAGCGTCGAAGGCCGCCAGAGACAAGGCCCAACAGGACCCCGATAAATACTTCAAGCCCCCACCAGAGCGCAATCTGAGAGGGGTCTGGCCCCACCAGCACGAAGCGCCCCGGCCCCATCTGGCCACTCGTCACCGCAGCAAGTACCCCACCGCCACCAGCGGCGACGCCACCGGCAATCACGGCGGCCACAGCAATCTGAACGAGAGGCTGATCACCAAAGCGTGTGGTCTGGATATCTCGCCACAAGCCGCCCCGAGTGTCTCCGACCAACCTGGCTCGGCTTGCAAGCCCCGCCCCAAAAGCCACCACAACGGGGACCACAATGATCATCAGCGCAAAGGTGGGCACCTCCGAGGGGACAATTCCTGCCAGGGGCAGAGCGGGAACGGCCTGAAGATTGGTGCCAAGGGGAGAAACCATTGCTCCGACACCCAGGGAAAAACCGGGGCCCACCATCCACGAAAATGCCCAGACGACCACGGTGGGAAGAAGTGCAAGCTGGGCGATGGACAGGGCAATGATGCCGTACACCCCGGGCTGCAAGGCTTCGTACAGGCTGACGACAGAGGCAAAAGACACCAGAACCAGAGCAGCCACCGCCACCGCAGCAAGCCCCAGAACCCCTGCCAAAGACCCTACGCCTGCGGCAAAACCCGAGCGCACTATCGCCGAAAGCCTCCCCGGGACAACATCGCGCATCAACGCTCGCCCCGCCGTATCGGGCCCGGCCCACGTTGCCAGAGCAAGCCCAGCGGCAAGAAACAGCGCCGGGCGCACCAGTGCGTCAAGGACATCAATGTCTACCACCTGCGCCGGCAGCGACCACAGCAGGAGGAAACTGAGGCCCACCATTACCCCCACAGCGAGCACCCAGGTGAGAAGAGGAAAACGCTTCGTGCCATCGCGGTTTCCTATGCGATACCCCCAGAGCAGCGTCAACAGGGCGATACCCAGCAGGGCAACATCAACCTGAAACTGACTATCCAATGCCCCAATGGCCAAGGATTGCGCAAGGCTTGGGGGAATCGTAAACACCAGGGGAACACCGTGGCCTAAAAACCAGCCATTCACCGCAACACCCCACGACGCCGCAAGCTCCGTGGAGAAACCATCCTCGAAGGCCCACACCAAAGTCAACGGGGCAAAGAACAGGCCCACCCCCAGAGCAACCAACACCACCACGTCGAGCACGGTGGCAAGGGCTGTCAGGCGAGCATTCATGGCGCCTTGAGCTTATCGCCGGGCACAGACGTTAGGGCTCTAGAGTGCCCATAATCTCGCGCATCAACTCCGCTGCTTCACTCGGGGTTTTCCCGACCTTCACACCGGCTGCCTCAAGGGCTTCCTTCTTGGCCTGCGCCGTTCCCAACGACCCTGACACAATGGCGCCCGCGTGGCCCATCGTTTTGCCCTCCGGCGCTGTGAAACCGGCGACGTAGCCCACAACAGGCTTGGTCACGTGAGCTCTGATGAATTCTGCGGCGCGTTCCTCCGCGTCGCCCCCAATTTCACCAATCATCACAATGGCTTTCGTCTCGGGATCATTTTGGAATGCTTCTAACGCATCGATATGAGTGGTCCCCACAATGGGGTCACCACCAATACCAATGGCGGTGGAAAAACCAATATCGCGCAGTTCAAACATCATCTGGTAGGTCAAGGTTCCTGACTTAGAAACCAAACCGATGGGGCCTTTCCCGGTGATGGATGCCGGAGTGATGCCGGCAAGCGCTTCGCCGGGAGTAATGATGCCGGGGCAGTTAGGCCCAACAATCCGTGTGTGACCGACACTTTGCGCGTGCGCCCACAACTCCGCCGTGTCTTGCACAGGAATGCCCTCGGTGATGATCACTAACAGCGGGATATGAGCGTCAATAGCTTCAATGGCGGCATCTTTGGCAAATGCGGGGGGCACAAACGCCACCGATACGGTGGCGCCCGTCTTCTCCATTGCCTCCGCGACCGTGGCAAACACGGGCAAGGTCACATCACCGTGAGTCACCGTGGTTCCCGCTTTTCTCGCGTTCACACCGCCGGCCACCTGTGTGCCGGCAGCCAACATCAAGGAGGTGTGCTTTGAGCCTTCCCCACCCGTGATGCCCTGCACGATAACGATCGAGTCCTTGTTCAAAAAAATTGACATCTGCTGTGTTCCTTACCGTGCCGCAAGTGCGGCAGCTTTGTCGGCGCCCTCATCCATTGTTTCGGCAAGCGTCACCAACGGGTGGTTCGCTGCCGCCAAAATCTCTCGACCCTTGTCCACGCTGTTGCCATCCAGTCGCACAACGAGCGGCTTCGTCGCGCCCTCGCCAATAATCGCCAACGCGTGAACGATGCCCGTGGCCACTGCATCACATGAAGTGATGCCGCCAAAGACGTTGACAAAGACGCTTTTCACTTGCTCGTCCCCGAGGATGACATCGAGGCCTGCCGCCATCACCTCGGCCGAGGCTCCCCCACCAATGTCAAGGAAGTTTGCGGGCTTCACGCCGCCGTGCTTTTCGCCGGCGTAGGCCACCACATCGAGGGTGGACATGACCAAACCTGCACCATTGCCAATGACCCCCACCTCACCATCAAGCTTGACGTAGTTGAGGTCGTGGGCTTTCGCTTTTTCCTCCAGTGGATCAGCGGCTGCAGAGTCGGCAAGGTCCTCGTGGTGGGGGTGACGGAACCCCGCGTTTTCATCCAGTGTGACTTTGCCATCAAGGGCAATGACCTCACCGGATTCTGTAAGCACCAGGGGGTTGACCTCCACCAGTGTTGCGTCCTCCGCGGTGAACACACCGTAAAGGGAGACAAACACCGGGGCAACGACGTCAATCAGGTCATCGGGGAAACCGCCCTGACGGGCAATGTCTTGAGCGCTGGCGAGATCGATCCCCACGGAGGGATCAATAGCGACGCGGGCGAGAGCGTCGGGACGCTCTTCCGCAAGCTGCTCGATTTCCATGCCGCCCTCGTAGCTACACAGCGCCAAATAGTTGCGGTTGGCGCGATCGAGCAGAACAGAAAAGTAAAACTCTTTATCAATTGCGGCACCCGCGGTAACCATCACGCGGCGAACAACATGGCCTTTGATATCCAAACCCAAGATGTCTTGTGCCGCCTGGAAAGCATCGTCTGGTGTGCGTGCAACTTTCACGCCACCCGCTTTGCCTCGCCCACCCGTTTTGACCTGGGCTTTGACAACAGTGACACCACCGATAGCAACCGCGGCAGCTTTGGCCTCGTGGGCGCTGTCCGCGATGATGCCCGCCAAAACGGGAACGCCGTGACTTTCAAACATGTCACGGGCTTGGTATTCGTAGAGATCCACGTGGGAGTCCTTCCGGTTCGTCGGCAAAAAAAGCACAGCCGAACATTTTTCCCTGGGTACTCTCACCAGCGAAAGCGGGGAATCGAAGCAAGCCTACCCGCTCGGCGCACAGCCTTGTGCCGGGCTACAGTTTGGTGATTGGGGCAATCTTGATGAGCAGACGTTTTGTTCCCGCGGTATCAAAAACAATTTCGGCCACACGTTTGGCCCCTTCGCCCGACACCGTTTTTACACTGCCTTGGCCAAAGTCATGGTGTTCAATTCGATCACCGGGCACAAGCGTAAGGTCCCCGTTATCACGCACACTCGAGGTCACACGGTTCGCCCACTGGGTGTTTTTGGGCGCTTTGGGAAGCTCATCCGCCATCTTCAGACCGCGGGACGACGAACCACCAGAGCCCTGCCAACCTGAGCTCCGCACGGAGGAACCAAGAATGTGGCCGGCGCCGCCGGTCGCCGCCTGCGATTCACGCCAGGCAATCAATGAAGCGGGAATTTCGGTCAGGAAACGGCTGGGAGTGGCGATGGCCGTATCGCCAAACGTGCTTCGGGTCATGGCCAAAGACAGGTGGAGTTTCTTCCTGGCCCGAGTAATTCCCACATAGAGCAGACGGCGCTCTTCCTGAAGACCCCCAGGCTCATTCGCACTCATTCGGTGGGGAAGCAGGTCTTCCTCCACACCGGTGAGGAACACCACATCAAACTCCAGGCCTTTCGCGGTGTGCAGCGTCATCAACGACACACTCCCCGACTCATCGCTCAGCTCATCAGCCGCTGCGACCAACGACACTTCGGTGAGGAAATCAATCAGGGTGCCATCGGGATTGTTGCGACCGAATTCCCGGGTCACCGAGACAAGCTCCTGGACGTTTTCCGCCCTGGTGTCATCTTGAGGGTCAACACTGGATTGCAACAGCAGGAGGTAGCCGGTGGTCTGCAAAATCATTTCCACCGTCTTTACCGGTGGGTCAGCCTCGATGGTGGCTTGCGCGCTATCGAGTGCTTTTCCGAGCGCCAACATCGCCTGCGTGACTTTCGGGCCGAGCCCCAACTCTTCGCTGCGCCCGAGGGCTTCTCGAAGGGTGATGCCCTCTTTGTCCGCCAGTGACACCAGTGCGGTCTCCGTTGCTGGGCCAATACCGCGGCGCGGGGTGTTGAGTATCCGACGCAGAGCAAGGGAGTCAGCCGGATTCGCGATTGCCGTGAGGTACGCCATCACATCTCTAATCTCGGCCCGCTCATAAAATTTGGTGCCGCCAATCACGCGATACGGAATGGCGGAGCGAATCAGAATGTCTTCCAACGCCCTGGTTTGCGCGTTCGTGCGATAAAAAATCGCCATTTCCGAGTAGGGCGTGCCTTCGCCAGACAGGAAGACAATCTGGTCGGCCACAAACTGAGCCTCATCGTGGGCGCTATAACCGGTGAAGCCAATAATTTCGTCACCGGCACCAAAGTCGGTGAACAAATTTTTGGCTTTGCGATCAAAGTTGTTACCGATCACGGCGTTAGCAGCATCCAAAATGTTTTGGGTTGAGCGATAGTTCTGCTCGAGCAACACCACAGACGCACCCGGGAAGTCCCGCTCGAACTCGGTGATGTTGCGAATATCGGCACCGCGGAAAGCGTAAATGGACTGGTCAGAGTCTCCCACCACCGTGAGAGAAGCTCCTGCCAAAGAACCATCATCGCGGCGGATGAGGGAAGACTGCTCAGGCACCAACTCCGGTGGCACCTCTCTGGTGAACTCACGTATCAGCGCATATTGGGCATGGTTGGTGTCTTGATACTCATCAACCAAAACATGGCGGAACCGTGTTTGGTATTTCGCAGCCACGTCCGGGAAAGCGCGAAAGAGGTAAACGGTCTGCCCAATGAGATCATCGAAATCGAACGCTTGTGAACGGGAAAGTTCCCGTTGATATCGATCCCACACCTCGATAAACAGGGCGTCTGCCGGGTCCTGGGAGTCTGAACTCCTCCGGTAGGAGTCGACGTCGGCGAGCTCATTTTTGAGCCTCGACATTTTCCCAATCACTGCACCCGGAGTGAGGCCCATGTCGCCGCCGTCGAGCTCTTTCAAAATTCTTTTGATCAACGATTTCTGATCGGCCGAATCATAAATAGTAAAAGAGCTGGAGTAACCGAAACGGTCGTGCTCTTTGCGCAAAATCCGCACACACGCAGAATGAAAAGTCGAAATCCACATGCCCGAGGCCGCTTCGCCAATCAGCGCGGTGATGCGCTCGCGCATTTCCGCGGCCGCTTTGTTGGTAAACGTGATCGCAAGAATTTGGCTCGGCCACGCATCTTTTGATGCGAGCAACCCGGCAATGCGCCTGGTCAGAACACTCGTTTTTCCTGACCCTGCCCCGGCCACAATGAGCAGGGCCTCACCGCGATAGGCGACCGCGTCAGCCTGGCGGGGGTTTAACCCCTCGAGCAGGGAAGAGGGAATTTCTGACATGACGGTTCAGTCTAAAGCCCACCGCTGATTGCTTCGCTAGCCTTAGCTCGTGAGTACCCCCGACACCAACGACAAAGAGCCCCGCGAGGCCCCCCTGATCGAACCAGAACCACCGACGGGCGCCAGCACGCTTGGCGAGATGGACACGGATCGCATTCTGCAGGAAACCGCCGCCCTACCGCACGCCTCGGTCGAACCCGAGCGCGACCAGTCTGTGGAGCCAAGCGTTGAAGGTGCGAGCGAGACTGTTGATGCGCCGGCGGATCACGACACCGAGGCCACTCCTGCCGCGGCGCAACAGGGGATCAACGTCTTGGCGATAATCGCTCTGGTCCTTGCCGTGGCACTAAGCCCGCTCGCCACACTCTTTGGGTACATCGCTGTTGGTCAGGCGCGAAGAGCCCACCAAAAAGGGGAAGCCATGGCCTGGGTCGCGGTGGGTCTGGGATGGTTGTGGACCATCGGGTATGTCATTGTCGGTGCCGTTGTGGCAGTGACATGGTTTCAGCTGACCTAGGGGAATTCCCCAGCAATTCTTCAGTGGCTTCTCTAGAATGAAGTCATCACTTGTGATGTTGAGAAAAGGAAATCATGGCTAACTCGAACCCCGCATTCACTCGCTCGCTCGCTTTTGGGGGGCGGGCTCTTACCACCCCCGGTGCACAGGAGCTCGACGAGCTGTATGACCGTCCCTCCGCCACGGGTGTTGACACCGGTCGGATGACCTATGAAGACACCATTATGAAAACGCTAATTGCGTTTGGTGTTCTCTTGGTGGGGGCCGTCGTGGGCTGGGTGATCCCCGCTCTTGCCATCCCCGGCATGGTTATTGGCCTGGTGTTGGCTCTGGTGAACATTTTCAAGAAGAAGCCTTCGCGCGGCCTCATCCTCGCTTTCGCAGGTTTCCAGGGTCTCTTTGTGGGAGGGATTTCTAATTTCTTCAACACCCAGTGGGATGGCATTGTCACCCAGGCAGTTTTTGGCACCCTCGCCGTCATCGGTGTGACACTGTTTTTGTTCCTCAGCGGAAAGTTCCGCACCTCACCGAGGATGAACCGCATCGTTGTTGTGGCGATGGTCGGCTATCTCGTGTTCTCCCTGGCCAACTTTGGTCTGATGGCGTTCGGGGCGACCGATGGCATGTTTGGTCTTCGCAGCTACGAAATCTTCGGTATTCCCCTCGGTATTCCCCTGGGAATTCTTGTGGTCTTCCTCGCTGCTTACTCCCTCGTGATGGACTTTGAGTCCATCAAAGCCGGTGTCGAGCAGGGGGCCCCCAGGAACTTCGGGTGGCAGGGGGCGTTTGGCATCTTGGTCACCGTCGTGTGGCTGTATGTCGAAATCCTTCGACTGCTCGCCATCCTGCGGGGCGAATAGCTTTAGTAGTAATCGGTGGGGGCCACGCGGTGCTTGGCCCCCACCGCGTTAAACCCCTGTGCGCCGGAGAAAAACTGTGAAGAGCTCCGGGCCGGACACGCTCCACTTACTACTCCCACTCAATGGTCCCCGGTGGTTTTGAGGTCACATCGAGAACCACCCGATTCACTTCGGCCACCTCGTTAGTAATGCGGTTGGAGATCACCGCAAGCAGGTCGTAGGGGAGCCTGGCCCAGTCCGCCGTCATCGCATCTTCGCTCGACACCGGCCGCAACACAATCGGGTGGCCATAGGTTCGACCGTCACCCTGGACCCCGACAGATCTCACATCGGCTAACAACACGACGGGGCACTGCCAAATTTCTTCGTCCAAGCCGGCCTTCGTTATTTCTTCTCGCACGATGGCATCGGCAGCACGCAAAATATCGAGGCGCTCCGCAGTGATCTCCCCCACAA
>Ga0307980_1000540_pt1 | contig 17648 bp, 18 predicted proteins | sample OrgLakmetage1060_FD_201817 | JGI IMG/M metagenome (GOLD analysis project Ga0307980, IMG submission 201817) | Saline water microbial communities from Organic Lake, Antarctica - #1060 | ecosystem: Environmental > Aquatic > Non-marine Saline and Alkaline > Saline | place: Antarctica: Organic Lake... | reverse complement strand
TACCCTGCGCTCGTTGCACATCATGAGTGGCTGTATAAAGACCGTGATCCACATGATGAAGGCTTAGTGTCACTCATTCACCCATGGGAATCAGGACTCGATAATTCACCACCATGGATAGTGCAGCTACATGCGCACGGTCGACCGTGGTGGATAAGTGCTGTTGAAAAATTAAAGCTAGATAAGGTGTTTTTGCTCGTCAGGCGTGATACTCATCATGTTCCGCCAGGACAACGACTGAACTCTATAGACGCACTTCTTTATTATGCTGTTCTCCAGAGATTACGACGCAAAAACTGGGACACTCAATCTATTCTTGAAAGATCACACTTCATGGTGGAAGATCTTGCGTTTAACTCAATACTTATTCGGGCAAACACACTACTTAGAGATATGGCTCACGATATTGGTAAACAACTTCCTAAGAATTTATTGGCTAATATGAGTTTAAGTGAGTCTGCCATAGAGAAGCTATGGGACGGCTACTACACTCAGTATTTCTCACGAAACTTCATTACACACAAGCTTATTAAAGAGCCAAGTATCGCGACGCTACTCCCCCTGTATGCTGGCACAATAAGTCAAGATAGAGCTATTGAACTTGTTGATATGCTGCATGATAAAAAGCTATTTGACACCGCATATCCTGTGGCGAGTGTGCCGTTAGAAAGTAATTATTATAAGGAGCTCGGTTACTGGCAAGGCCCGAGCTGGATAAACACCAACTGGCTTATTGTTAACGGTTTGGAGCGCTACGGATTTGCGCAAGAAGCAGCGATTATTAAGAAGCAAAGTATAGCCATGGTTAAACAGCACGGCCCATATGAATACTTTTCTGCTAAAAACGGCGAACCAGCCGGTGCAAAAAATTTCTCATGGACTGCTGCGCTAATCATTGACTTCCTAGAGACAAGCGCTAATAATTAGCTTTTTTGTTTCCTTTTCGCCATTGCTTAACAGCTTTTTTATAGGGTTCAAAATTCTTAAATATCCATAAGTCGGCCCGTCTGCGGATCAACCAAGCCCTATATCCACTAATAACCTTACCTTTATCTTGCAAAACAGCCCACCTAGGGCCTATTGGAACAACATATATTGGTCGCCTACTCCTGTAGGGAACCGGTGGAACGCCTTTACTCATGGCAATGATAATTCGAGCCATGTATTTTGCATCATGCAGTGCTGTCTGTGCCATACCGCTATGTTTTGTTGCGGCGTTATCTCCGATCACATAGACGTTTTTGTGGCCTTTTGCTCGCATAAAATGATCTACCGCAACTTTTCCGTGCTCTAGCTCAAAATGCTTCGTATTTTCATGATAGAAATCAACTATACGACTACCTGCTGTCCAGACAATAAGATCCGAATCAATTTTGCCCGATTCCAGACATATTTTTCCTGGTTCACATGCGTTTACTTTGGTATTGAGCCTGACAGTTACCCCGAGTTTGGATAGTCTTAGTAAAGCTTTTTCAGAAAGCTTCGGTTTTAATATCGGAAGCACCCGATCCGACCCTTCAATGATTGAAACGTTCAAATGCTTCTTTGGTAAATTATATTTATGAGCAATTTCTGCTGCAAAGTTTTGCAGATCACCGGCTAACTCTGTGCCAGTAGGACCCGCACCTATGATAGCGATATGTGGATGTGTTTTCTTTCCCTTTATAAGTCGAACTAAATTATGGCGCAGTGCGATAACATCGTGTACAGTGATCATTGATTGTGAGTTATCTTTCATACCATCTATACCGAAGTAGTTTACTTGGTTACCCATAGCAAGTATCAGCGAATCATAATGATAACTATTGCCAGTAGTTGAGTGCACTCTATTCTTCTTGGGTTCGAGTTGTGTGACTTCATCTAATACAACAGATACGTTTTCTGCGTGCAGAAATATCTCACGCAGAGGAATTGCGACTTCTAACGGAGAACTTCCTGTTGCCGTGCGATACAATGCACCATGATACTCAAAGTAATTACCCTTTGAGAGTAACGTGACTTGAATTTCTGGTTTATTTGCGAGGTCGAGTGCCGCTTTGACACCAGCAAAACCCCCACCAACAATTACTATATGCATAAGTACTATTCTACTGTGTCGTGACAACAATGCAAACAGTAAGCGTGACTACTATGTTTTAGCCTGTGGTGAGTATATAGTAAAGTGTCATGAAACCACCAATCATCAACAAGCTTTTTGAAAAACTACATCCGTTCCAGAACGTAGATCAACATGAGTATAAGCGTGCTGAAAAAGAGAGACTTCCTAAAGACGATGTCCGCGAAGGTGAAATTTTGCGCACCTATCAAAGAAGAGAAGGTGGACTATTTGCTGTACATGATAGCTATGTTCACGATAAAACTCCAGTACTGTCTGGAAGAGCCTTAGTGTGCTTAGTACTTAATTACCATGGAGATATGGCAAAAATCAATCTACACTTAGATGAAGATAAATTTGCTTACATAGACGACACTTCAGTAACTCCTATTGGATTCTTCTCAGATTTTAATACAAGTGGTCAAAAACCTAGTTTCTCTGCTTCTGAATTTTTTGAATTTCAGGAAAGCCTCGCTCGTGACACTGAATTGGTTGGTGTTTAGTTACTATCTGGAGTCAACGGTCTATCGACTGAATCGACTTCCAATACTTTGTCGCCACCACCTATTTTGACAATATCTTTATCTATTTTGCCTAGCTCTTTACTTGCATTATTATAGTGACCAACTGTCGCACCTAAACTGCCGCCGACTTTTTTGAAATACCCATCGTAGGCAATTAAATGCTTTTGTAGCTGTTCTATATTTTTTTTAATAACTTCAGTGTCTTTTTGGATCTCCAGACTTTTCAAGCCCTGGACTATGACTTGCAGCATAGCACTGAGTGTGCTTGGCCCGACAATAACCACACGCTTATCAACTGCTGCATATTGCATCAAATCTCGTCCAGACACACCGCTCGAACCAACCTTGTTGGCAAGCAAATCGTAGTATATTGCTTCGGACGGTATAAACATCAGGGCTTGTTCTAGAGTTCCGTTTTTGGGTTGAATATACTTTGCAGTTTCATCTATACGCTTTTTAAGATCTTCTTTGAATGCCTTGCTGTATAGTGCTCTTTCCTCGTCTTTGGCATCAATCAGCCTGTTGTAGTTCTCTAAGCTAAACTTACTATCAATTGGTAATAGTTTTCCATCTAGATGAATGACAGCGTCTACGACGTTGCCATCACTTATTTTATACTGTAGTGAGTAACTACTTGGTGGTAGCAAATTCTGTAATATTTGCTCTAGGTAAAATTCGCCTAATACCCCTCGCTGTTTTGGATTCTGTAAAACGTTTTGCAGTTGTTTAAGCTCATCGGCCACGTCAACTACTCGTTGGTTCGTGTCGTCAAGTTTGGTCAATCTTGTTGTTACATCTTGAACTAATTTGGCACTAGCGGCTAGCTGACGAGTCATTGATTCTTGATTTTTATCAAGCTTCGTATCTATTTGCGTTCGTAATTGGTCTTGCAGCTTCACTACATTATCACTTAAATGATTCAGATTTTGCTGAAGCATTCTCGATTCACCAGAATCTTGTTTATTGCCACTAGACCGGCTTACCAAATACAAAACAAGCAGGCCGTTAGCCACCAATAACCCAACAATAAAAATCTCTAACATAAGCTCTATTGTAAACTATCACTAGTTCTATAGGGTAATCAATTACCTAATCAGCTGGTTTAAAACCAAAACAATACAGCTATCAAGTACGAAAAGAAATACTGCTTGAATCAACAGTGCACTACCTACTTGAACATATTTACTCTTTTTTGAGCGCAGGAGTATTCCAGCAATAATTGCATAGACAACGTCTAAACCAATGTTTATGAGAACTATATTTTTTTGAGATGTCACGTATTCTATATCAAATGTTTCGCGGCCGAATATACCGGCAAGTGCCACAATTGCTATAACTGCGTTAACCAAACACCATAGTGCATGTGTTTTCCAGAAGTAAGGCTTTTCGCTAGATTTATTAAGATTAATAACCCCAAGAACAATCCATACGACGGACCAGGCTAGCAAAATGCACATAAACGTCGTTGAAACTAATTGTGCGTTTTCTATATCCATAAAAGCGATTATAGCATCGACTGCGCTAGTAGCTGCACTCTCTAGCTACGCTACTGTATGCTACTTTAAAATGCTTCAGAGCCTTGACTACGTTCAGTCTGATCTTTATCGTCATGATTATCTTCATCGCGATGATCTTCTTCATCAAATTCATCACTATGTTCGTCTTCATCGTCATGGATCTTCTCTTCTGAGGAGTGGCTACCATGATCCTCATCTTCGTGACCCGCATCAATGTATCCGTGAGCTAAAGGTGATACGACCATTATAAACACTGCTCCTAGCAGTAGCAGCCATGGTCTTAAGTCTTTTGTTCCGGGTGTTAGTTTTTCATGAATCTCCGGAATAATATCACTCGCAGCAATGTATATAAAGAAGCCTGCGGTTGCAGCGAGTGCATATGGAATTATCGTACTTTCTGCATCACCGACTGCAAAAGTTATCACTGCAGCGGCAGTAGTCGCGAGAGCACTTATGACGTTCACAAGTAACACCTTTTTCTTTTTCATACCGTTTCTAAGCAGCAAACCGAAGTCTCCAATTTCTTGTGGTATTTCATGAAACGCAATTGCTATTGCAGCAACAATTCCTGTAGATGGGCTTATCAAAAACGCCGCACCAATCGCCACACCATCAAGTGCATTATGCAAAGTATCGCCAATAATAATCAATGAGTTAGAGCTTTTGTTCTTCCCGTCCTCTTCATGCTCATGATGGTGATGAAAAAATCGAAGGAATCTCTCAAGCATAAAGAAAAATAGCAATCCTAATAAGGCAGCCAACAAAGCGCTTTGACTGTCCACTTCCTCAATTGCTTCTGGTAGCAAATCAGTAAATGCGGCTGCAAGTAACACACCAGCCGCGAATGGCGTTGCGTATTTAGCCAAACCTGATGCAGTCTTATTATTCTTAAGAAGCAATACAGCCCCCATCAGAGATAAAACTCCACCTAGTAATGAAAATATAATAACTTGTAACATGTAGATTCCTTTTTAATTTGTTTATGCGTTAGTTTGATACTAACCAATTGAATTCTTTATTGCAACTTTGTCGCAATAAGTGGTATTATTGCTACATGAATAACAGTTTATTCTTTAAAAAACTCTCAGACAACAACTTTCGCCGCACGAGCGAGCGGCTACAGTTGTTTGAACTACTCGCCTCACTAGATGGCCCCCAAAGTATTGCAGACCTCGTCAAGAAATCTCAGGCTTTTGCAGATAGATCTACTGTCTATCGTACGCTAGAGACATTTGAAAAAGTAGGCGTCACGACGCGCGTCTACACAGGATGGAAATATAAAATTGAATTAAGTGACACGTTTTCGCCCCACCATCACCACATGCTTTGTATGAAATGTCATCAAGTTATAGCTTTCAAAGAATCACAAGAATTTGAAAAAGAGCTTTCCAAATTGGAATCTCAACACAGTTTTTCAATTAAATCTCATACTTTAGAGCTTCAGGGCATCTGCCAAAAATGCTCTTAAATTAAACAATTTCAAACACGTCGCTGCTTAAGCGCTATACTAGTAAGTATGAATGTAAGCTTCTTTAGTAGCCGAAAAAGCATTGCACCAATTATGACAGCGCTTATAATTCTTTTTGGACTATCTTTGCAAAATTTCTTAAATGTGACGTTGCCGGATAGATTGCAAGACACTATTACATTAACCCTTGGTATTCTCTACGAAGCACTCCCTTTCGTTTTTCTAGGCGTGTTCATATCAGTCATCGTACAACAGTATGTTCCGCAGCATATTCTATTGAAGCTGCTACCCAGAAGAGGATTTCTAAGGCGACCACTATTAAGTCTCTGTGGAACTTTCTTGCCAGTGTGCGAATGCGGCAACGTACCCCTAGCCCGTGGCCTAATAGCAAAAGGACTTAAGCCAGCAGAGGTTATGACATTCTTATTTGCTGCACCGATTATCAATCCAGTGACGATCTACACCACAACGCAAGCTTTTCCGGCTGATCCGATTATCGTCGTTGTCAGGGTTGTGGCTGCATTCATTATCGCAAACGCTATTGGTTATTTATTTGCACGATACACTGAAAAAGAATTACTGACGGAGGATTTTCAAGGGTACTGCGCGACACATGGCGAAACAGAAGAACCAAAAACGGGCATCAAAAAAAGACTGCAAGACTTCACCTCGTCTTTTGTCGAAGAAGCGTCGCTGCTTATGCCAGCACTCGTTGGTGGTAGCATTATTGCAGGAGCCATCCAAACAACCTTGCCGCGTAATATACTGCAAACGATTAGTTCCGAGCCAGTTCTTGCTATCGCAGCATTGATTGGCTTGGCGTTTATTATTTCAATTTGCGCTAACGTTGATGCATTCTTTGCACTCAGCTTGTCGAGCATTTTTCCTACAAGCGCAATCGTTGCCTTCCTGGTATTCGGCCCAATGATAGACATAAAGATGCTGGCCCTACTCAAGACAACTTTCAAAACGCAGGTGCTTACTTATGTCAGTTTATTCGTACTACTATCATGTTTTGCTACTGGGCTGGTGGTACATTATGCCTTCTAAAATGCTTCACTACGCAACAATCTGTATTGTTGTGACAATGCTTTTCATTGCATCCCAAGGAGACCTGACGCTCTATATCCACCCTCGCTATATATTATTCACTGTCGTATCAGTCAGCATAGGACTGGCAATCTATACATATACTTTGTTTTCGCCAGACAAAACAGGCGGTAAGGCGGCAAAAAATAAGACGACTATTTTAGGGTATTTGCCGCTTTTGATTGTTGCAATAAGCGCCTTAATATTATCACCTGTTTCACTGTCGCAGCTTCTTGCTTCTGATAGATCTTCAGAATCAACCCAAAACTCTGTTGAAAAGACCAGCCATTCGACATTAGACACATTTTCTACTGACTTAACGCGTTTTTCTATAGCTGACTGGAATAATCTCCTTGCATCTGGGGCAACACAAGATCAAATAGTCGGCAAACAAGCTAAGCTTGAAGGATTTCTATATGAAGACAATACGGGGCAACTATTTATAGCTCGGTTCAGACTCACCTGCTGCGCAGTCGATGCAACACCACTTGCTGTACCAATTGTCGCCACCCAAGAGTTAGAAGCACTTGAGCTTGGTAGTTGGGTAGAGCTTGAGGGCGATTTCGTGGACACCGCTACTAGCTCATATCAATTTAAGCTTGACGTAAAATCATTCACCCAGATAGAAGAACCAGATGAACCGTATATTTTCTAAAAAACGATTACTGAACAGGCGATACGTTGCGATAGTTGCTTTGGTTATTTCGGTCTGTGCGCTTGGTGTACTTGCAACACTTTCTGGTCCACGCATACGAGCAACAGAACTAAATGAGAATCTCCTTAATCAGACGTATACCATGACGTTTAATACTGAAATCGTACCAACTATAGAAGACTTTACAATAACACCAGCCATTGCATCAGATACGCAAGTACTAAAAGATAGAGTTATCGTCATCTTTAAGGAACCCCTAAGTTATAGCCAAAAATATACTATCACTCTCAAAGCGACTGATCTAAGCGGTACATCTGATGCGTTGAGTTCTAGTTTTGTATCATCTGACCAACGTGGATTCTATCTCACAAGAGATTCTGCAAAAGATGACACAATTAATACGTTTTTAGCGACCGATACGACTGGATCAGAGCGAGTCTATAGTTCAGCTGAAATAGTGCTCTATAGTGTATCGCGACACTCATTAGCAGTATTGGAAAATATTGATGATTCACCCAGACTTTACCTCGTTCGCGGATCTAACAAGGATGAGATTGTACTGCCTAGCAACAAAAAAGTTGACGAACTGCAAGGATCTGCAACAAAAGATAGCTATTTAATGCGTCTAATTGATGAAGATTCATTTCGATCTTCGTTATGGGAATACAATGTGGAAAATGACAGCTTATATGAACTACTAGACAATACTGGAGATTCTTTGCAGGTAAGTGATATTTCTTATGCACCGGACGGCAATAGTATTATCTACCAGGACGAAAATAGAGTGTTGCAACTTCGTAATTTTAGTACGGATCAGATTGCAATAACATTTGGCGAATTCGATACACTTCGACGGTTCCTTCCGAATGAAAAAGCAGTTTTCGGCTACCGAAATAATAAGCCGGTCGGTGTGAAGGCCTCAGACGGATCGTTCATCGAACCACTTGAACAAGCAGAACTGAGCTACCAAGCACTACTACTCCAAGATCTTGAATCATATGTCTACTTCGCTCAACGGCTCAACAGTGAGACAAGTAAGCTAGAACAGCTTGTCGTTTCACTTGCTGATCAAAAAGAATCAATCCTCTACAGTACTCCAATTGAAAATAGCCTGTTATTAAACATGGGGATTTCTCCCAATGATCAATTCTTGTATGTCGAAGAGGCTCCACGGCCAACCATATACGATGATAGGCAACCCAACGCAAAGCCACAAGGAATAGCAACGACTGTATATGACAGAAAAACCGGACAGGAAATCAGATCGATAGTAGGTTTTGATATACAATGGAGATATAAATGACAACAGAACACACCTACGATAGCGAGTTAGAGTTTGCCAAAAAGCTTGGCAGTAAAGCATACGACATAGCTCAGAAATACTATAAAAAAGACCCAGAAACAGAAATAAAGTCAGATAATTCACCAGTTACTATCGCTGACGAAGAAATAAATCAATGTGTCATTGATCAAGTTAAGAAAGAATTTCCTGATCATGGTGTGCTTGGAGAAGAACAATCATTTGGGCTTGATCGAGACTATCTTTGGGTATGTGACCCTATCGACGGCACCGTTCCATTCATGATGGGATCAGCATGCTTCATGTTTTCACTGGCTTTAGTGCATAAAGGAGATGTAGTCATCGCTGTTGCTGTAAACCTATCAGACAATGCAGTTTACCGTGCAAGTTTGGGAGGAGGGTCATATTACAACAACAAGAAAATTCAAGTCAGTCGTCGAGATTTTTCAAAATCACGGCTATTCTTCCCCTCAAGTATTAGAAATATTCTAGAAAATGCACCTCTCTATAAGAAACTTGCAAACTCAGTTGCACATGCTCAGCCAGTTGGAGGGGGAATCTTCAAAGGGGCTGTCATTTCTGAGGGGCTTGCAGACGGATCAATATGGCTACGTTCAGTGCATCCTTGGGATGTAGCTTCAGTTGCCCTACTTATTACCGAAGCTGGCGGTACCGTCACTGACAGGCACGGTAATATTGATCTTAATTACTCTAAAGAACTAGATGGCATCATTATGTCTAACAATATTATTCATGAGGACTTATTGACAATTGTAAGAGAATCTACCTAACTCTATAGCCATTTTTTACGTCTGAAAAATGCAACAAACAAGCCAGTTACTGCAAATGTAAACCCAATAATAATCCAGAATGCATTAGGATGGTTTTCAAGCGGTAAAGATACATTCATTCCGTACAGGCCACCAATAATCGTTGGAATAGACATGAATATGGCAATACTCGTTAATCGTTTGAATACTTTATTCAAGTTATTAGTTGCGATGGTATTATAAGCTTCGCGCATGTTTTGGATTGTCTTGAGCCGACTCTTTGTTAGTTCGCTAAGTTCGCTTGCAGATAATTGCAAATCTTCTATCAAGTCCTTGTCTTCTTCATGTAGTCTGGTGTATTTTCCATTCAATAATGCCTGCAAAACAATTCCATAAGGTTGTAATGCAGCCAAGAACTCATTCAAGTCTTCTTCTATATCAATAAAATCGAGGATATCTTTGTTATTCACGATAGTTTTTTGTAATCGTTTTCGGGTGCCGAGGATGTTTTTTGTGACTGCGTTCAGGTGACGTCTATAACCTCGATTCATTTCTGTTAACAGCTGTAATACCGTCTTGATTTTTTGAGTTGTTGTGACATCGCCAGAAGCAACAAGTTTGCTGACTGGTTCTGATTCTATACGTGACACGGTAATGAGTAAGTCTGGCGTAACGACAATTAACAGTGGATGAGTACTGGTGTGTTCGCCCTCTGGACGACAAAACCTAACATAAATATACAAATTACCTTCGTCTTGTTCAATACGAGGTACTTCATATAGATCAATACCATCAGCCAGTAAATCAGAATCAAGATTAAATTGTTTCTCTAATTTTTCAAGCTCTTCATGAGACGGGTCTATAACCCGCAGCCATGATCCTTTTTTAGCAGACTCTATCTCTTCTAGGATGTTTGAACGGATATTGCGATAGTAGACAGTCTGCATGTTTTCACAATTCTATTCTTTTGATTTGTTTTATTATTGTTTTTATAAGCATAAATAGTATTGTACGACAGATAGCACCTATATCCAAGCGTGCTTTAATTTAAAGTCTTTGTTGTTGTAGACGCCGACTTTTTGAAAAATAAAATACAATCTAGTCCTTCGACAACAACTAGTTTTGAAGTATTGGTTTTATTTTTTATCACAAGCACTCATTGTACCTCATGCAAGCAATTTACTAATAACTGTTATAATAAAAAGCTATGATTGCACACGTTTCCATCCGTTCTAAGAGTTTTGGCAACCAAGAACTTTACAAAGATCTTGATATGAAATTTCAAGCCAATGAGAAAGTTGGTATTGTTGGCCGCAATGGAACTGGAAAAACTACTCTTCTTAATATTCTTTCTGGCGAAGATACTGATTTTGACGGGAACGTACATATCAAAAAAAATCTTGTTCTCGTTTCTAGTAAGCAAGAACATCATGACCATGAAGAAGAAAAAGTTATTGATTATATTGCCGCTGGCCTACCAGAATACACTGCCTTGAAGCACAAAATGGACACGCTACCAGAGAAGATGGAGTCAAGACCTCATCTTATGCAAGTCTACTCAGATGCGCTTGATAGATTTACTCAACTTGGGTATTTTAATGTCGAATCGGATATTGCTCAAGCACTTGAAGCTTATCAGGTGCCTGCAGAAAAAATCGATGGTCTCATCAATGAATTAAGTGGTGGTCAAAAACGCATGGTAGAGCTTGTCAAAGTGCAGCGTTCTAAATCACAAATGGCCCTGATAGATGAGCCGACGAACCACATGGATTATGTAGCGAAATCCTCATTTATTGATTGGATGAAGCAAGTCAACACAACACTGATTGTCATTACCCACGACCGTGATGTTTTAGCAGAAGTCGATCGAATCATTGAGGTTCGCGATGGTCAAGCTTACGCTTTCAAGGGAAACTATGATGATTATTTGAAAGAAAACACAATTCAGGTAACATCGCAACTCAATGAATACCAGGTTACAAAACAACGGCTAGAAAATCTTAAAGAATCAATTATACGTTTTAGAAGATTGAAGGATAAAGCTCGCAACCCTAAAACTGTATCGCAGTTTAAGCGCTTAGAAAATAACGCCATCGATGAACTCGCACAGCTTGAAGAAGTAGACAAACCGAGCTTTTGGATAGATAAAGAATCTGCAAGTAATATGAAAAGTAAGGTGACTGACGCATACGACGAACATAAAGCTCGTAATATAACTATCAGAACCAAGAAATCTGACTCTAAATCATCGATTAAATTAATAGATGTTCATAAACTATCTCTCGGCTACGAAGAACCGCTATTCGATAATACATCATTTCAGTTGCGCGAGGGTGACCGTTTAGAAATCAAAGGGCGGAACGGTGTCGGGAAAACGACTCTCGTGAAAGCAATTTTAGCGAGCGCTGGTGGCCAAAAGATCTCATCGACTGTCTACGGTGGAGACATTGTTTTAGACAAAGTAATTAAAATTGGTGTCTATGAGCAAGAACTAGCACAAGAATACCTAAAAGGTACTTTGTCGTCAGCTATTGAGCGAACTTATAGAGACAAAGATCTAAAAATAAACGACGAGAAAATTAAACAGTTAATGAATGATTACTTGTTTGATCCACACGCAGATTTTGACAAACCAGTCACTACTTTAAGCGGTGGTCAAAAAGCTCGTTTACAGCTTGTCAGTATGCTAGCCGGAGAACCAAACGTGCTTGTGCTAGATGAACCAACAAATCACCTTGACTTGCCTAGTATCGAAGAACTTGAAGATGCACTTAATCAATATCAAGGTGCTATTATTTTTATCTCTCATGATAGTTATTTTACAAAAAATCTTAATGCTTCTGTACTCACTATCCCTTCTTAAATACGACACATGGCTTCAATTTGAGTCGAAAATATGCTATAATTTAGAGTAACGTAAATAGAAATTTTAACGCTGTTATTCATTGCTTTTACGACTGTCGTGCATAGGTACTTATCATGCAGTTTTCTAGCGTTAAGATAGATAATCTACTACATATTTATAAATAGAAAGTTATGTGCGCCCCATGAAGAAAATAGATAAACAGATAGAGATAGTAACCTCGACTATTCCGGCCCTCAGCTCTATGAGCGAAGAATCAAGCAAGGCAATTCAAGAATCACTTGCTAAATCATATAAAACAGTTGGGGTGTCAATTGTCGATAACGAAGCAGATTTGAAGGCACTTATTGAAAAGAATCCTGACTTGGTATTTCTAGGCATGGCTTATTTGCCGCGCAAAGCAACAGCAACCAATAGCTCTCCCTATATATGGATTGCAGACGAACTTTTTAGAAATCACATCCTCTACACAGGATCTGGCATGGACGCGACGGTATTGGTAGAAGACAAGCTCAAAGCAAAAAAAGTTATCAAAAAAGCAGATTTAGCGACCGCACCATTTTTCATGGCTTATACCGGGCAGTTTACAAGTGAATCACAGGTTCCATTGCCGTTCCCTGTCTTTATAAAACCGCCCAAGCTTGGACATAGTGTTGGAGTAGACAAGCTTTCGATTGCAAAAACATACCGTGAATACAAGAGTAAAATTGCAAAACTAGATAAAGACCTGGACTCAGAATCATTAGTGGAAGCTTACTTGACTGGTAGAGAATTTACCGTAGCGATCGTTAAGGATAAGCCTGTTGCAAATAAAGTCTCTACTGCAGAGAATGATGAACAACCAGAAGAAATAGAAGAAACCTACCAGGTAATGCCACTAGAACTAAAAGCTCCAGAAAATAGTAATGGTGACATTATAATTGGTCATAAATTTAAATCTTCAGACGTACAAACAGAAACTGAAATTGTTTCAGATCCAGACATGAAAAAGGCATTATCTGAATTAGCATTAGACTGCTTTAAGGCGCTAGGTGCCAAAGATTACGCACGCATTGATATTCGTTGCGATTCAGAAGGCAACCCGCAGTTCATAAAAGCTGATCTGATCCCAGGAGTCATGGATGATTCAAGCAACTTCCAAAAAGCCTACAACCTAAACTCAAAAATTAGCGATAAAGACATGTTGCTTCGAATTGTAGAGTTAGGATTTGAAGGTCACGAAACATACGTCGCACCAGTTATCCCCGAGCCATCAGAAGAAGAATCAAAATAAACTGATCATTTTCTAAGCACTAAAAAGGTTTATCATCATTAAAAAACCGTCCATACGGACGGTTTTTCATTTCTAGTGAACTAAGTTCTAAACAGTTATAGCTCTTTAGTTACTGTTCTTCTGCTGCTTTAGTAAGCTTTTTCAGCGCCTTCGTCTAGTGCTTTTTGAGCATTATCTTTAGACATCATCGCACAAACAGTTGTTCCACACTTCTCGTGCTTCCCTTTGGCCATGAATCCACCTTTTGAAGTTTGGTGAATTGCTGGTGCTGACAAGTCGACACCTTTTTCTTTACACTTAACACAATATCCTGTGACCATATCTATCTCCCTTATTTAGTTATTACATAGTATAGCTCTTTTTCGCAATAATCACTACTACTGCGACAATGAAGTAGCTTCCTCGTCTAAATTAACTACTATTTTAGGATATATTTATCCTATTTATGCACCATTTATATTGGCTGGGTATATCGGTCTGGCACATTTTAGAGCATAAATGAGACATTTTAAGAACTATAAAAAGGAATTTCTGTAATAGCCACTTATTGGTGTTCTTATCCAAGATATGATCTGCTCTTACAGAGCCCTAATCACACAGTCTTTCAGATATTGATCCTGAAAGTCGGATTGCTCACCAATCTTTGCTTTACCGTCAGATACAAATCTTGCCGATAGTGGTTTGTTGTATTTGTTAGATAGTGATTGAACCAACTTCAATATCTCTACAACTCGCTCAGGCTTTTCATCAATGCCAATTGGATATGTGTCTATTCCTAGACCTGAATGTAGAGAAAGATAAACGTTCCTCTCTATAGAAAAGTTGCCAGTTTCGTATTCGTCAGTAAGCTCAAAATCTTCTGTACATGGAAGCATCATTCCGCATAGACCGACTGGCTTAGGGTTTTGCTCTTTAATGAACTTTGTAATAGTGGTGTACATATTGGTCGTGACTGTTTGGTCGAATGTGTAACCAAGCCTTTTTATGAAATTAACAAAACTGCTATCACCTTCAAACAGCGGTGCAATCGAACTATCAATACCAAGAAATTCTGGATCGTCTGCAAATAGTTCTACTATCTCTTGCCATGTTTGTTTCATCTTCTCTAGCCATTCTTCGAGAGTGTTGCAATCGTGGGCGAGATCCGTTGGCTGTAAACCAATAGCATAGCCATTCCGCTCATATACGGCCGATGGGAAGTATGGACTGGATGCAGCGTTGTTGAATGTGTAGGTAAAGTTAAATGTCTTAGACGGCTTCGATTGTATGATGTCATATAGCAATTCAACGTGTTTCGCATCGATATCATTTTTTGCTAGATCTATATTGAACGCAACGCCGTCTGTTTCTAGGAATTTCGGCATAAACCCGATTGCATCTTTATAGGAAATAGCGCCGACACTCGAATAGTCGACGCCATTCTCTACAACTTTGAGCAGCTCGTCTACATTACGAAGGGTTGAGGCCAGACGCTTGGTTTGGATTAAAAAGCCGTTCTCTTCAAGCCTTTTGGCCACTTCGTGAATTTTATTTGCGTCTTGTTGGGTTGGATTGTCGCTAAACACACAAACCGTTCGAATAATTTTGTCTTGTTCCATAGAATTATTATACCATTATTAGATTTGTTAATTTTACTGCGCATCATAACCACCAGTACCCTTATTTACGTAGCTATACACTTGTTCGTACAGCCCATTAGCTTCTTGGTTAGTAATGCTTCTCTCTAGATGTCTCAGTGTGATTCGAACGAGCACGTTCTTTTGGTCACCATTGATGCCTAGTTTGTCTCTAGCTACATTTGGCAGCTCATCATATTGTGTTCCACTTAACACTTCTACACTTTCAAGGATTCCCATATCCTCGTCCAGTGAGCGTCTTATATCTTCGTTAATATCTTCTTCTACATATTGCGATGGAACTGAATATGACATGTCACGCTTTATGCTCGGCTGTAATGAAACTTCGACATACGGCTCCAAGCTATGCATTTGTTTAGCAATTCTCGGGTTGAGTGATCGCAAATAGCGGACATCAGGAATATCTTTAAGTGTCATTGTTAGCCGATCAAGACCCATGCCAAGAGCCCAACCTGAATATTGTGCTGGGTCGAGCCCTGCATCTCTAAGAATCCGAGGCTTAATTAGCCCGCACTCTAGTATTTCTATGTCGCGCTCACCATGACAAGCATTAACCTCTATACCTTGTTCGGTATATGGATGCGGTGAGTCTTCAATCCTCAATGTCCACCCTGGCGCAGCTGTTTTAGCTACGCCATTCACAACATCAAGTAAATCTTGCTTTGTTATTTTATGAACTTTGTCTGTACGCACAACTCGCCACATATCAAGCATGTGCACTTGGCCGACATGCTTCTTGTCAGTGACATCTCGCCTGTATGCCAAACCAGGTAGCGATATCAAGACATCACTCCAGTCTTTCTCTTCTGCTAGCTCACGCAAAATAACCGGTATTTCTGCAGATGTATGGGTACGAAGGACATGGTCATCGTCAACGTAATGGGTGTACGTCGACGAGCGACTAATATTGTCTTTTGTAATACCTAATCGGTCATAGTTGTTTTCAATAGTTACTATTGGGTGGCGTCTGTAGACTCGTACATCTGATTTTACGTGGGTCGTTTTAATATGCTCAATGATTTGCTTAGCCAGAATACCAATCGCGTGGTTTTCGTCGTTGGTTAAATCTGCAATAGCAAGGTACGACTTAAGGTCGCTTTTACTGATTGGTTTTATATGCATTTTCATGACTGTCTCCAGTTTTTTCTAATTCACTCATTGTAAATTCTCCTAATTCTTTTAAGTAACTAAAAACGACCGCTGGTGTGGCGGTCGCTCTTGTACTTATTTTAGGTCGTTTTATACGTTCTAAGGAGTTACCGCCTGGATAAAAGAAGTAAAACCAAAGAATACGGCAGTTGTCTGTCGAAGCTCGTAAGATTCGGATGCAATACTATGATTTTTCATGATGTATATTATAGCACAGTAATGCTTATGTTGCAATATTTGTCACCTCTATTCTACAATACCTTAAAGACTAGGTCACGAAACCTCGTCTCTCATTTATGTTGTGCTAATTGGCTGAGCATGTCGATCCAATATGCTCTAAAAAGAATTGAGTCAACATTTACTAATATAGTAAGCACGCCTACAGCTATATCAGACTGCTAAAATATTACCCACTACTATTCCAACGGCAGTTGCTATGCCTCCAATAATAAGTATTTCTAACGCACTTTTTGTTGGAGAGACTTTTACGACCTTCCCTTTTAAATAACCAAGAATAAACAAGCCAATAAGCGCTGCCACTATAGCTACATCGCGTGAATACTCCATTGGGAAGAGCAAAATAGGTAGCAAAGGAACGAGTCCTGCCATAAAATACGAAACAAACATAATGACACCACTAATAAGCGGCACTTTAAACGCATCGGTTTTATCTAGTTGATGAGCAGACTTGGAGCTAGAATATTGACCTGCACCCATAGACAAAGCTTCAACTAGAATGGTAACTACTCCGGCAAGAATGACAACGTCTTTATTGCTAGTTCCCGTACTGACGCCTACAATGACACCTGTTGTTGAGACAAGGGCATCATTAAAGCCAAACATGGCACTCTGCAGATATTCTTTTTGTACTTTTCTCATTTGTAAATTAAGAAGAGCTTAGCTTCCTGCTTCACGTTCCATTTTTTCTAAACGAGTGTAATAATCTGGAATTTCTTTCAAATGAGCCCATGCTATTTTGCCTGTCATGTTGAGATCATTATTTGTGACGTCTGTTTCAGGATCATTTGCTCCATGTTCAAGCTCGATTGATAAGCCTTTTCTGAACTGTTGAATGTCATAAATACTAAAATCGATGCCGATTGAAAGACCTATAGTTTTAGCTTCAGATTCAGAAAATACTTTTTTATCCATATCATAAGTATAGCACTTAGCAATATTGACGTAGTAACTCACCACCATTGCAACATAAAAGGTAGGCGTCCTAAACTGTAGTTACTATCACATAATTACAAAAGGAGCCTACCTATGGCCTATTCTAACAACCCTAACTTACCAAAAGCGAGGGCG
>Ga0307980_1000524_pt1 | contig 17957 bp, 8 predicted proteins | sample OrgLakmetage1060_FD_201817 | JGI IMG/M metagenome (GOLD analysis project Ga0307980, IMG submission 201817) | Saline water microbial communities from Organic Lake, Antarctica - #1060 | ecosystem: Environmental > Aquatic > Non-marine Saline and Alkaline > Saline | place: Antarctica: Organic Lake... | reverse complement strand
TAAATAATAAATCGCATTGTTTAGGTCATTTCGGTACTATAAATCTAAATACGAGAGTCATATCTAGCTTATTTAATTTATACATAATGAAGTGGCTGAAGGAGATTTGCCATACATGTGGATCACCTTTGTCAAATTTAGACGCGCCAAGACCCACTCATCCACAATTAGGGTTTGAAGCACCAAGAAATAAGTTTGTGTATAGAGAAGCTAAGAGAATTGTATGCAAGTATTGTAAGTCGATTCATCCGAATGTAACGTATAATAAGGATCGTAAGCTGCCAGAGGTAAATATGCGAGATAAGAGCAAAAAACTAAGTGAAAGTAGTGTTGAGGAGACTAAGCCAAGGTTACTTTTACCCATGCATATATATGAGATATTTAGTAGAGTAGAGAATGAGACCGTAGAAAAGTTTGGCTTGCCAATTAAGTCTCATCCACGTAAGTTAATTATCAAAGCACTGAGAATTGCACCTAACACTGTTCGCCCAGAGAATCGTGTTAGTGGCTTACAAAGGTCAGTAGGTAATGAGATAACTATAGCACTCACTAATATAATTAAAGATAATAATAAGATTCCTGCGGTTATGCCCGAAGAGATAGGTAATATGCCAGAGAATGATATTGTTAGCTTGAATGATTGGAATTACGTGATGACAACTATGCCCAAGAAAAGTAATAATCCCAAGAATGCACAATTTAACTCTATGGCATCTAGATTAACAGGCAAAGATGGCAGAATCAGAAAGAATTTACTTGGCAAACGCGTCAACTTTAACTTTAGATCTGTCATATCTGGTGACCCCAAGAGAAAGCTCAATGAGGTAGGTGTACCACTTAAGTTCGCAAAGATTATCCAGATAGATGAGACTTTGCAAGAATATAATAGGGAGCGCCTAATGATCTACTTCACAAATGGAAGGAAGCGTTACCCTGGCTGTACTAAGATTATAAAGAAGACAGGCGAGTCATTCATAGTTGATGACAAGCAAGATAAGATAAACTTTGAAAATGGAGACATCATATGCCGAGACTTGATCGATGGTGATTACTTCATATTCAATAGACAACCATCACTTATGGCATCCAATGTAACAGCCATGCAAGTGGTCATTATCACTGACCCAAATATTAATACTTTGCAACTAAATGTAATAATGTGCTCACTCTATGCAGCTGATTTTGATGGTGATGCTATGAATGGATTCTTTGTGCCATCAGTTGGTAGCCGAAGTGAGATAGCTGAATTATCAGCACCAAAGAGTACAATGATTAAGCATGGATCAAGCTCTTTGCTAATTGGTACTATTGATGATTCAATCGTTGGTGGTATGCTGTTATCAGTTGCTGAAGAAATAAGTAAGTATACAGCAGCACTATTGTTCTCAACCACCACATTTTTGCCTGAGCTAAATAAAAAAGAGGTATATACAGGCAGAGATATATATAGCTTAATATTAAAGAATGATGCACAGATAACATACAGAGGTAAGCCAAGTATATATAATGAAGCATACAAACCTTACTTTAATTATAGAGAAGAAGATATTAACATCATTATTGATAATGGTGAGCTAAAAAGTGGTATTATTGATAAGAAAGCCGCAGGGAAGTCTGGCATAAATAATATGTTCCACATTATATACCAAGAGAAAGGTCCCCAGAGTTTACTCAATACATTATTCAATGTGCAGCAGGTTGCTATTAATCATGCATACTTTGCTGGGTTCACGTTGGGTATTAATGATATGATATTACCAAGAGATGCTGTTGATGAAGTACATAAGACACTACAAGATACTAAAGCAAAATCAGCTTGGATAACTAAGAATCTAGATGAGCAGAAAATTATACCTCCAATGGGTAAGACCATTATGGAATTCTATGAAGATTTGCAGATGGAGGCACTCAATATGGGTGATGCATTCTTGCATACTATGCTAACTAGATTTAACATAGATAATAATAATTTACTTAAGCTCGTGATGACTGGCAGCAAAGGATCTATTAATCATATGACCCATATCTGCTGTGCGGTTGGTCAAGTAAATATTGGTGGCAAACGTCCACCAGAGCAACTAAGTCATAAAAGAACATTAGCGTTCTTTCATAGATATGATATGACACCTGAAGCACATGGATTCGTAACAGGGTGCTTCATTAGTGGATTAAGTAAGCCATCAGTTGCATTCGCTGCACAAGATGCTAGACTTAATTTCTTCAATAAATCACTATCTACAGCAAAGACTGGGTTCATCGAAAGGAAGTCAGTTAAGTGCCTAGAAAATATAGTGATCAATAATCTATTCAATTGTGTTAAGAATGAGAAAGTGGTACAGCATGGATATGGTGGAAATTGCCTAGACTCAAGGAAGGTCATATCTACTAGCTTCCCTACAATCACTATATCAAATCAGCGGCTAGAGGATGGTTGGCATTATAAAGCAGTCGATTCTAGCCTTCAACAGATATTCGATGATGAATTTGATAGAATTAAGAAAGATAGGCAAGTGTTCAGAGATTCATTCAGTGAACTTCAAAAGGTTAATTATAGTGAACGCCTGTCAGGTAAAGTATGTGTATCTATAGATATACACAGATCTGTCGAAGATGCGATCATTACGTTTGGTGAGTTTAAGCCAAAAGAACAGACCATTGCAGAGATGGTTAAATTAGTCAATGAATTTAGTGAAGGGCTCATATATACATTCACTAACTCGATTATGCGAAAGAAGAGAGGTGCAATGCCTGTATACTTACAAGATGCTATTAGGCCATTGCAAATCTTAGTTAGAGCAGAGCTATCTAGTAAAAGATGCTTAAATAAGATAAATATAGATGTATTAAATTATTTGTTTGATAAGATAATTAACAGCCAATGTAATGCTTTGGTTGACTATGGAAACTGTGTAGGTGTGTTAGCAGCTACCTCATTTAGTGAACCAATCACCCAGGAGATGCTAAAGTCTACTCATGGATCTGTGAGTGGTCGTGGTGTGCAGAAATCATTATTGCAAGAGGTCAAAGAGACATTCAGCACCACAGATATTAAGAAGCTAACCACAGCCATGATGGTACTAAGATTAAAACCAGAATATGAGCATGATAAACATGTGGCATATAGAGTATCATCTATGATTGCAGAGATCAAAGTAAAAGACTTGGCAAGGAGTCCATGCCATATATTCTATGAGAAATTCAAGGAACCTGTTCATCCAAAATATGCTCACGAAGCAAAGATGATCAAAGAATTCGTAGATCTCAACCCATTATATAAGCCACCAAGTGATATAAGTAATTGGTGTATACGATTTGAGTTCTTAAGAAGTAAACTAATCTATAAAAATATTAGCTTGGCAGATATCATTGCACAGCTAAGAAATAATTATCCATTATTATACATAATCAATAGTTCAGAGAATGCACCCATCATAATTATGAGGGTTTATTTGAGAATGAATGTCTTCTCTAAGAAAGCTGAGGATGAAGAAACTGCAGCTATCAGAATTAGTCATGAAATACTGAATTCATCTGTTAGAGGTATAGATGGTGTATTATCAGCTGAATCATCCTTGATTAGTATTAGTACATATGAAGAAGATGGAAGTATAGGAGATAAAAAAGTATATGCCATTAAAACCTCGGGTATTAATTTGTATCAAGTGGCTAAGAATGTGCCAGAGATAGATATAACTAAGATGTACTCTGATTCGGCTTTAGAAGTGCAAGAAATATATGGAATATCTATGGCTCAATCATTACTTGCCAACAAGATAAAGAATATTGGTGATGGTGGTTTGCTTTCATCACATTCTAGCATATATAGCAGTGTAATGACATACACTGGTGAGGTCACTACTATTGAAAAGAAAGGATTGAGTATAAGAGAACCAAGTGATACTTTACTAAGGATGGCATTCTCATCTCCAATAGAGGCACTAACTGAAGCTGCCATCAAGAATACCACAAATCCAATCAATAGTATATCATCATCATTAATGGTTGGGTCTGTGCCAGATAAAATAGGTACTGCATATAATAAGCTAATGCTGAATGAAGAGATGCTAAGGTCTAATGTACCAGATGTGAATGCTTATATAGATGAACTACTAGATCTAGATGATGCCCTCGAAGATGGTGACGAAGAATAGACCTCTTTATCAAAAAAAAATATATATGTATTAATTACATATTTTTTTGATTAATATGCCATTGTTATTTGGCATAACATCATAACTAGGGTTTGCATAAGATCTAACCTGTGCTATGATTTTTACATAGTAATCCCTTAAGTATTTCTCATCTATGTCAGATATATGGCATATGTTAATATTCTCACAAAGCTTTAGTATACTAGGTCGAATTATGCCATCAACAAAATCATGAGAGCAGTTGTCTACAATCACATCTTTTTTATAGATTACCCTCGCTACGAAATTAGGGTTGAATTTATTAGTGGTAGTGAACAACACGATTTTTGCCTTTGATATCTTATTATTATCACTTATAATCAAATCTTTTATAGTGTTCATGCTATAATCTTCGTCATCATCGAATGCACTATTAGACATATATAATGTTAAATTCTCAGTTCTGATAGTGTTTAGTAATATAATAATTTGTGTTAAGTCTGGATTAGTTAGCTTTACTTTGATCTCATATAATTCATGTTTAATAAACTTAGGTTTCATAATACCAATACTGAATGCAATGTGTTTATCAGTTGTGCATTGTATCTGTAACTCTTTTAGATTACCTGTTTTGATGAAAGATAATGCATTGATTGATACACAATTTAGTATTAGATTACTAGTCTCGACTTGAGATCCTCGATTACATACCGGTACAACATTACTCAAGCTCATGGTTAGTAGTGCAGGGAATGCTTTGTTTATATTAGTTAAATTAATATGCATTTCATCTTGTGAGCCTATATTTAGAGTATTAACACCATATCCTATAACGCCTTGACCAATGTTAAATATTGAGCTCATTAAGCTGAATGTGTTAACGCTATCATGCAGCTTTAGTCCATGTAAGCTATGATCTCTTAATATAATTATGTTACTCTTGATGTGCTCTATGAATTTTGTACATAGATTACTATAATTAGAATATATTAATGTCGAGACTATTGGGTTATCAAGTATTTTATTTAGTTCTTCAGTGAAATTAGCAAAGTGTATGGATTTCTTTATATCAACTAGCTTAAGGTTTCTATGGGGATTATGCCTAGTAAAATTAATAATAATGGCAGATGTCCAACTTGCATAGTTAATCTCATCTAGTCCATTAATAGATCCAATCTTTTTATCTTGTATTGGATTACTAGATATACCAAATGGCATCACATGTGAATCGATGAGTAATTTAATGTGGAAATCTGCTAAATAGTGTACACCATTTAGTGGCGAGATGCCCTTATCACAAAATATGCATTTACTTGTTATATCAGATTTATTCCATTTTTGCATAGGCTTAACGCATATACATGATGAAGCACTAGATTTATTAATATCATACATCCTGAGTCTAGTTTAGTCAGATGAATATTTTATCAATTTTTAATATAGTATATACTCTTATAAAAAATGAATTAATATGCTAAATTTAAATCGCGGTTTATATTCGTGTGCACCATCATGAATCTGTTAGACTTCTCACCGGAGATACACTCACTAATTATTAGTAAATTAGATGTGGGGTCGATGCTTAATTTGCGTAAGACTTGTGTGCTCATGAAGAAGGTAATCGATGGAATCTCTGTATCACTCGACTTAGCGAGGTGTTGTTCTTCTGAATTACCAATCATGCAAAAGTACATATTTAGTAAGCCACTAAGTAGTGCACAAGTTAGCTTTGCATTAACCATCTACAAAAATACTATGATCGAAGCACTAGATCCATTCTTAGTTGCTAACCAGATACTCGAATGTGAAGCTAACAATTATAAAATATATAATTATACTACTACAGAGCTTAAGCATTATTATGATATGATATGTAAGCCATTTATACATGAGATAAATGATAGAGAAATAATTGATGTATATACATCGAGTCTGTACAATAATAGTATGTTCTTGGGCATTTATAAGAAAGAGGTTATTCGAAGAGGTTTAATACCTAAAGATGAAATAAATTCATTGGATATAAGCAAAGTAACTAAGCGAAAGTTTAGTGAATTTAGGATTATAATTGAAGAACGACCCAAGCGCAGAAGAGTAACTAATATAGATAAATCATATGTTAGCTACTGTTCAAGGATAGTTAGGTTATTCTGTGATTATGACCCAAATAACCAAGCATCACTATCTAAAGTAAAGGGTGAGATAATTGAAGCCAAGGATTTGCATGATATAATAGTTGATCAATTATTATGCAAACCAAGTGTATACCTTATGTTTACTCATGATCAATTAATACGTAGTATATTAAATATGCTAAATTATATGTTGAGCAATTGGATAAAGAAGTACCATGATGAGATAGTTAGTATATGCGAAATATTCTCAAAGATTAGTGAGTATATGAGTAAAGATTACATCCATGATCTATACATTAAAGCTGTGAAGTGTGGTACTTTTAATTATGCGCACTTTATTGAGGTTACACATCTCAAATACTATGATAGAATTAAGCTATCTAATGAAGAACTAGAGCTAATAATAATTAATACTATAAAATACAAAGCTGAATATGGTATAGATTTATTATTTAATAAAGGATACTACATCAAAAATTTAGATCTAAACCCATTCAAAGACCTAAAGATACTAAAATTACTTGCACATTGTAGTACATCTAAGATAAGTAAGTTATCATGCTTCATCAAAGGAAACAATATAGATATATTCCTTAGTTATTTAATATCAAATGAGGTAGGTAGAATCAGTGATCCTATATACATAAATAAATTATTTTATGTGATAAGGTCGCACACATTTGATAGCAGAATAATACATGCATTCATTAATGCTAACAAATGTGATAAGCTGTACGTGATACTCGAGATATGGGATAAACTACTTAAACCACACACTGATATAATAATGGGTATAATTAAGACACCAATATTATTAGATGGATTCCTTAAGCGCATCATAAATAAACATACTATAATAGATCAAAATTCAATAGATACTATATTTCAGCTATTGATACTTAGTAATGACTATATTAAGATAATCAAGATATATGAAATGATAACTAATGCTGATAAGAAGTATGTGTACTTACCAAAAAAAGTGACCAATAATGAGTTTATGTATATCAAAGTATTATACATGAAAAGAATCATAAGTAAGATTGAGCTAAATACTATAGTAAGGAAGAATCGTACTATATTTGCTAATGATTATGATATTAAGTGGCTAAGACGTGAGATGATGTATGATCTAAGTAATAATAATAAGGATGGTAGCACAAAGAAATCCGTGGTCAAGAACCTAGATTCATTAGAAGACATGATATATTGAACATAAAAAAATCAATTAATTAACCAAGATTACTTATGTTTATTTTTTGGTTATATGTCTTCGAACATCTTAGTTACATCTTCATCAACACCCATATCATCATAGTTATCATCCATAAGCATATCTTCTATGCTGTTTACACTTTCATTACTATCCATCAAGAGACGCTCAATTTCTCGGTACTCTGGATCATCATGTTGGTTAGTTGATGTAGTAGTAGTGGTGGTGCACAACTGGACGGAACTAAGATTTAATTCTGGATAAGGTGGAAAGTATATGTTTGGCATCACATTATCCATAGGCCCGACTTCATCCTTACCATTCTCACCACTTACTTTTTCATTAGATGGTGATGTATTTACCATCTTTAAGCCTCTATATATTATATTATCATTAATATATATGAACTTACGGATGACATATTCACCCTCTTTTTTAAGAGTAGTGAAAGTTGTGTGGTTATCAAGTGAGCTAAGAGTTTTATGTCTTACACATGATATGCATACAGGAGTAGTAATATTATTGTGTATTACTACCCTATCTATGCCTCCTAAATATTCATTACCACAGAACATACAGTAAGTACCTTTCTTTGCTTGACTAAGTTTCTTAGAGTTATGTATGCCAACCTTATATTTTTGATCATTAATATACACATACTTCATATTTGAGGGTAACTTGTGCAATGATAATAAGTAAGCAAGTATATACCTGCCTTTGTATCCTTCATTGATTAATTTAAAACCAACGCCTGCACCTGGAGGATACTTTGAGTCTATAGCCGAACAGTAATTATCATTCAGTACTTCTTTACCACATTCTAGGTCACAAGCCCTATTATAAATCTTTTCATCACAAGAATGAGCAGATAAATCATAGTATTCTTCAGATGTTAAGGCTACCTTCATACCATCGAGCAATTCTTGATGGAGACCATTTATACGATTAACACATGTAACATATGAATCCATGTACTTAAGTAATGTTTTCTTCCATACTTTAGTATTGTAGAATTGTTTGCATGAACCACATATCTTGAATAATCTACCATTATATGGTACCTCACAGGAGATAACTCTCACTTTCATTGAACGGCAAATAGCACATATATCATCTCGTCCAATTCTTTCATAAGTGTTGTAATTTGGTGAATGCATAGATTGAATTTCCATCTTTGAAGCTAAATAATCAATTAATAATTGAGTAAATGAGTGACAAATACGCGCGTATGACTAAATACTTCTTCCGTGGAATAAAGCATGCTATGGGTCTCAAAATTCACTTTTTACACATAACCAAATACTATAAAAAGTGAATTTAATCACCAATGTTAATCAACCGCTTTTATCAGCTAAGAGATATACGGCATAGATATCTCTGTCATAAGTAAGAGTGCACGTGTGTACTACTGTGATATGTTCAATGCACGCATGAATGTCACTAGTATAGAGCAACTAGAGCAAGCCAGGTTTAGGTATGAAGATGTTAGCTTTAGTAATATTAAGAGCTTACTCAAAGCATTCATTCCAAATGATATCAGTGGTGATGAATTATCTAATGCATATGATGGCTTTGAATTGGTGGTTGCCCAATCGGATGACACTAACGCAAAGGATGCACTCAATCACAACATTTATGCGCGAATTGGGTTATAATGCAGTCATTAGCTTTAAGACCGCAAGTTAATTATTTCGGTTCTCTGGTGGTTCATACTTAAAGTTCAGGAATTGCATTATTTTTTTCTCAGTAAGCCTGCCCGATTTTGGCAAAGGTATGTTTACTTTATTATTATCTTTATCAAACAGCCCATACTGATTTAGCTTATATCCTTGTCTCTTTGCATGCATTCTTAGCTTAATATTGAATCCTTGGTCACCAGTGTAGTGTAGTAATGCAAAGGGCATCTCATCCCGATCATTTATACGAAACAAATCTACACGAATGTACTTACCTTTGAATTTAATCACAAATGAATACTTCTTGCTGCCAACAGAGTAACTCTCTAGCACTTCATAAGGCTGATCACGAGCAAAGTCACTACTTGGATCACCCACATCTTTTTTACTAAGGGCTACTATATTTTTATGCATCTTACTCAGGTCTTCTAGTGTTATTAAATCTAGGTCTTTAAGCAGTGGCTTCTTTCGACGAAAGCTACCAACAGGCACTAATTTCTTTGGCAGGTTATGCACCAGTGAATTCATTAGATCCCATGGTTTATCTCTTTTTCTTGACAAATCATATTTGACAGATAGCTTCACCTCATTTGGCAGCATATCATAGTACTTACTAGACTTGAGCTGCCTTATAGATTTTAACCCAGCATCCACCAGCTTTTTTGCCAAAGTAGAACCCATGCCAGGTATCTCTAGCAGTGAATCATATAATTTCTTTGGCATATTATATACTAACCCAAAAAAAATATATATAAATTAATATGCACATATTAGTCCTCAAGTGTTAAGTCCTCGACTTTCTTCACTACTTTTCTGGTTTTCTTTTTATCAGCTGATTTACCTGGTGTGCTAAGCTCATCTAATTTATTGATAGAGGGCTTATTAGGTTTAATCTTACTCTTAGTTTCTGTCATATCATCATCACTTGGCAGATCATCATCTTCATCAACGGCTTTCTTATCTTGCTCTTTCTTTGCATATGCCTTTGCATCTTTCTCCATCTTCTTTTTCAAGAATGCCTTAGATATCTTAGATGTGGCATTTATACTTGGTGGTGCAGCAGTATCAATAGTCATACTGTACAAATTAAGCTTACTATTTAGATCTTTACCAATGCTCAATGCAAATGTAAAGGTGAATTCATATACTTCTGACTTAAATGTGATAGCTTTGTGGACATTATCTTTGTTAAGATCCTGTCCATCTACCTTGTATATACCAAAAGTAACAGTATCATCATTATTCTCTACGTAATCATTAAAGTTACGTAATTTGAATGATTTTTTGCCTGGTCTACCTTTGATATCGGCTAAGTCAAACTTACATTTTAGTCTTCTATCTATCACATCTGGATTACTTAGATCTTTGTATGGTGTACCACTATTATTACCCATTAAAGGCATAGTACCAAGTAATTCATTAATAGTTTGCCTTGAATGCCTTTGCTTCTTAGCAAACTGGTTAGCTACATAATCTAAAGCATCAATAAAATCCTTTGGCAAAGTATTAGTAGACAAAGCAATTGATTGCTTATTATAGTCTTTCTTTTGATTACCATTTTCATATGATTTAGTTATCTCTGAATTTGAATCATAACATGGGGTTGCAATCAATGGTACACATGGGTCATTCTCATTGAATTCATACTTGACTAAGACCTTCTTCTTTTTACCCTCAACCTCGATCATAGTGTCGTAGAATGTGGTATTCTTAGAAGTAACAGTCTCTACAAATTCAATGTCTTTGTGAACCTTGATGAACTCATCTCTAGATAAAATTGCGTATTTGCTTGCCATGTTGGTAGTGTTATTAATATATTTGAGAATTCAATTTTTAATACATAATTTATTTTGATCAAAAAAAATATAGGTGTGATTATGGTGGCAAGTATTGTAGTGCTGTGACCTGAGTTATGAGATTAGTCCTACAGCATATATTATATACACCTAATTTATCAAGTATTTCACCTAACTCGGGCATCTCACCCGTGATTATGCTATTAGTGGGTAATGTGCTATCAGTATCTATCATATACTCAGCATTCTTCTTTGCTTTCAAAATCATGAATGCTTTGTATATTGAACCTATCGAGTATCCACATTGGCAAGCTACTTTGACGTGTGGCATATTTATACTTATATATACTTATCATTTTTTTAAATAAAATAGGCGCGGTATATATTATTTATTTTATGTACAAAATTATTTACCACCAATTCTGAGGTCATAGTTTTACTCGCTTAAATCATATGCCTCCGTTAATATTTATTTTTTGCACAAAATTATTTACCTTGGGTCACAGCACCCAAATCTTTGCTAAATATTTATGCAAAAAAAAAGATAGTTTAGCTTCATCATCTTTAGTTACCCAAAGCTGCATCCTTTGGTCCTTTATTTAAGAATAAATACCCATCGATATTTTTGCCATCGAATGAGATATTATATGAATGAGAGAATGACTTAATGGCATCCTCACTAAAATTCAAGTAGTAAAAGTAGAAGCTATCCACAAAGTTGGTTACTCGGCTAGGTGACTTACCACTCAAAGCGATCAAGTTAGCATCGAGCATATTCTCTGGTCCACATAAATACTGTTTTAAATAATCCATGGTCTCTTTCATCTTGTACCCATTTGCTGTCTTCACATATGCCACATATCTCATCTCATCATGAACCAGCTTAGGGAATGACCCATAGAATTTTTTTAGCTTGCCAGTACAGCACTTTAGCACAGAATTATTTAACTCATTATAATACTTCTTAATATCCTCTAGCTGTGGTATATCATCTGCATCATTAGTCCTTTTGTTATTAATTGTGTCAAATAATGATGAGCAATCACCAAACATACTATCACAGCAGCTATCCACTTGTTTGATTAATGAATCAACATCACTGACTTTTGGATTACTTTGCAAATGTATAACCCAGTCTTTTAATAATTGAGTGCTAACCAAGTAATTATCTGGATTACTAACCACACGTTTTGGTTCTACAATCATCAAGATATCACAGATTTCGTATGAGATAATAGGTGCTACAGTCTTAAAGGTTTCTTCATCTTTATCTTTGACAAAATCTAAGAATGACAAGATTGCATCAGTGTATCCATTCTTCTTACTTTTGATTGAAGAGCTCATATTTCTACCACCAAGCTTGCTATCCACGCAAAACTCTACAATATTTGAGTACATATTTGATACATCTGAGCTAGCTTTGCATTGAGATTCAATGGCTAAGAACAATTTATTCCTAAAGTTTCTTTCATCTTCAATACTAGTGGTTCTTTGGAGCACAACCTCATCACTTCCACCATATCTACCTTCACCTTTCTTTGCACCATCTCCCATTGGTTTCTTCTTGAACCCTTGAGATGCTTTCCTTATAATTTTCTTTGATTCAGGTGCATCATTTGGCATAGTTCCACTCTTCATCTCTAAAACACATAAGTTTCTACGAGCTGAGCCATCCACAAATTGTTTGTCAATCACGGCTTCTGCACCATGCTTAAACACAATTTTGTCTCCACTAGTTGCCCCGCTATCAACCACTACTGATTGACCTAAGCCATTTGGGATATCATCACCATTACTTTTAAAGTCTGCTGATGACTTTAGGTTCATTCTAAGTATGTAACCCCTAAGCATTTTCCTGGCTTTATCTTTTGATTCTGGGCTACCCATAGCTAAGTCTAAGATGCTAGAAACCTGCTCTTTAGTAGGGCGTATAAATACGATACCAGCACCTCTTGGTACTAAGTACCCCACAGCACATGCAGCTTGCAATGCGAGTGCCAAATCTGGGTCAACTTCTTCTAAATAATTATAAATACTGCATTGAGATTGGTTATTTGATTTTCCCTTCACCATTTGTAAAAATCTGTTATAATATATAAACGAAGAAATAATAGTTTAAAAAAAATAAAAAAATGTTGGCTTGAGTTAATTAAAAATCTGCAAAAAACATTATGCCATACATAAATAAACTAAGCCAAGAATCGCTCAATAATAATAATAAATTTAGAGTAATTTAAACTAAAAAGTGATTTTTATTATTATTTAAATTCTTTTTTTTGTGCAAAATATAGAATGGGCTCCTCACGTATCGAGTATGGGAGACTTGCAAGACATTACTTGTCCATTGGTGGAGGAAGTAATCATGATGGTGGAAGCTCACACAGAGTTAGTGGAGGTTACACTGATTCCGAAGATGATCTTCAATCAAAAGTCAAGACATTCGAGAACTATGCCTCTGAAATCATCTCTGCGTTGAAGCAAGCACTTGGAATCAAATCATCTGATCTAGATGCTGCTGCTAAAGAAATCCAAGCCAAGTATTCTAGAGGATTCACTATGGATAGCAAAATGTCATCAAGTGACTTTGACAGTGCATGCAAATCTTTGATTGGAGCACTCGAGAACACCACTTTTTACAAAGAATTTGTAGGGGCAGTTAGCACTGATTCTAACAGATCTAAATGTGATAAGATCTTAAGCTCAATGAACATTGTTAACAGCATGATCTCAAAGTCACCATCAGGTGTTAATGCTCTGATAGAAAAGAATGTCATTGAGATCGAGACAAACCTCTTGGTCTTAGATGAGATATTAAAATTAATGAAAGACAAAGTTAGGAGTACTAATAATCACCAGTACATCAATTCCCTAGAAAAAGTTAGAGAGCTAATGAAATCAAATCTTTCTAAGCTAAAAAAGGTCACATCTTTGACAGGTGATAAATACTCTAAATTAATCATAGAAAAGGCTGTTAGAGGTCAAACTACAGGTCCATCAGCAGTGCTTGGTCAAATACTAAACTCAATGGCATACAGTGTTTACTATTCTAATCACGTCAAGCAGATCATTGAAAAGTATAAGATAAACATGGATAAGTACTTAAAAGATATGAACCCAGATGAGTTAGGGTCGGATATAGTAGATCACTTAATTAGATCTGGATATAATTTTGAAGATGGAGACATTGTTGAGGATGGTAACAAGCTTCAAGGTTTCATCCAAATCCTTCAATCTAGTGATCATGCAAGCCGAGAAGAAATCTTAAAGAAAGTAATGGCCGGTGAAAGTATTAGTGCATCAATCAGATCTAGTATGCCAAAAGATATCCAACTCAATATTGGAGCCGGTAGAAAGCATGGTGGCGCGGGTGCAGATGATTTTAAGATTCCTATTATCAAAAAAGAAAAAAGAGAGGTAGACCAAGGTTTATCTAGGATGTCAAGGATCGCTAAGAATAAGAAGGCATCTAAAGTCTTTACTATCAATGTTTTCCAGCAAAAATTAAAAGAAAGAATATATAATGTGTACAAAGCTGTAGAACCAATAGCATCTAGTGTTGGGTTTAGTATTCCAGTATCAGATCACTTAGAATACTTAAGGGAAGCAATCATTAAATTAAGACCATATTTAGGTCGTACAGATGCATGGGCAGCTTTATCTGGATTATATGATGATGCACAAAGCTTAGAAAGAAGAGACTCTTTCTTCATCTCACTAAATAGCATCAAATCTATAGCGCAAACTATGATGAATACACCAGCTAATTCACCTATCAAAGAACACTTACAAGACTTGTCTAACTCATGTGATGGCATTATTGAGTTATATAATGAATACTCAAAAATATTCCATGATAACTTCACAGGTGACATAGTTAAGGGGTATGGAAGACATAGTAAATATGGTGGAGACTTATCTAATGCACTAGAAAACCCCAATGAGTATATTAACCCTCATGGATTGACTAAAGATTTAGGTAATGATATTATTCATAAATCACCATTACTCTTAAGTGAATCTATAGATAAATTAGGCTATTATATGGAGTTAGCACAGATTAACCAAAATGTGACAAAGAATAGTAAAAATATTGATGCTATGCTTGTCCCATACAATGCCATTCGCGCTGAATCTGTCGGGAAGAAGGTTGATGATATTAAGCTTTACTATAAAAAATTAAAGAAGCAAATAGATAGATTAAAAGACCCAACCGTAGTTAACACAAAAGCAGTATCTGAATTCATAGATAATAAACAAAATGCAGAGATCGAATTCTATAGGGCACTAGAAGCTATTGATGAATACTTACTTAGATTTAATAAGCAAATTATAATGAATTATAAGAACCTTAAATCTATACAAGGTATCCTAGAGAGCACAGATGATATTTATGATTGGTATAATAATGATACAAGAGCGTACTTAATGGCAGTCTACAATGGATTTCCAAAGGGTAATAATACAATGAATGACCATAACAAAGGTGTTAAGACTATCATCCAGGGAAAACTTAACCTTATGAAAGCTATGAATGCCGCCGCCGATCCTATGTTATTGGGAGATCCAAATAAACCATGTGGTGAACCATCTATATATAATGACGCGCCAGAAAGGGTGAATGAATTTATGAAAAGGTTCTATTTACTCAAAAATATACTCTCCGCATTCATCAGAACCGTGGCAAATGTAGATGAGAATGTGTACACTGACATATTTATGAAACCTAGTGAGATATATAAAAGATTAGTAGAATACTTAAAATATTGTTCTTTCACATTTAGTTCTACTCAACTAGATTATATTAAGAAACCTAGTGTTTCTAATTTATATGATATGGAAACCACATTCAATGTCATGAAGAAATCATTTGATAAAAATTTTGATGATGCCGACCCTAATTCTGTTGATAATAGATTAAATGCATTAAATCAACTCATGGAGCAATTTAATACGTATAAGGCTGTAGAGTTACCAAAGATATTAAATCAACATTCATCACAACTTAAACTACTCGAGTCTCAAACGGATGACATCAATGATAATTTAGCGAGCCTGTTATCCATAGTGCCAAAAAGTGGAAACTTTAGAACACAATTAAAGAAAGCGATTGATGACCTGAAGACAAATATAAATGAATTGACCGCATCTGATAATGAATACGTTAAGCGATTGAATAATTTAGGCGCAAAAGTGAGAATTAATGAGACAGCCTTAGAGATGCTGACAAACACAGTCAACGACCAAACTAAAGATTTAACAGAGAATTTAAGGTTAGCTAATAATAAAATAGACGTGAATACTGCCAAGATTGACCAGACTAGAAAGGTGATTGAAAACTCAGCTGAGAAAGTCGAGGAATCAATACTAAAACAGATCACAGAGTTAAAAATACCAAAAAATCTCAGTAAAGAATTAACTGAGATATACACCGCTATAAATCAGGCTACTGCCGCCCAAGGTGCTGTGTTAAAAGCTAATACTAGTGTAAATTCTATTCAAAGAGCATCAGATCTTAGTAATATTCTTGATGACCAGGTACAAAATGGAGATAAGAGTGGCCCCAAACTTACGACACAAATGGATACCGATTTAGGTAATATTATCAAGGTAGCGTCAAATGCCAACGGTGACCTTAGTAATACTACTATAGGTGGTCAAATCGATAATCTCATTAATGATATGTCCACTCATTTTAAAACTAACAATAATAAACCTCGAAAATTTATAAAAGTAAAGGATACTGCTGATAGTGAACTCAAAGCTACCACTGACAACTACAATGTCAAAATAGCTTCTTTGTTACTTAAATTAAAGGATGAGTGGACGACTCAGCAGGGTCCTCCACCAGGAGGAGCGCCAGGAGGACCAGTAACAGTCCCAGTTATAACGGGCCATGATTTAGTTTCTAAGAATATCAAAAAAGCGGTCAAGCAATTTATGACAGATTGGGATAACGGTAATGCAGCAACAGAATTACAGGGTATTATAGCGAATCAAACCGCAGCAGACAACACCACAAAGACGATCAAAGATGCATATGATAACCAAGTGAATGATAATAGAACTAATCCTGATAGGGAACGAAGTTACCTTAAAATCATAAAAAATATTGGTGCTGAATTAAATCAAGCAGTGACCAATGCGGCCAACCCACAAGCAATCGCAACCGCTACCAACAACCAAAAGCAATTTATTAGAAATGAGGTACATTATAGAAATACCATGTTGAACGATAAACACAACATCAATCTAAGCGATGATTATATATGTGGACTACAAGATATAGTACCTAATTCCGCTGCCGCTACCGCATTTGGTAATAATCTTAAGAGTATATTAATTATGAGTGATGAAAAATATGATAGATGGCAAACTGAAAATTTAAGGTTGGCTCGTATAGGTATCGCCCTGAGAATTTTAAAATCAAATCATTTATCAGATTTAGTGAATGGCAACTATATAGATTTTGCTAACCCACCAATAACCTCGGCCGTAGACTTCAAAAACCCTGGACCTATAAGGCAAAGGATGGTAGATGTGTTAGCTGATACATTGTATGTTTGGAGTCTGAGTCAAAAGCATCTCCGATCAAATGTCGTGAACCAAGTGTTCCACTCTGAAGAAATAATGAAGTATAGTTTTATGAGGTCTTTCCCACCATCAGCAGCACAAGGAAAAATATCTCAGTTAGATACTAATCAGGGTGTTATAAATTTAGTTATTGCTCTTAGACTTAATCGTATAGTCAATGTTGGTGGTAATTACCCTAGTGGCCCAGATCCAATGGGTAGGGCGTTATTATATTGTGGTAATTTATTATTATTTAACAACATACAAGCTAGGGCCAATAGAATAGCGCAAGTCACTATTGATATTAATAGTATCGCGAGTGCGATACGGTTGAACCACGATGATACTAACGTCAATCATAAATTCGCGCATTCAATAGGTACACTAGTTGTACGTCCAAATGACACAGGAGCGGAGTACCCCGATAATACAAACTC
>Ga0307980_1000512_pt1 | contig 18217 bp, 7 predicted proteins | sample OrgLakmetage1060_FD_201817 | JGI IMG/M metagenome (GOLD analysis project Ga0307980, IMG submission 201817) | Saline water microbial communities from Organic Lake, Antarctica - #1060 | ecosystem: Environmental > Aquatic > Non-marine Saline and Alkaline > Saline | place: Antarctica: Organic Lake... | reverse complement strand
CTTAGATCCGCTTACAGGAGATCTTACGCTATATACCTACAACGGAACAAGTTGGCAGGTTACTGGACCTTTAGGAATAATTTCTAAAAGTAGATTTTTTGTAGATTTAGAAAATGAAGTTTTAGGCCCAAACGGAGCAGTAGCTTCAGGTTTATCAACTCTTGAAGCTACAAGTGAAGCGTATACGGATGGAGAAGTAACTAAAGTAAATAATAGTTTTTCTTATGATAGTACAATAAAAATAGGTAACAGTTTTTATAAAACAGGGTTTGGTTTAGATTCTTCTGGAACTCAGGATAATGGGGATGGTACAACTCCTGCAACAGCGTTTGATAGCGAGTTCTGGGTAAATGCTGAAAGATTTGCAATAGTAAACCCTTCAGACCCTACTATAAGAGCTGTGTTTAGAACTCAAGGACAATCTTTAGTATTAGGTATAGAGAATACCGAAGCTACTAAAAATGAACCTAGAGGAAATTACAGTACGGTTGTAGATTACGCTAAAGGAGATATAGTTCTTTATGCAGGAGCTAGCTACATAGCTTTAAGAAATAGTACTAACAAACAACCAAATATTAACTCGTCAGATTGGCAGCTTCTTGCTGAAAGAGGAGAAGACGGAGATAGTGCTACTGTTACTGACAACGGAAATGGTAGTTACACTATTTCATCAGGCGGGAATAGCATTACAGTAAGTGACGGAAATGATGGAAACGATGCACCTATTCCTACTTTTACAACTAACCCAGACGGTTCTTTAACAATAAACCCTAACAACGGTCAAAGCAGTGTAACTATACCTGCTGGAGAAGATGGGGCAACTCCTCAACTAAACGTAGACTATTTTGTTGCAGGAGGTAATTACGTATCTACTATATTTAGAAATGCTACAACAAGACCTAGTACGCCTCCGACGAATCAAGGAAGCTTTGATGGATCTAGCGAAACATTTCCTACTGGCTGGACCGACAATCCTGCTGATTACACCCCTCCGTCAAAACGTTGGGTTTCTACAAGACAGTACCAAAGAAACCCTTCGACAAGTATCTGGAGCGAAGCAGGTAGTTGGTCAACACCCTCGTTACAAGCTTCTAGCGGAGTAGATGGTGAAGATGGTGAACCTGGACAGCCTGGGGGAGAAGGAAGCAGAGGTCCAGGAAACTTTACTATAGCAACTACGACAGGTATATGGGCTTCTAGTTTAGCTCAAGTACTATCTGAAATTCCTAATGGAGTTCCAGTAGAAAATGACATAGTATCAATTTTTAAAATAACAGATCCGACTGTAGGTGAAAGCAGAAAGTATAATGGTACAACATGGGTTCCTTTTGCTTTAATAATAAACGGAAATCTTCTTGTAGATGGATCTGTAGACGCTAATGCTTTATCTGCGGATTCTATAAACGGTAAAATTATAGTAGGTTCTACAATACAAAGTATCGGTTCTAATTATATGATAGTTACTAGCGGAACTCCTTTTGGTCCTGATAACTTGATAGAGTGGTATGGTAGTATTGTAGGAAATATATCTAACGGATCTGCAATATTGTCTAACCTTAATAAAGGAAATGCAAAATCTTGGAAAGATGATAGCGGTATGACATTTAATTCTGGAGTACTTATAGCAGGTACTTTAGCTACAAGTAGATCAGATGCCAGTTTTTCTAACAGTTTGTTTGTGTCTACTGGACCTTTTCAGAGTAATGGAGGACAAATAGTTATAAAAGTTAGTTTAGGAGCTACTTACAGCCCTCCAGGTTTAATAAGCGGAACTTGTCCAACAACACCTCCAAATCCTAGAGCAACAATAACTGTTAGAAGAGGAAGCACTGTTGTAGTTCCTACATTTACTGTTAGCGGTACGTATTTTTGTCAAAGTGAAGGTGGTGGTTTAATAGCTACGGGATCTAATGTTTTTCACGCACTTGAATACACAGACAATTTAGGAACTACGGCTAATAGAGAGTACAATGCAACTGTTAATTTGTTTGATGTGCCATTATCAACAAACATATCAACTAGAGGTCTTTCTATAATGACTCAAGAATCTTAAATAAAATAAAAGGAAAAAGTAATGGAAATTTTAATAGTTGTAATAGCGTTGCTGGCAGTACTAGCCGTAGTTTTAATTCATAAAAATAAAATAAATAAAAGAAATAAAAATAATGAAGAAAAACGATACGGAAAAGCTGGTGGTAATAATGTAAATAATAACGTAAAGAAAAAATAAGGTAATACTATGGCAGACATAAATATAGAAGATATAACTAACGGAGAGCAAACAGGCATTTTCGATAAACTTATGTCTGCTGTAAATACACAAATAGAAAATCAGTATTTAGAAAATAGGATTACTTCTTCTGATTATGCTAGTGTTTACTTAGGAAGTTTACAAGCTGTACTAGGTCAAAGTATTCAGTATGGGCTTCAAGAAAAGCTTACTGAATCTCAAATAGCAGGAATAGAAGCCGAAAACCTTCTAAAAGCTAAACAACTTGAGTTAGTAGAAGAACAAATAAAAAATTCTTATACAGAAAGAGTTTTAAAAGATAAACAAATAGCTAAACTAGGTTTAGACAATGTTATGAAAAATGCTGAAACTTCTAAAGTATCGGACTCTAATTTTGTCTATTCTCCAAAATATGAGGAACTGTAATGGCTACTATATCCGTACCAAGTGAATTAGATGTAGCAGATAAGTTTGCTATTTTAGTAGCTCAATCTTTATCTGGAAACTCTGCATACATAAGAGCTAAAGAAACCATTCAAGAGATGGTTGAAAAAGGCGATATTGACGAAACTCAAAAAGCAGAAATTATTGCTAGTATTGTAGGAAGTGCAACTAACAATATAAACAGTACTAGCATGAGTACTGCGTTAGCTTGGGCTAGTGCAGAAAAAGAAATTGAACTTAAAAAGCTAGAACTCGCAAAACAGCTAGATATTTTAGATCAAGATGCTTTAATAAAGCAAGCACAGGTAGATCAAACAAATACTGCTATTAGACTTTCTAAAATTGAATCTAAAAGAATATATGGAACTGCTGTATTTGATGTAGGTGGAAATATAACGTCTTTAGACAGCACTGGTAAAGTAGCTAAAGATATGGAACTTACTGATGAACAAATAGGTAAAATTGGATTTGAAAATGATTTAGTTCAACAAAAAATTAAAGAATCTTATGCTGCAGTTCATAAAATTATTGCTGATACTTACGTTAACTACGGTAGCTATACTTATAGTGGATTGACAGTAGGCGGTGTAACTGGTGTAACTCAAAGTCACTCAGGAACATTCAAAACGTTAAGCGATACTCAGAAAGACATAGCTATAGAACAAGCTAAAGGATATACGTATAACGCTTGGGCTAATGCTTTAACAGGTTCTGCATCTATGCTGGGTACTGCTATAGCTTCAGAAGTGTTTGATTTTACTCCAGGAAGTCCAGGACAACTTCTATTAGATACAATATTAGGAACAGCTCAAAATCTTAAATCTGCTAGTTCAACTTCTGATGATGCTGTACCTTTCTAATGAAGAGAGTTAGACCCGATATTGGAGAAACAATATTTAAGGAATATATAGGAAACCTAAAGTCGGTTAGAAAAATTAGCCGACTTTGGGGATCTGAAGTTATAGATGAAATAGAAGTATTAACACATAGGCAGTATTACCATACTGTAGAACTAAGATCTCCTACATTTGAAAGTTTATTTAAATTTTTAAGTGCTTATGATGATGTAACATCTGCAAACTACAAAGGAGTAGATAGCGCTTGGCTGTATTTTAATAAAAACAAAAAAGCAGATTTACCTGAAGAAGAAAAATCAGGATTTATAGCAAGCAATTTAAATAAAATTTATGATAACGGTGTTGAAAATGCTCCTGAGAATTTTTTCTTAACTACCAGCATAATAATTGAAACAGAAAATCCTCAACTTTCTGAAGAAGACTCTATTATTGCTTCTACCTTAATATCAGAAAGTATGACTAAAGAAGAAATCAAAACAAGCATAGAACAAAACTACGATCAGATATGGGAATTACTTCCTATAAAGCATGAAGATACAGTAGTTATTAATAAAGGAAGTAATTTTGATCAAACAAATAAAATAGAAATTCAAAATGAAGACGTTTTGGATTCAAATGACATTTGGGGGAATGTTTTAGCTAGAAATGCTATAAAAAGTGGAGTTCCTTTTGAAATAACAAATATTAGTAAAGGCATTAGTCAGGGACTAAGTAATACTAGTACTGGAAGCAGTATAAAAAGCACTGTAGTAGTAGATTTAAAAATACCTTATTTAGAAGCGTTAGAGACAAGCAGCATAACGAATGACATAAAAAATTACTTAAATACTGATGATTCAAACCTGTCTTTAAATAGTTTATATACAAAAAACACAATAAAAAAATTACAAACTCCAGACATACCTTTACAAGATAGTACAGTAGCTAGAAATTATGATTTTTGGGAAAATTCTGCAACATCAGTAGAAGCCAAATTTGAAAGTATTTGGGTAAACACAAGTAAAGGATGGTGCATAAGATACGATGCAGTAAGATTTCCTCAAAACTATAATATCAAGTTAGTTGATATGAACAACTACATACTTTCTATAATTGATTCTGATTATAAAAAGAAAAAAGTTCCTTGGTATAAAAAAGCTATAGCGGTAATTCTTTTTGTAGTAGCTATTGTTTTAATAGTAAAGTCTGGGGGAAAAAGTTTAAAACTTTTAACAGTAGCTAAAGCAATAATAGGAGCTTCATTAATTTTAACTGTTCTTACTTTAGCACTATCTGCTGTAGGATTAAATGAGTGGGCTTCAGCATTTGCAGAAGCAAGTAAGATAGTAGACCCATTAGTAACTATAGCGAGCATAATAGTACTAGTAGATTTAGCCAGTAGTTTTGCAGATAAGGTAGCTGAGCAAGGTTTAACTGCTATAGGAGATACAGCTAAAGATTTTGCTCAAGATTTGGTAGATGAAATAATGCAGGGAGCTACAGATTTACTTTCAGGAACAGTGAGTAGTGCTTCAATTAAATTTACTAGTACTATTATCAATATGTACACAATGCCTGATAAAAATAAACTCAAATCTCTAAATAGTAAAAACAAAGATTTAAAAGCAGAATACGATAAGCTTAGTGAAGAATTAGATCAAGAAAGGGATGCGTTAAGAGGTTTTATGAACATATACGCAAAACCTGCTACAGCAGATTGGTCTATTTATGCAACACAATTTGACATGCCGTATGAAGCTGGTGGAGGAATGCTATCCACTGGAAACATTCAAAGAACTACAAAACAAGCTTTAAGAAAAGCTGAGTATAATGAGCCAATATTTGATAATATAAGAATCAAGTATTAAAATAACTGTTAATGTTAAAGCAGGAAAATAAAATGAACGTATTAGATAAATACTCTAGACTAGGAAATCCAGAAATGAGAAGTGGGTTAGCTTCTACTTTTGTAGATTATAATAAACCTCTTCAAACCAATACAACCTTTGATCTTAGCTTTTTAGATAGTTTAAATAGTCCTTCTAGTATAGAAAGTTCTATTAATGATTTTATGAAAACAGATAAAGAAAAGCTTGTTCCTGCTGTTGAAGGAATAGGGGAAAATGGGATATTTAGTAATCCTAATTTAGCAGGTAATGTAGCAGGATTAGCTTCAGCATTTACGAGCTTAATATCTCTACCTGACATGCTTAAGAATGCGAAGTTACAAAATAAATCATTAGCGTTTAATTTAAGTACTGCTAAAGAAGAGCAAGGTAGAAGAAACACTATGATAAGAAATATTAACAAAGTTGGAACTTAATACCCACTTTTGAATAGGAATAAATAAAATGTCTAGACGAGGAAACTACGTATCTGGTGCTAATGGTTCAGTAGATTGGACTGCTGGTGTAAGAGACTCTTTAAATGCTTTGTCTAGAAGTTTACTAGATCAGGGTAGATATAAAGATCAAAAAGAAAACGATAATGAAATAAGAAAAAATGCATTACTTAGAGATGACAAAATAAGACAAGAAAATCTACAAAGAGAAAAAGACATTAGAAAAGATGATATTTCTTGGAGAGAGTCTCAAGCTAAAGAAGATACTCGTAGATATGAAAATACTGAAGCTAGAGCTAAAGCAAACGCTAAAAAAGCTGATGAACAGTACGATCAACAACAACAAAAAGAAAAAGCTCTTAGTGATTTTAACATGTTCATACTTAATAGAGATCCTGAAGATGGGGTTTCAGAAGAGGCTTACAAAGGAAAAACTGCTGAAATCTACAAAAATAAACGTAGTCTTTTAGATGATGAAAAATCTTATACGGCTAATTTTTTAAGATCTGAAAAAGTAGAAAATGACGAAAAGAACTTAGAAAAAGCTATAGAAGCTTACAAAGCACAGTTTGTAACTTCTGGTTTAGATGATGTAGAAAAACAAAAAATATTTGATAAAAGACGAAACAATCTTTTAAGTTTAAGAGATCAATTAAAAGCTAATACTGAAACAGCAGACGAAATTGTAAGTAATCAACTTAACAGAATATACGAACCACAATACGCTAAATTAGAAGAATCTATTAGAAAAGGTAAAGGATTGTCTGCTAGAGAAGAAGCAGATTATTTAATAAAACAATTGCCTGAAAATGTTAAAAGAAATTTAAATCCAGCAGTAATAAGAGCTGGATTAGCTCCTATACTTCAAGCTCCTACAAGAGCTGCTTTGTATTCTGGAGAAAAAGCCAGAATAGATGAAATTAACGATGCTAAAAAAATCAATATTGGAAATGCAGTAACTATTGCTAACAAAATGTTTAGCGCTTCTTCAAAACCTAGATTTAGCGGTGTTAGCGGTGCTACTAAAGCTTTTAAATTGCTAGAAGAAGTCAACGATATAGGTTTTCTTGATAAAGGCGATTTAAATAAAGGTTTTCAATTTATGGTAGATGAAGGGATCGACCCTGAACTCGCAGCAGCAGTTGTAGCTAACGGTATAGACAAATCTATTATAGGGAAGTCTTTTCCGTCTACTAGTAGTGAAAAGTTTGCTCAAATGCTTAATACTGCTAAGCAGCTTCAAGGAGGAGTTAGAACAAGTTCTTCAGGAAGAAATGTAGATTTTAGTGCAATACCTCAATATGTTCCTGAAACAGCTACAGACGTTGATACTCTGTTAGGTAGACTTGTTAGATTTAGAGAATTGGGAAGAGATAAATTTGAAGTAAAAGATGAATTTAATAGAAATAAATTAGCAGAGCTTAGGGCAGTAACAGAAACTGTAATGAATGCTGCTCAAGAAGATTCTAGATTTGGTAATACGGATGCTACTGCAAGTCCTAGACTCTATGATCCAACTAATCCAAATAAAGCTGAAATTGAAAGAATGATAGGATTGTTGAATGATCCTAACGCAAATCTTATTCCTGCTGCCAGAAACCGCTTAAAATATAGTTTAGAAAGAATGGGCTATAAAGGAAATGATTTGAGAGCAGAAGAAAGAAGCTCTTTAGAAGCTAAAATTCAAGCATCTAAAAACCGTCTTGAAACTTTAAATGATGGGTCTTTAAAAGATATTGAACTAAGAAGATTAGCTGATTTTGAAAGAAGAAAAGATATGCTATAAGCTCTTATTAACATTGAATAAGTAAAGCATTACAAATATGGTATTATGTTTGTAATGCTTTTTACTATGGGTCTAAAAAATGAATAACCCTTACGAAACTGATAACACAAAACTTTTTGACTCTACTGTATCTGCAGATAATTTTGCCACTACAAATGAAGAAGTGCGTAAATCTCATTCTTTAGCAGAAGCAAGAAACAAAAAATTAGAAAATTTAAATAGAAAGAATCAAAATGCTTCTTTAGATAATTCTTATACTGAATTAGAAGACGGTAGATTAGAGAGTAACCGAAACAAAATTTGGAACGACTTAGGTGATGCTGAATATCAAGATGTATTTGATTACGGCATAAATAAAAATACTCTTACTAGAGATGAAGAAGGTCGTACATTCTTTGCTGATGGTACTCCGTATAACGGACGTACAAGACGTTTGTATATGTTTGGAACCAAAGATGACAATAATGATCAAGTAAAATTTGGACTTGCTAGAGGAGATTTAGAAGGTTCAGAAAGTAGGTACTTACCAGAAGAAAAAAATGATTTATTTTCAAGTCTAGGAATGAGAAGAACTTACGGATGGGAGTCAGGCAGTTTAGGAGTAGATACTAATAAAAAAGAATTAGATGTTCTTTTGCCTGATAACGTAGCTACTATGTTAGAAGGTTTAGCTCATGGAAGAAACAGAGCACTAGAAGGAAGAGTTGTAAAAGATCGTTATGAAGATCCAGATTTAGTAGATCAGTATGGAAGCGGTAGTTCAGAGTATTATAGCAATAGAGAAGCATTATTTGGCAAAGACTCTCCATTTAATGAAGAACAAGGAAAAGAAATATTTAATAGATACTTGTCTGAAATGCAACAAAATAATCCTAGAGGTGGTATTGCAGACAAAGATTTAGAACTACAAAACATAAAACAAAGAGCAAAAGAATTTGAAGTAAGAAATTCAGGAATATTTGATAGAGCAAAAAATACTGCCGCAGGTTTTGGTACAACATTTTTAAGCGAATTAATTATAAATCCTTTAGATGCTATAGGAGATCTAACAGGTCTTTACGATCTAGGAACAGAAGCTGAAAAATCAAACTACATGGCAGATCTTACTGGTTACAATTCTTTGTATGTAGAACAAGGGATGGAAGAAATAGGAAAACAGTGGGATGTTATAGTAGATAAAGACGCAAGTAATGCAGATAAGCTTAGAGCTGTCAAAAACGGTGTTGTAGAAGCTTTTCTTAATCCAGAGATGTTAGGTACTAGCTTAGGTGCAATACTGTCTTGGGTGACTCCTGGGGCTGTATTAAAAGTAGCTGGAGTAGGTGCTAAAGCAGCACAGTCTGCTAGAGCTGTTGATAGAATGGTCAGAGCTGGAACAATAAATAAAACTACGGGAAAATTGTTAAAGCTTAAAAAGATAGGCTCTATTGATGGGGCTACAGACTTGTTAGCTAAACAGTCTGGTTATTTATGGTCAGCTATGGGTAACGTAAATAATCAATACGAGCAATTTGTAGAAAACAATAACGGAGTAGAGCTAGAAGGAGCTGAAAAAGCAGCATGGTTTGCTAAAACGTTACCTCTTCAAGTATTCAATCAAAACATAGATAAGATAGTAGATTTAAAACTTCTTAAAAGTCCAGGGGTACTAACTACTTTAGTTCCTGCTGTAAAACAGATGACCAACAAAGAGTTTTCTAAAGCTTTAAGAATGATGGGTAAAGGAGTTGCAGTTACTGCTGGAATGGGAGGTTTAGAAGCTGTACAAGAATACGCTCAAACTACGATGGAACTTGTTAACAGTAGAATGGGTTCTGAAAAATTTAATGACGTAGAAACATTTATAGAGTTTATATCTGACGAAAGAAACACTAGTGAAGCTGGAGTAGCTATGCTAGCTGGTGCTGGTGGGTCTGGTCAGTTTCAAGTAGCTGGAGCTGCTGGTGGAGCATTTAAAGGTATTTTAAATAGTAAAGACGGTTTAGAAAAAATTAAAAAAGTATTTGAACCTAAAGTAAAAAGTACTTCAGAAACTCAAGTAGATTTGTTTACTCCTCAAGTAGATGAAATAGAAACTACTGAAGAAATTGCTGAAAGATCTGAAAACCTAAAACAAAAATCTTTAAACACTGCTAACAGTTATATGACTATGTTAACTTCTGCTGAAGAAGAAGTAATGGCTGTACTTAGAGCAGAAGATGCAGAAGTAGACACGCCTAAAATAAGACAAATACTAAAAGAAAAAGTAACTGATGTAGGTAAAGCTTTAAAAGAAATTAATGAAGCAGAAATCAATGCTGATACTGATAACAGTAAAAAAGTTTTAAGAAAGATTAAAAAAGAACTTCTTTTAAATGAGATTAGTTCAGACAGCGTAACTGAATTAGGTTCAGGATTTAAAGCTGAAGATGTATTAGAAGAATACTTACAACTTAATAATGTTACTTCGGAAAATACTACTGAATCTGAACAAAAGCTATTACAAAATTACATTAATAAAAACAACATTCCTGAATTTAGGTTTAAAGGAGTATCTTCTGATTCTAAGAAAAACGCTATGATTGTTTATAGCGAATCTCTAGGAGAAGGTAAAGAAAGTGCCAGTACTTTAAGAAATAATTTAAAAACTACTCTGTACACTCCAGGAGTGTCTAAAGTAGTTGTTGCTGAAAGTGTTGGTAACATAAACAGATTTATAAACACTCAAGAAAAAAGAAAAGATAAATATGATAGTGTTTTAAATGAGATGGAAGGAAAAATTAATGACTTTAATAAAACAATAGTTAAAGGAAAACCCTTAACAGCTGCTCAAGAATTATTAAAAACTCAACTCAAAAAAGGAAAAAATGTAAAAGGAGTACTTCAAGCTGATAATAAAAAAGAAGCCTTTGTTTCTGTATCAAGTATAGAAGGATCTAACAAATTACAAATAAGCCCTAACAGTTTAGCCGTAAGTAAAAGTATAGAAGATACTATTAGTTATTTAACTAGAACTAAAAACATATACGAAACAGAAATAGCTTCCTTTATTAAAGATTACAAAACCGAATCTAGTAATAATTCTGAAGGTTTAATAATAAGACCTAATAAGAAAAACAGAGAAGCCAGAAAAATAGATGAAGGCTTTTATAAAAAAAGAAAAGTTACTAAAGTTATTTTGGATGAAAATGAATTTTCTCCTAAATGGGGTAAAAATGGAGATTACTATTCTGATAATTTGAATAGAATAAACCAAAAAGAATATAATGAAAATGACGTTGTAGTTATAAACACTACAGCAGCTAAACCTGAAAGAAATAACGCACTACGTAAACAAATACAAGCTGTAAGAGACGCAAAAGGAACTATTGTTATAGATGATGGAATAAGAAATCAAGCACCTATAAGAGCTTTCTTAAAAAGAAACCAGCTTGCAGGTGTAACAGTTGATGGTTATCTTATATTTACAACAAAAGAAAAAGCAGAAGCTATTAGAAATGATAAAAAAGCTAAAGAAGTTAATACTGCTCAAGAAAATAGAATAAGAAAAAATCTTATAACTGCTTTTCAAATGCAAGAAGACTCTAAAGCTTTAACTAAAGATGAAAAAGTATTTTATGATGATGCAATAGAAAAAGCTCTACCGTTATTTGGTAACGATATAGAAAAAGCTAAAAGACATTTTGAAACTCAAAAGAAAAATTTAGTTTCTAGTATGGCTGATGAATTAGTAGAAACTGCTGTGAATAAAGGAAAAGATTCAGCAGAGTACAGTGCTGTTTTAGAAGAAGTTGAAGCTGAAAGCAAAAAAGACAATTTTCATAAAAAATCTGCAGAGTCTGCAAAAGTAGAAGCAGAAGCCAGATTAGCTAAAATAGAAAAAGGAACTGAAAACTTAGTTGAATGGAAAAAAGCTGAAGAAGAATCAAAAATTGGTAACGTTCCGTTTTCAAAGTGGGTAAAAAATAATGTGTCTAACGCTAGAGCAGTAGTTAAAGACATGCTTAAAAACTCATTTTCAGGAGATTTTTCTAAAGAAGGAAGAGTAATTTATGCATATAAAGATCCTAAAGATCCAGAAGGAAGTGATTTTAAAATCAAATTAAGAAAAGACAGACTACCTAAAAATGAAAAAGGAGATTTTCTTCCTTATCAAGTAATAGAAGTAGATCCAGAAAAATTTGTATTGGTTTCTCAAGATACTGTTTTTAACAGCTATACAGCAGAGGAATTAAAAACATCTACTACTAACAATGAGTATTTAAATAATCTTATAAACACAGCCAAAAGTATTTTAGAAAAAACTGTTAAAGGAGTAAATAAAGAACAGTTGTCGTCTTCTGGTTATATTGATTTAGCTGACTTTGCTAATAGCGTATCTACTGGTCTGTTGATGGACAAAGACGGTAAGTATAATGAAAACATGGCAGTAGTTTTAAGTTTAGCTGGTAAGAATTTCATTAGAAATAATAACTATCTTCTTTCTAAAAATAAAAAAAGTAAAAAAGATATAGCTGAACTAATAGGTAAAGACGAAAGTGAAATAACTACTGAAGCTATGACACTACTTCAAGATAAAGGAATGAGCTATAAAACAGCAGCTAACTCTGTAGGTAAAGACGTAGCTATGATGTTAGGTATCTCCTTTAATAGAGAAGCAGATGTAGATGCACAAACGTTTGATAGTTTAGTTTCTGATTTAGGTCAGATAGCTTTACTTATGGCTGGTCAAGAAGGTCTATTAAAAATAGATAATGACATGGCTGCATCTACTTATGCTAATAAAGTATTAGGAAAGAAAAACGTAACACTTACAAATGATGAAGGACCAAAAATAGCTTTTGTAACTCTAGTAGAGAATGAAGAAAAAATAGAAGATGTTGTACAAAATATGAAAGAAGTAAATGAAATACTTCCTAATATGGATTCTTCTAGAAAAGAACCTTCTTTTAAACCTATTTCTCAAGAAGTTAAAGATAAAGCTACTTCTAAAATGAGAAAAGAAAAATTAGGTACTAAATTAGCTGAAGGTACTAAAAAAGTTATGAACATTCTTATGGATACAGAATGGGTAGCTGATTTAGATCTTATGCGAGATATGATTGAAAATAAAGATCTAATAAAAGTAAGACTTGGATTTATCGAAGAAGATTCAGAAAAGTTTAAAACATTGTCTTTTGAAGAAAAACAATCTCAACCTTCTATTAATAGAGACATAGAGAAGAATTTTGAGCATTTGGAATGGGTAGTAGGGAAAAATAAAGATAGCTCTAAAGTAAGTATGTACTTTAAATATTTCCTTTCTAAAAACGGTAGATTCTTTATTGATAGTAATACTCTACAACCTCAGAATAATAAACACTTAGACAGGTTTGCAATACAGCCTAAAAGTCATGAATATGAGTACATAATCAATTCTAAGAAGAGATTTATAGTAAATGGTGAAGACGTAAGTGAAAATGTCTATTATGCCTTAGCTCAAGCTTTTGGTATGGCTACTGATAAAGTAGATCCTGACAAAATTGAGAATTTTAGTAAGAACATACTTGCTAAATTAAACACTCCTGAAAGAATCAAAGAAGCTAAAGACAAGTTTTTAAAAGGAGAGGAATATTTAGGAATTGAAATGGAGCATCTAGGACACGCTCTACAAGGTTTTAAGTTCTTAGAGGGAGTAGCTTCAAAGAAACCTTTTAAAAGCTCTATATCGGCTGAATTTGACGCTATTACAAGTGGTTTTGGTATTAAACTACTACAAATGCCAATTCTTAAAAAAGTAGGATTGGATAAATGGTTAGTTAAGGTAGGGTTCATAAAAAGAAGTTTTGGATACGAAAAAGAGTTTGGTGATTCTTTTTCTATGAACGACTTATTAGATAAAGGAGGATTGTTAGATAGTTATAAACAATTAGCCTTTGGAATGGATAAAGAAAAATTCACTTTTGCAAAAATAACTAAAGAAAACAGTAAAATAACTAAAAGTGATTACAATAAAAAATTGTGGGATAGCTTATTAGAAGTTTTGCCAGGTAAGGATGCTGACGGATTAGTTAAAAATGAATTACGTAAACTATTTAAATATCCGTTCATGACGTTTAATTACTCTGCCTCTATTAAAAATATTAGAGAGAATTTGCTTACTGGAGAGATGATAAAATCTTTAAGTAGTCAAATGGCTAAAGTTGATTTAACTAAAGTAGAAGATCCAGTAGTTAAATTAATGCAGTCGTTTTTGGGTAAAAAAGGAAGTTTAAAAAGCTTACAAGAAGATATAAGGAACAAAAATATATACTCTATTAAGAACTCTGCTGGTAAATCTTTTGGACTAACACTAAAGCAAATGGTAGATGCTTCTTACGGTGCTAGAGTAGAAGAAATTCTTACTAGTGAGTTTTCAGAGTTTGTAGAAGCGCAAAACACTATCAACGATAGTTTTAAAGCAATGTTTGAAGTGTTTTTTATAAAATTAGAGCAAGAGTTTGAAAAAGCTAGATCTAAATCTGGTTTTATATCCGTCAAAAAAGAAAGAGAAATATATGAAAGTTTAAAAGAGCAATACCCTATGATTAGAGGACCGTTATCTAATATAGAAGATGAAATGGATACGGGAGGCAACATAGGTATTTATGCAATGGAAACTAGTAGTCCTTATGGCTATATGGCAGGAAGAAAAGCAGGAAGAATAAATCTTACTCCAGAAGCCAGTAAAAAATTAGGATTAGAAAAAACCATAAGAGTAAGTGCCATGACTAAACAAATGGCTGCAGCTATATCAGCAGGTTCTGTAATACCTATTCATTTTGTGGATGGTGCTCAGATGTCTAATACTATATCTGATTTAGATGACGACGGTGTAAAAGGAATAGTATCAGTTCATGATGCAATAATTCCTCCTCTTCACGATAAAGGAAAAGCTCAGAAAAGCTATAACAAACAAACTATAGACGTAAACGTTAAGTACAGTTTTGTTAATGAAATAGCTAAAAGTATTATTAACATAGAAAAGAGTATAGATTTTAGTGATGAAGCTTATTCTAAGAAAAAAATGCAAATAAACCAAAATGGAAAATACACAGAAGTTAGTTTAAAAAATTACTTTTATATTTCTTTAAATAACTCTTTAGAACTGGCAAATGATGTAAACTTAGGAAGAGAAAAGCTAATAGCTTCGTTTAACGAAGGAGCTAAAATTATGCATTTGGTAGGAACTGCTGATGGGGTGTATGAAATAGAAAAAGGAAGTCTTGAGTATACAAAACCAGAGACTTACACTAGAATAAATAATCCAGCTACAAAAGAAACAGTTAAAAAAGCAAAATCGCTAAATACTGAAGCAGCTAAAAAATGTGGATAAAATATGAGCCAATGTACACCTACTAACGTTTTTAAAAATAACCTAGATGACTTAATAGCTGTCTATGAAGATAAAGTAAAACAAGGTAATTTAGAAGAGACAGAAAGCTCAGATATAAACACAGAGCTTGATAAACTGTACGCATATAGAAATGCATTAAAAGAAGACGATACTCTTTTTATAAGATCTCAAGGAGAATTTGAAGAAAAAGCCGAATCTAAATCAGACATAATGAGAAAAGCTTTTGTAAGTAAGATTGGGGGTAGGTTTTTCTACAAAGAAGGAAATAAAGCTGCTTCTAAAGAAGGAGTATTAGATTACATAGAACCTACAAGAGATGGCGTAAAACTTGTAATGTTAACTAGTGAAGGTAAGAAAGATTATTTTTTTGATTTGTATGCTGGTGGAAGAAGTAAAAACAGAAACAATAAATCTACTGATTTTATAAAGTTAGAAAACTTTCAAGAGTTTGCTGATGAATATAGCATTAATGAAATGAACTCAGATAAGTTAGTTAGTTTGGTAGGAAATAGTGATGGGTCTTTTAAATTAGGTGATGAATTTATAGATGATCAGTATGTGCATGGAAACTTAGAAGATATGCAAAATATTCTTCAAAAACTGCATCTTTTAGGTGGAGAAAAAGCTACACAAGAAGAATTAGATAGCCACATGAAAGTTTTAGATAAATTAAAACCAGAATTTTTTAATAAACTAAAATTGTATGTGCAAGAAGTTGGAGAAGAATCTCAAGGCTTGTACAACAATAAAAATAAAAGAAATGAAAGAATAGATTTAAAAATAAGCAGTAAAAACCCCAATAAAGCAAACTTTCAATCAGAGTCTTCTATTTATTTAGAAGAAGTTATTCACTCTATGACTTTAACTGCAATGCAGATAGATAGTGAAGAAAGTAGGCAACTAGGAAGACAACTAGATAACTTTGTAGAGATTGTACGAGCTAACACTACATGGGAATCCTACCTCCCTCCAGAAAATGAATCAGTAAATAAAGCAGAAGAAGAAAAAGAAGCTAGATGGCTTTATAAATACATAATGGAAGGAAAAAATAGTGACTATGAATTTATAGCTAAAGCTATAGCAGATCCCAGAGTTAAAAAAGTATTTGAAAAAATAAGAGTAAAAGAAAGAAAAGAAAAGAAAACTGTATTGGATTACATAATAGGATTTTTTGATTCTGTAATAGATATTATTACTGGGTCTGTAACATTAAAGCAAAAGAACCAAAATGTTCAAGAAGCTTTAATGGGTTTAGCTATGTCTTTTGGAGAATTGAATAATAAAAAAGCTAAAGAGCTAAAAAACAAAAAGAATTTTTTAACTTTAATTTTTGATTTACTAAACAATACAGATCAAAAAACAAGTAATGCAATAGAGGGATTAAAAAATAAAGTTATAAGTGAAGAAGCTGTCAGCAAAAGACCTGAAGCAGCAAGAGAAGGGTTATATGGAAGAGTTAAAGACGTAGCTGAAACAATAGCAATGTCTTTTGTTAATTCTAACTACAGAAAGTCTATGGGTCTTGTAGCTAGTGCTTATGGATTAAAATCAAACAGCACTGTAAGAGAAATAATCGGAGGATTATTTGAAACTGAAGGAGTGCAGAAGATAGCAGAAATGTTGGGTATGCAAGCTGGGTACATAGATAAAGAAAGGAATACTCAGGGAGACATAATTACAGCAAGCGTATTAAGCAAATTTTCTGTTAACGCAAACATAACTGATGATTTAGAAGAAGCTATGAGCGAAGTTTTATTAGACACAGATTTAAGCGGTTTGATGGGTAAACAATCTGTAGCTAAAAAAGCAGGGTTTAGCAAAGTAGTGTTTAATAATGAGACAATTAGAAAGCTTTTAACAGATTCTGAATTTTTAGAAAAACAAATAAGAAATGCTAAAAGAACTTTAAAAAGTTTAGATGAAAGTAGGTATTCTTGGAATAGAGATCAAGCAGTAGGATTAGGAAATTACTTAGCTACTCACCAAGGAACACCAGAACAAAACTTAAATGCTTTAAATATAGTTAAAGGTATTCATAGTAGTAAAAGCATTACACCTAGACAAACAGTAGTTGATGCCGTAGATGAATTATCTACTTTAGTAGCTATTCAAAAAACAGATATGACTCAAAAAACTAAAGTAGCTGAACTAATGGTTAAAGAGTACAGAGGCGTTCAACATGTAGCTGATGTGATAGAGGGATTTAAAAGAAATTCTAATAAAGCTGTTTTTAAAGGTAAAAAGACTAATAAAATTAAAGGATATAGTAGAGAGATATTTGATTCTTCTATAATGATAGAAGTTGCTCCGTTAGAAGATAGGAAGCTGATGGAAGATCAAGGGTTTGAGTTTAAAACTACTCTGAGTCCAAGAGCAGGAGACTCTAGAAACAAACCTATGGCTTTGTATGTTACTAGCTCACTAGGACGTCCTGAGAGGCTTAGAGGAAGTGTAAGAATGAATCAAGTGACTTCTAAAGGTCAGTTGATAAGTGATCTTGGTTATAAAGATGGAGAAGGTTTTACCTCTCAAGTAATTAGAGAAAGAAATAAAAGAGATATAGTAAAAATAAAAAGAGAAGCTATGAAAAAAGCTAAACTTATGGAAGAGGGAAAGTATGTTTTTGGACAATCTCCTTACGGTGTAATGGCTGTTACAGACGATAATGGAGAAGTAGTTGATTATAGGTATATGATGGATAAAGCTACTAAGAAAAAGCTTCTTAAGCAAAACACTAAAATATCTGAAGTAATGGGAAAGTCTTATAGTAATCTTATTGATAAAGAAAAGAGTGCTGAACATAATGAAATAGTTTTAGAAAGTATTAAAAAAGACATTGATGATAATTGGCAAAGCGGTAGTTTAGGAAAAGATGGAAATACTGAATATACTCTAATAGGTCCAAAAGTAGCAGATAAAGAACTTAGAAACCTATATTTTATGATGCCTAAGTCTTTTCAAGATTACGCTGGCAGTTTAGAAAATGGAAATCTTCCTATTAGATCTGATTTGTTAGAACTGTATTTTGGATATACTCATTTGAGTATTTTAGATTTTCCTTATCTTAAAAGTATTACTCCTAAAGTAGTTCAGCAAGTGATAAAGTTTGCTGAAAGTTTGTGGTTAGATATTATTAAGATAGTAAAAACTAATATCTTGTTAAAAATACCTACAGTTATGATTAGTAACATTATCTCTAACATGATTTATTCTGCCATGAGAGGAT
>Ga0307980_1000508_pt1 | contig 18275 bp, 16 predicted proteins | sample OrgLakmetage1060_FD_201817 | JGI IMG/M metagenome (GOLD analysis project Ga0307980, IMG submission 201817) | Saline water microbial communities from Organic Lake, Antarctica - #1060 | ecosystem: Environmental > Aquatic > Non-marine Saline and Alkaline > Saline | place: Antarctica: Organic Lake... | reverse complement strand
GGGTTCAAATCCCGCCAGCCCGACTGTATTTTCAGTGAACTAGTCTCAATGTTCCCCCAGATGTTCCCCCACTGCGGTTTAAATGAGCTGTGGATAACCAATCCAGTGAAGAATCAAATCGGCTTACGATTTCGAGATGAATTGCGAACTATGCGACAAGAACGTACCTCTAAGAGCGTTTGAGCTTGATTCCGGTTGGATCCTTATTTGCTCAGAATGTGACCCCAGATCACTTTGGGGTATCGGCGAGAGAGTTCGGCGTGTTTAGAGAGGCCCTCTAGGACTAGGCTTGGGCAAACTAAAACTTGGGGGTTTCGAGTGCTTGTTACTTGGGTCATTGTAGTGTTCTATGCCCTCTTTATCGGGGGAATGCTTTTCTTTAATCGGAAAGACAACAGCGGACTGCGCGGATTTGGTTTCATACTGATTTCAATATTTATAGTTATGCCGCTCGGCTACTTGGTCTGGTGGCTTACGCTCTAATCTTGCCATCACCTTGGCTCAGTCTCCGAATTGGCAGCGGTCACCCAATCCCCCCACCTTGCCCCCAAGACCGTTTGAATTAGATTCCGGTTGGATCCTCATTTGCTCCGAATGCGACCCTAGGTCGCTTTGGACTTTTGCAGAGAGTTGAAAGGTGGGCGACTCAATTATCGGCAGGGGCAACTTTTGGACTAGGTTGGAAGCGTAAGCGTAAGGGGGGATGATGTCCGACAAAAGACAAGTAGTTTCCGCACCAATGTCCTTGAATGGTTCCTACTTAAGAACTGTGAACCTTCTGTGGTTTGATAAATCCGTTGTGTTTCGTGCAGCCGTAGGTTGGTGGCTTGCCGCCTTAATCCTGTTTTTTTGGTGGGGTGCCATAGTTGTTTGGTATGTATTATTTGGGCTTCTGCTAGTTCCATACCGACTAATAAGACGTGGCGGGAGAAATCGTAAGATAGCCGAGCGTCGTCATCAGGAATTGATTCAAGCACTAAAGACCCCTGGAGCTGATAAGTCAGCGCTAGCCGGGGAGATTGTTGTCTCTAGCGACAACGCCGAGGGGGGCATCAATGCAAGTCAACTAAATTGGCGCGTTCTCGGATCGATCGCGCTGATTGCCTGGGGCACGATTGGCGGACTCAACTGGCTGACAGCGACGGCATTTTGGTGGGGCAGAGCTTCAGGTTGGGCGCTCGTCGGGAACTTTGCGGAAATACTTTTTCTTGCGGGACTAATTGCCGCCGGAATCTACCTGTTTCAACGCTATAAAGAGTAGGGGCTTTTTTCTGAGTCGCCGCACCAATCCCACGCTTCTTCAAGTTTTTACCCAATAGGTAAAGAATCCGAGCTCCAACTCTTGATTAGGTGCGCCAGGGACTTGAATCGGGAACCCATTGACTAAAAGTCAGTATTCAAATCACCCGATATCCTCATTTGCTAGAGCTTGATATCCTCTCTAGCCTTCAGTCCGTGCCCAATGCGAGATTGCGAGATTGCGAGATTGCTTAAGGCCATTTTCAATCTAAGCAGTGCTACTCAAGTTCAACTCCAACAAATCCATGTTGGGGATTAGCGATGCACCTCGTGGCCACGGACGAGCGTGCGGTCTGACTAAACCCCAAACACCAGGCGAACTATCACCCTAAGTTCAGCTTCTCTGAAAATACTTGAGAAAAGGTTTCCTTTAGACTTGGATTTACATCGCCTTCATTGAAAAAAGGCATCCCGATAAGGCGATATTTTTGATTTTCGATGATAATTTTGCTCTTTTCAGTCAGCTCCAAAAGAAACTTTTGCTTCCAGCCTTCTTTTGAATTGGCAAAACCCTTCTCAGAATCCAGGAATTGGCTCCCTTTAGGCTCTATGAAAATTTGAAAGACTTCAGACGTGCGATTCTGTATCCCACCGGCTATCATCAGGAAATCAGGGTAGAAAGCCTCTCCTTTTTCAAAGGAGAAAATCGAGAAATGCATTTCGTTTCTGAATAACAAGACGTCGGGATAGATCCGCTGGATCCTTGGAATGCTCTCCCGCAGAAAGCTCACGAGACTCTTCTCCTCAGACGTTCCCCAAATTTCATTTTGAGCAAACCAATCTGCCTGGGATAGATCGATGTCTGAGCACTTCTGCAAGCGCTCGCGATCTCTTGAACTATCGAGCTTGAGCTCCTTAGTCACCCCAAAAACTTCTTCGATCGTCCTTGGCCTGAAGGTCCTACTGCCGACATACTCCCTCACCTCTAGCGCTGCCAAGTCAAGGATTTTTGAAATCACATGCCTCGCTATAAAACGCATTTCCTCAGCAGTAAGTTTTTTCAATTGACTGCTGAGGCCACTCACTTTTACAGAAACGGAGCCCAAAAACCCAAAGTCAGTCAGGAACTGTTCAGTTGACCGTAATCCCTGGAAATAGCGAGAAAGTGTTGCAAAGTTGCCCCGTCGGTCATCCCAAAGGGCAGTTCTTAGAATATTCAAAGGAATGGATGAGATTTTTACGTACTGAACATCCAAGGACACCCCTTCAGAGACCGAAATGCTCCCCGTGAAAATTCCGATCTCAATTGCTGTCCGTGTAGGCAATTTGTAGAGATTCCCCTCAGCTTCAGAATCAAATTGGACGTTGGCCTCAGCAAATGAAAGGACTTCATTCCCGAGGTATCTCTCTCGGCTATTCGTGAAGATAAGGGCTTTTTTCCACTTTGAATCTTGAGCAATCTCACTCTTGAGGGAAATGGATCGTTTTTCCGCGTGCTCTGGAGAAATTCCGCTCTCTACTAGAGCAGTTCGAAGCTCTTGAATGTACCGAGGATTTGTCTTTGAGTGGAACAATAGCTCCTCAAGGAGTCGTAGTTCGTGAGTCAAGTCCTTGTCAAACTTCCTTTTATCGTAATCTCCAGTCTCCCAGGCGAAAGGATTATATCGAGCCCCGCGACCTATGAGCTGCGCTTCTTGTACGGTTGTGGGGCCCGGTTGATTGGCCTTAGCATCCCGAGTGTCATAGAGGCGAACGATGTCGAATAGGTTTAGGACGTCCCATCCTTCGTTTAGTTTTTCAGTAGCAAACACGGCACGAATCCCGTTGGTAGAACTCTCAAGAGTATTTAGGAGAAACTGCTTGGTTTGTAGGCCCTTCTCGTCATCCACAGTCAGCGAATTCTGCGGAGAAAAGTCTCTCTGAATCTCCCTCACGATATCTGACGAAGAAAGATGTGCATTCGAAAAAAAGGTCTTAGCTGCCGCAAGTAGAGGGTGTCCAATGGCAAGAATTTCATCCACTTTTTGCGGCCCAAGATTCGCAATTGCGTTTTCAAAGCTGGCCTTGAATACTTTTGACACGACAATTTTCTCTTTCTGAGAGTCCTCTATCCCTCCGGCCGGACTATTGACCCTGTTGGCCTTGAAGAGTACTACGGGCTTTATCTTTAGGCCGTTTCTTTCGGCGAGCTTCAGCCTGAATTGAGAAATTAGAACGGCACATAGTGCCCGATCTAGCAGGCTTGCATCAACTTCAAAAGTACTCACATCCTTGGAGTAACCGTCCAGCCTGAACTGTTTAAGGTCGTACTTGTAAATGGCCTTGTCTGCATACTTTTCACGAACTTCCGGGAAAAAATCGTCCATACGGGCGGTGGCTGTGAACTCAAGCAACATGTTTTCACCGTGATTCGACTCAAGAATCTTTGCAACCGTAGACTCCCACGAAATGACATCATCTCGGTCAGCACCCTTCGAGGACTTTGAAGTGTCAGCTGACAAGTTGTGTGCCTCATCTGCCAGAAGGCAAACTTTGAGGTCTTCAAATTCAGAGAGTGTTAGAGAGCCCTCGCGAGCATTGTTAAGCATGAAATGCAGGTTGGCAGTCGTAGTAAAGAGAACATTTATGTCGTCAGTATTGACACCGCCGAATTTTTCTACCGATCGAATTCGGATATCCTTCTGACCAATTTGGACCTTATCTGCAAATAGAAACTTCTGGGATTGAGGGTCCAAGAAGTTGATTTTGGTTTTCTCAACTATGTGGCTCAAGCGAGTGAAAAAAATGAAATTTCTAAACCCTTTTTCGTAGAGGGCCAGCATGGCACCCGCCATAATCAGCGTTTTCCCCGAACCCGTAGCCATATTAAAAAGCAGATGGACTGGCTGCTGGCGTTGTTGAAAGTCGTTGAGGTAATAGATCAGACGCCCCAATGCCTCTTTTTGGTACTCTCGAAGTTGTATAGACGGCCTGAGATTGGTACTAATTTCCACACTTTGCGTGCATAGGGCCCTAAAGTGCCCCTCGCCACCGTCAAGGAAGTTCTTGGCGGTGTCAAAGTCTTCGTAGAGCATTTCTAGACGACCCCATAGATTCGCTGGTTTGCTTTGACTTCATAGGGGCTGTTTTTTGCCCCTTCATCTTCAAGGTCCCCTAGGTTCACGTAAATACTGTTTTTATCCAAAACCTCAACGAGGAATTGACGCTTCTCATCTAACGTCAATGACTTGAATTCAGACGCCTCGGCCTGAAAGGAGCTTGCCTTCACTGAGTAAGAAAGAGATCCCAATTTATTGATCTCGGTCCAGAGTTGCTCAATTTCCGAATCTGCTTTCGCAGAAGTTATCCTAGAAAGCAGGCCTGGGTTGGATTCTTTTAGCTCGCAGTAAACAAAGTCCCCTCCGCCTTTCCAGCCTATCACTTTCGAAACTCCATCTTGCCTTCCCTCAATTACGGTGCGGAGTCTAGGTACTGCCTTGTCTTGAATGTAGTCGAGCTGTTCAATGCCTAAATATCTTCGACCAAGCTTGTGAGCAACTGCAGCCGTAGTCCCAGAGCCTAGAAAAAAATCACAAACCAAGTCACCGGGTAGCGTAGACATCTCGATAACACGTCGGAGTAGCTTCTCAGGCTTCTTCCCTCTCTTGAGTACAACTGAGCCTTCCGAGGCAATGCCTTCATATGGAATATCCGACCAAATATTCGTTAGAAGCATCGTTGGCGTTGGTTTTCCATCCAATTCGCGAACCTTATTGCTGTAAAAATATATTTCCTGGCCGTTGCAAACCAAGCGACTAGAATTTCCGGGACGATCTAGAAGCAACACCTTCCCCGGAGTTTCTAAGGATTCTCTCTTCAAGGCAAGAGTTTCTGCCCCAGCATCATGATTTATTGTTGTGTATCTAAAAACGGCCTCACGGTGTTCAATGGCGAAATCTGCCACGGCAGCCTCAAAGGCCCGAGAGGGTAATTGCTTTGAGGCATCCTTAGCGTTTCGGAAGCCCAGTTTTGCAGCCACTACTTCTCTTACTTTTCCGAACTTCCAAGAACCAATTGAATCTTTTGGATTGATAACGAGCTCTCGGTAATTTGTGTCATATGTAGTTGGGACGTACTGAGTGTTATATGCCCATTTCTGCTTATTTTTGGCGTAGACATAGATATATTCCGCAACTTCGAACACCCCAGCATTTACAGTTTTGAAGCCGGAAGGTGACCTGGTCTTAACGGTTATTAAGTTGGCGAAGTTTTGCTCGCCAAAAATTTCATCCAGAATCAAGCGCACCATATTCACTCGCACGTCGCTAATATGCAGGAATAGTGCCCCATCCTCGGACAGTAGCTCCTTCGCTATTTCGAGTCTGTTTTTCATGAAGGTCAGCCAAGTTGCAGTCTTAAATCGGTCGTTGTATTCGAAACCATCATCATTCGTATTAAAGGGGGGGTCAATGTAGATGCACTTTACTTTCCCTCTATAAATTTCTTTCAGGCTTGAAAGCGCAAGGAGGTTGTTACCCTTCACAATTAGGTTGTCCTGAATGCCGTTCTTATCAATTCGGATTTCAAGTGGCTCAAGCTCAGCACTTGCGCCATAGCGAATAAAGCCAGTTAGAACCTTGGGTTCCAGAAGCCTGTTGACTTGGTCAGGGGCGAGCACTTCATTAAAGAAAACTTCATTTCTAGACCCCTCCTCGTCGCTCATATCTGCTTCAAGAATGCAATCCTTATAAGGCCATGCGAGAACTAACTGCTTTGACTCATTCAAATACTGCCCCCCCTGGGTCAATCCAATTCGATTTTTGTACTCTGTGAACGAATCTGGAAGCCACTCCTTGCTAGAGACAAAAGCCATGAATCTGTCCTTGAGAAAAATAGTCGTACTTCCGACAACTTTGAAAAAATGGGACTTCAGGTCATCAGAGTCAAGCAAGGCTTCGAGTAATCTAGGGTCGTCCAACTGGGCCAGCTCTTGAGTCTTATTCTTAAGCAACTGGCCATCTCCCGAGGTCAATCGCGAGTCCCTTAAAAGTGCCTCAACTAGCAGGTCATTTATGTTCATGTGAATTCCCTCTACCCCATCTGGATGCATATCTACAGTCTTACAGAAGCATCGCAATGATTTCGAGACTATCGACAATCATCCTCTGTGAATAAGTCAAAGCACGACTCAGGCGGTTGGTGCATTCTGTGACGCATGAAAAGAATCTGTCTAGTTTGTGAACTCTGGTTAATTGAGCAGATTATTGACGATGGTCAGATTTTCTGTTGGCGTGAGAGGTGCCACCAACTTTCCAAGTGTGAGATTTCAACAGGCTCCAAAATTGTCGATGTGACGTTCGAAAAACTCGACTGATAAGGGGGGAAAGGAGGCCAGTCGTCCTTTTATGTGAGGGCCATAGATCGACCTATTCTTCAAGCCATTGGTCAAGCAACTTCCGAGTCCTATTTAGATAGAATCCAAATGAAGGGCGTCGAATGTCGCAACACACCTAATGGAGCTCCTGCCAAACCGTGCGCCACCGTCACCCCCTCCACCCACCCACAACCCCGCAATGTGGGATATCGGTCAGAGTTGTCAATCATTTGGCTAAGTTCCGAGCTGCATAAAATCTAAAAACTTTTTTGAGTGTGGGTTTGTGTCTAAGCGGTTGAGTAATGGGGCGGTTTTGGTTCCAAGCACTGGAATGATTCTTTTTACTTTTGCCCACCCGTTTGTTGCCGTCCTGGCTCAAAACGGTTTAAAGCCTTTTGGCGGCATAGTTTTCGCGTTTCCATACATCGACACTTTTGTGGCTACTTACCCAAGTTTTTTCTAGTGCCACGCGCTCAGCCCCCGCCGCCATTATCGGGGACGGGGTAAATCTCTAGGACTTAACGAAGCAACACCCTTCAGCACAGAAATGCGCTTTTATCCGCAGTTCAAACCTTTTCGGGGTGAAGCGTCGAATGGTACAAAACAGATAATTTTGCGGGTCTGTACGGATGCCTGAACTAGGGGTGCTGTCAGTTAAAGACTCTAATCTTTTACCCCTCCCCGGTATAAAGCCCTAGGGGCTAGAAGGTATCGTCCTGTCCTAACCTGTCCTGTCCTACCTCACGCGTGCTTTCACGGGCTTTTTCACGCGCCTCTTCACGTTCAGTCTGTCTTCTTTTGCGTTCACGGTTCTGCGCCCGTGTCTTTCGAACGGCAGCCGCCCAGGACTGACCGTGATCCTCCCAGGGAATCATGAATCCCTCGGGTGTGCCTATGGCAAGGTCGTTATCGATCAGCTCAATGATTTGACCCACAGTGTCGCCATCCACAAGCAGGTGTGAGTAGAACTGTTTGGGGACATGTCCGTCTCTCTCGTACCGGTTGCACCACATCAACGCATGAGTAAAGAGCCTCCAGCTGCCATCTGATAAGTTGCTAAATCTCGGATCACCTAGCCAGGGGTCTGGAAGCCTGGCATCAGTCATTGTCCTGATTCCTCCTTCGAGCTAGGAATTCCTCGCATTCTTCGACCATGATGATCGGCTTTGAATCAATTCTTAGAACCTCAAGTTCGCCTCTGCGAATTAGCTCGTATATTTTGGTTCGCCCAATGTCCCCGAGATAGACCATTGCCTGAGTTATCGAGAGTGCTCCATTGAATCTTTTATCCATCTTGAACTCCTTAGTGTTCGTATGTGTGCTTGCAATCTGCAACGCATACCTGTAGCATAGCATCAAGAGATACACACAGGTGTAGCAGGAAAGGCATCTTTTGCAACTAAAGCGAATGACCAAAGCAATCATCGGCGACCTAAACTCCGGGCTAGTTAGCTACGAGGGCGTACTCATCCCGCGGAAGATCAAGGTCGCGTTCTCGGACCCAGAGGGGGTTCCGGGAAACAGAAAGCCTTCGATAACGGTTCAGTTCGAGGTGGGAGAGGATCGCCTCAAGTGTGTATCTATAGCGTTGACGGCATCGAAAGACACTCAGGACATCAGATCTACCCTCCTTCGGGAAATAAACGTTGACGCACTCGGAATCGAGGCATTTGAGGCTGTCGCCCTCGAGCGCAGGGCAGAGGGTGGCGACGAGGTTCGGCCGGCAAGGCTTGAAGTCGGCAGAGCCGCGGCTAAAAAACTTGCCGACAATGTCAGCCAATTGAGCCGTCAGGAGCTCCTGCACATCGGTTTTCACTACTCAAACCCTGCAAACTCTAAGTCGCCTACACAGGCCGTCTGGAAGACGCTGAGGTACGGCAGTCGTCATACAGCGATCCGCCGCATTCAGGCAGCACGGGATAAGGGATGGGTCTTGCCCCGAGATGCTACGCCCAAGGAGATCGTGCTTCACTTCGAGGAGCTCCAATCACAGATGGGACAAAATGGCTGAGTCTATCCCAAGAGGGATCCGTAAGCTCTCTTCAAGAGACGGCTTTGAAATCAGAATTCGCTTCAAAGACCCTATAACCAGAGAATCAAGAAGAGTATCTGGCTATGCCAAGACGCTTCCAGAGGCAAAGAAAAAGCAACGCGACATGATCAGCCGAATAGAGGCAAATCAACGACCCAAAGATGACAGCATCACTCTCGCGGACTGGGCCATTAGTTGGCTGGAAGTTCAAGTTCCGCTGTTGGAATTGAAGCCGAATACAACTGACCTGTATGCCGGGTTACTGACCAAGCATCTTCTGTCCTCAAAGCTGGGCAAAATGAGAATGTCCCGTATCGCCCCAGTTCATGTTTCAGTGTTCATGAAGGAACTTTCTGAAGGGTCGGGTCAGTCTCTGCTTAGGAACATGTATACAGTTTTGACTCACCTGTTTCGTTCAGCAACGCAGAATGGTCTAATCGCCAAGTCTCCGCTCGAGCACCTTCGCCGACCTAAGCAAAAGAGACAGGAAGTTAGGTTCTTGGCAGACGATGAGCTGATCGCCATGCTCAAAGAGCTGCAGGTGTCCAGGTACTTATCAGTCGCCGAACTTATTCTCCAAACCGGGTTGCGCAGGGGAGAGGCACTTGGATTGTCTTGGGATGATCTGGATATTGCGAATCAGCAGCTGCACGTTAGATACACCATTGATGCGAAGGGGCGCAGGGGAGCGCCAAAGACGAGTAGGTCCATTCGCACGCTTGATCTCAACATCAAAGCGATGGCAGCCCTTAGGGCGCTGAAGAAAGCTCAGAATGAGACAAAGCTGAGGCTCGGTAGTTTTTACATAGACTGCCAATGGAACCCCGTATTCACGACTGAAAATGGGAAACCTTCCCAACCAAGAGTTTTCTTAAGAGCAATTCAAAATGCAGCTGAAAAATGTGGGCTAAACAATGAGGCTCACGCGGACCGTGTTGGCGTGCACACATTGAGGCACTACGTGGCCAGTAAATTGCTCGCCAATGGAGTCGAAATGATGGTTGTCTCGAGAATCATGGGACATGAAAGCATCAAGACGACGGTCGACATTTACGGCCACATGCAAGATAATCAAAGAATGCAGGCTCTTTCGTCGCTTGCATAAATCTAAATGGGAGGCGAAGATGTCGACTTCATCTAGCTTTCGGGTATTTTGTGATAACTGCTCCCATTTTATCCAAATCGACTACTGCTCCAAATGCCGCCACGATACGAGTTGTGGGACCCATTTAGTCTCTTGTCACAAAGTCGAACTTTCAACGGATCCTCCTCAGGTGCACTTTTTCGCGGATGTCTCGAGTGAAGTCAAGGCTGACCTGGAAAAGGCAGTGATCGGTCTTGGAGCGTCATGGGCATCTCAATGGGAAATAGAGGGTCAAACTGGAAAGTACTATCTTTGGGGATGTATTCCACTGGACGACACCGACGAGAATTCAGATTGGCACGAATTGGTCCAGGAGACCAATGCCGCCTTTGTCGCCTATTTTAACGAAACCCCAGAGCCTGTCGCAATTACGAATATTAGCATCAGGCGAGAAGACGCAGAAGATTTGCCTTTGTACTATTGCATTTTTGCTGAACCTATAGTCCCACTTGAAGAACTAAGAAAAGATGTCAAAAAAAGCTACGGATTCATCGACGTAAAGCGTCGAGACCTCACAAGAATTCAGAAAATTGATGAAGTTGATTCGTTGAACTTCCAGAATGATGGGTTTAGTCGTTTCTTCTGGGGGAGAGAGTTGATTGAAGAAGCAATTTGTCCATGGGCGAGCCTAGACAGCGGGATCTTCTCAAAGTGGATCTATCACCATCTAGCAGCAACTAGCAAAAATATTAGTGATGATTGGCTGGAGGATCGGTCCCGTAAAGGCATTGAGGCCACTCAATTCAGGCACTCGGGTGAACTGGTGCCGGATGAGAAATATCGACTATACACCGGCTACATTTTGAGAGTTCACGATGTTGTGCTGCCTCCAGGATGGTCCTCTGAAACCGTTTTAGAGCTGGCGAAGTCAACTCACGACTTTTATGACCTGATTTGGAATTTCCGCGACTCATTGAAAGTCCGAGGGAGTGGGTTAGTGAGAAGCTCAACGGAGGGGGACGACATTCCGTTTCTAGATTTCCTCAGGGAGAATTTCCCGGAGCATGACTTTCTGATAAGGCACATAGCGGAACTCCCCTCAAGCCAGATGACGCGTTATTGGCCTTTCAATAGTCGTCAAAGCATGCAGGTCTTCTCCATGATTGATGGTATTCATTGGTCCTGCGTGGACACCAAGTTTGACCCTAGCTTTGGCGCTTTTGCTTCAGAGGGTGAAAATCTCCATTTTTATGACACTAGAGCCAATTGGGCTAGAACAAACCTTAATGAGGTTGATCATGATGCATTCTTCAGTCGCCTGCGTAAACAGGATGAGGACTGCCTAGACCCGAAGTTGGGTCCATTGCTCTTCTAATCATTGTTCCCCCAGATGTTCCCCCACTTGAGAACTATCCGCGGATGTTCACCAGTGTTCGCTGAAGTTTGCACCCCCGAAAGCACGGGACTTCGAAGCACCCACGAACGGCTACGAACAGCCTGCACTTAACTGGGGGACAAGGGGTCGCGGGTTCAAATCCCGCCAGCCCGACCGCATATTTACACTGTTTAGCTTCATAACCCCCTAAAAACCCCCTAGTAACCTACTTACTATATAAAGAAGAGTGATATCTGGCGCACAAGACATGTACGAAGCTCAATGAGGCGGATAGAGAGGTGCAGTAATGGCTAAATCGAGCGAAACCAATCCAAATAGAGCAGAGGCAAAAGCAATAAAAATAAGGATTCAAGCTGAAGCAGCGAGAAGCCAAGAGCTAGAACTTCATGGCGAATTCGCTGCTTTTGAGGTTTTCTCGGGAAACAGCGTATCGATTTCTGAAAAAGGCTTCATCTTCATTGCTGCTATGGACTATGCGGACCCTGCGCATCGAATCGAGCGCCTATTTGACATTTTCGGCGAGACTACTGGGTTGGAGAGCTGGGGTTTCAGGCGAGTCATGGTCGCCTTCCTCAGCCTTGGCATTTCCGAATTCTTTAAAGAGGGCTCATCTACGGAAACAATTACAGTGATAACCGAATCCGGCACTTATCAATTCTGGCGATTTGGGGATGCACGCAGCAGCAAGCAGATGGAAAATTTAGTCAGGGCAGGCAAGCTTGCGGTCGCCAACCATACAGACTGAGGATTCGATTTAGTAGCGAGAAACGTTTAGCAGGGACCAGCTAAGACCAGGATCAGGCTTTATTTCTGTTGCTCCAACCAGTCTACAAAGTCTGATTGACCGTCCCAATCTAAAAGACGGGGCAGGCCTGCCTCGAGCCATAGCTTATGCTCGGCGACTGTGAGTTTGTAAATTTTGGGGCCATCCTCCGGGTAATTAGCATGTGTATCTGTAGTCGACTTCTCGGCTGGCCCCTCGGGGTTCAGCAGTAGAGGATCCGCAGAAAGTCCGAGTTCCGTCCAGCCCACGTAGATAGCCCATACGGTCCCAGCGAACAGGACAGTGACGGCGATGATAATGGGTAATTCGGTGGCGTCAGTGCTGATGATGGCGAGGAAATACAACACAAGAGCTGCGGTGGTGGCCGCCAGTTGAATGAGTAAGAATTTTGCGAGTACTTTCACGGCGTGTGTGGTCCGATTGCTAGCTTTTATCGATTCCTCGAGAAGCTCGTTCGCATCGGTGTTCATTGTTCCTCCTTATTGTCGGGGTTGACCCTTCTAAGAACATGTCTCAACGGTCCCACAATAAAACTCAACCTAGTCCATTACCAAAAACAGAACAGAGACCTGGGGTCACAATCCCAGCAAATAAGAATCCAACCAGAATCTAGTTCGTACGCTCTCAGAGGTTCGTTCTTGTCGCATAGTTCGCAATTCATCTCGAGATAGCATGCCGTTTTGATTCCTTGCCGAATTTGTTATCCACAGTTCTAAAAGGTTCACCAGCTGATCCGAGCTGAGGGTGTAAATATCGAATCGGTAGATGAGCTTCAGTTCATGCAGATGCTAGCAACACGATAGAGCATATGACCTAGTCTCTAACGTAGGAAGAACGCAAGGAGAAGCGGTGGCCGCAAAAATAACTACGAGTCAGAATGAAACTAGTTTTGGCGAGATGCTCGGCAACAACCGTCAATTTGCGATACCCCCTTTCCAAAGGCCGTATTCATGGAAAAAGAAAAACTTCGAACAGCTTTTTGAGGACCTTGTTGGAATCTCCGAAGAGCAGGAAGACGTTCACTTTATGGGGGCCATAATTATGGACCGAAGACCAGGAGGAACGACAGACCTGGATACCTATGAAGTGATAGACGGCCAGCAGAGAATTACCACAATTTACCTAGTCGTGTGTGCTGCTGTGTCGGTTTTGTTGAAGCACCAAAAACTGGATGAAGCTTCCGCTCTAGCCGCCAAGTACCTATTGGCTACCAATAATGGATACTTTGTGCCGAAGATTTCGCCTAGCATGCCTGACAGGCATGACCTCAACCAGATTCTGGGCAGTCTGTTCAACGAAGGGCTGGAAAAATCGTCTCATTTGAAGGTCTACTCTCTAAGGAAACTTTCAAGCCTGGGAGAGCGTGAAGCCCAAATTTCCAGAACCTATAGGGAAATTAAGACTAAATTCCGACAGTTCGCAATGGATAGCTCAGTTGAAGAGCTGCTGAAGTTGACGGAGTTAGCCCTTAGTGCTCTAAGCACTGTTGAGATTGTCGTTCAGGACCCTTCGGCAGGACCAAAAATCTTTGACAGCCTAAACAGTAGGCAGGAGCCAATAACGACGGGTGACCTGGTACGAAATGAGATTTTCGGCCGGGTAGCGAGAGAGGACCCGACTGAAGCCATGCGGCTAGACCATGAACTTTGGCATCCTTTCTATGCGTCTTTTGCAAAGGCTGGGGACAAAGCACAACGAGATTATTTTGAGAAGTTCTTTTTCCCAATGGGGTTGCTAATCAACCCAACTCTTAAGAAAAATGATGTTTTTCCTGCGCTAAGAAACCGCTGGAAAGAGTGGCTTGCTGAGGACATCATGAAGGAGTTGAGTTCCTCCCGTGTGCCCTACCAAGACTTGGTGTTTGGGTTGAATGAAAGCGGATTCGGCAAGCAACTCGCCCAAAGCGTGATGAATCTTCACTTGATGTCTCTGCCCGCAGCAGCCTATCCCTTTGCAATGAAGGTTCTACTAGAAACAAAGGCGGGCAATATCGAGGACGCCGTAGCCGTTGAGGTCCTCCATGAATTGGAAAGTTTTCTTGTTAGAAGAGCAATCTGCAGCATAGAGCCAACGGGTCTCCATGCTGTATTCAAGGGTCTTTGGTTTTCGCTTGATGGTCGAATAAGCGGAACATCTGTTAGGCAATATCTCGGGAACATCAAGACAGTCGAGTATCCGACTAATGAAAAAGTTCGGAAGTTTCTCGACGACTCTCTATATGGAAAAGGAATTGGAAAATACTTCATATGGGAATACGACAGGAGTCTTGGTGGGGATATGCACGGCAAAGAAGACTATAAAAACAGGCTGTGGATTGAACATGTATTACCTCAAACTCTTCCTAAAAAAGGTTGGGAAGCATTTAATCCAAAGATTCACCAGCAGGTTGTGCATCAGGCGGGAAATCTAATTCCTCTGACAGAAGAGATGAACAAAAATGTCGCCCAGCTTCCCTACGGAGACAAAAAATCGAAAATCAGAGAAATGTCAAAATACAAGTCTGCTCGAGATTTCACGAAGAGCGGAGACTGGACTCCAGAATTACTTGCCAAGAGAACTGAACACCTCAAGGCCTGGGCTATAAAGCGGTGGTCTTAGAAAAACATCACGAACAACGGGCAAATGCTCAAGAGTTCGCAGTCGGTCCTGCCTGCTAACGAGGAGCGCCCGTATCCGGGTGGACGAGGGCGCTTATTGAATTTGTTTAGTCTCTAATCGCTACTCTCTTTTGCGTTGGTAATGAACACTCTTTCTAGGCCGTCCAGCATGTGTAGCAAATTCGTCTCATGAGGGCTCGGAACCTGGAAAGTTCCGACAAGAGGAAAGTGCGGGTCAAACTTTATGACCTCATTTGTAAGGTCCAAGTAGGCAAGTATTCTCACTCCATCTAAAGCTTCAGACCTGGCCTGTGTAGCTTCAATCTGACGAATGGGAATGGAGGTTCTGGGTAGTAAGGTCTCATTCGCTTCATAACTCACCTAGACGACATCTGGGACCTGGAGCTCATCCGGGTTCACATCAGTTCATTGAAGCTCAGAACCTCGATCCTTCGGGGTGCACTCCGGTCTTCAAGTGTTTCTGCGAAACTCAACGAAGGCCCCTTTGCTCCAAGGCGCAAGGGGTGGCGATCTTGAATCCTGTCAGGTTAAATGGAAACCTCTGTCTTGCGCGGCGCAATTCACTCATTGACCACCCTGGATTACCAATCCTCGGGCTGTGTTGTTCGCGTTGGTGCTAAATCCCCTTAGGCCTGAACGTGACGAACAAAGTTGCGATTAATGGTTGTATGTGATTTAGCTGGAAGAGGGCACTGGATAAAACCGCAAAAGCAGCGAGGAGCTCTCATCCTTGTTTGGTTTTTTGTCAGCCTATTTGGCCAGGGGGTTTGATTCGGGCCTGATGAATTTCTGGCCGGTAAGCGACAGACGACGGGAGCCTGGGGAGGGCTAGGCATCAAATGGGTACGCAGAGAGACCGTCGGTTTCGAAATAGCTTGACATATATTCACGACGTGTGATAACTTGCTTCAAAGCGCTTTGCCAAAGCGCTTTGGCAAAGTAAGGCTTTGAATTGCATTCAGTTGTTTTTACAAGAGCACCAGAGAGAGTGGGGGGCCGATGGCCTCGATTGCGGACGTAGCCGCCCTGGCCGGTGTGAGCCCAACTTCCGTTTCTCACGCACTTAGCGGCCGGAGAAAAGTGAGCCCCGAAGTTCTCTCTAAGGTTTTAGGAGCGGCAGCGACTCTTCATTACACGCCCAGCCGGTTCGCTCAGAGCCTGGCTGATGGGAAGACGAAAATCCTTGGACTCATCGTTCCCGACATCAACAACATTTTTTTTGCCCAGCTCGCGCAGGTTGTTGAGAGGACGGCAATGGCTTCGGGGTACAACATTTTGCTTAGCACTACTGGTTTCGAGCATGCTAGAGAGGTGCACGCGTTTGAGATGATTCGCTCCAGAGCGGTGGATGGAATCATTTATGCGGCGGGGGCTCCGCCTTCGACCGCTGAGCTGGTTCGCCTCAGCGCAGGAATGCCGATGGTTCTGGTTGACGAGGAACTTCCCGGCGTTATGCTCCCTTCCTTTGTGTCCAACAACCAGTCGGGTGGGAAGTTGACAGCGGAGTACTTAGCAACCTTAGGACATGAACGCGTGCTCATTCTTGAAGCAGGAAGCAATCTCGAGAGCAGCCGACTCAGAGTTAAGGGCTTTGAGAGTGCGTGGCTTAGCGACCCGTCCAAATCCGTGTTGCGGGCGATGGGGGGATTTACATACGAAGGCGCTCGAGAGGCGATTCGGCCGCTACTGGACAGTATTCGAGAATCAGAAATCACTGGCATCTTCGCTACGAATGATTTAATGGCACTTGGCGCTATTGACGAAATGCGTGACACTGGAATAAGAATTCCGTCGCAAGTATCGGTCGTCGGTTTTGACGACACTCTCATTGGCGCTCTTATTCGCCCGGGACTGACCACGGTGCGTCAGGACGTAGTTGGTATGGGTGAGGAAGCCGTGAAATGGCTTCTCAATGCTTTAGATTCAGGCGCGACAACAACTCAACCCTCTTTGGCCACCCGACGGGTTTTGCCCGTCGAATTGGTCATTCGGGGTACTACCGGCAAGCGCAGAGACTTCAACGCAACATCGAAGCTTGAAAAGGGGATCTAGAGCCGTGTCTAAAGTACAGCTGAGTGGTGTGTCAAAGGTCTTTGAGCGGGGGTCTAGCCGCACTGTTGCTCTCGAAGACTCGTCCTTTACTGTGAGGACTGGGGAGACGGTATGTTTGGTTGGTCCCAGCGGGTGCGGTAAGACGACTATTTTGAACTTGATAGCGGGGTTTACTCCTGCCTCCACTGGGAGTGTCCAAGTGGATGACCTGGTCGTGACTGGACCTTCGTCGGAGCGGGCAGTGGTTTTTCAGGCCGACGCAGTTTTTCCATGGCTCACCGTCGCAAAAAACGTGGCTTTTGGCCCAAGTGCCCAGGGAAAGTCGAGGGACGAGCAAGAGGAGAGGACAAATAGATTCCTGACTCTGGTGGGGCTTTCTGACTTCAAAGATGCTTTTCCAAAGGAGCTCTCGGGTGGAATGAAGAAGCGGGTGGATCTGGCTCGTGCTTATGCCAGTGAGCCCAAAGTGCTACTACTCGACGAGCCTTTTGGGGCACTTGATGTTTTTACCAAAGAGGCAATGTGGCTTGCTTTTCAAAAAGTAGCAGAGGCGGAGCCAAAGACTGTTATTTTCGTGACGCACGACATTGAAGAGGCAATTTTCTTGGGCGATCGGGTCGTTGTCATGACTCCGCGGCCCGCACGGGTAAGGGAAATCATCGATGTTCCCTTCGGTGCGAATCGAAGCATCGAACTTCGTGACACGCCTGCGTTTCAGGCTCTTCGGGTTCAGATAACACTTCTCTTGAGGGAGGGTCGAATTGAGTAAGCGATCAGACAAATCCGAGCTAAAATCGGAACAACTTGACCGGAAACGTTTGCCGAAGGGTAAGAGATGTTCGATACCCGGCCCCGCTATTAGCATTCTAGTTTTGATTGCTTTGGCTACTCTATGGTGGACAGCCACGACTGGACTCGGTTTGGTTAGAGAGCTGTTCTTCCCCTCGCCAGAATCTTTATTTCAGTCTCTGACCACGCTGAATATTCGGCTACTAGAGGACGCTCTCGCTACGCTGTCCCGAGTTCTTATTTCCTGGATCGGCGGCTCTACGCTGGGTGTTCTCACGGGCCTTCTGATGGCAAGAAGCCACATTTTAAGGTACGCCTTAAATCCAATAATCGAAGCCGTTAGGCCGGTTCCTCCGGTTGCGCTGATTCCCTTCGTAATTTTGTGGTTTGGAATCGGTGACGATGGAAAAATATTTCTTGGCGCCTTAGCTTGTTTTATGGTGATGGTAGTAAACACGTCGGTGGCTGTGACGAACGTGCCCCCGGTACTTCTCCAGGCAGCACGCTCACTTGGTGCCAGCGAAGGAGCTCTCTACCGACGCGTTGTTTTCCCATCAATTGTTCCCGAAATTCTGTCTGGGTTTCGAATCGGCAGCGCCTTAGCCTTCGCGGTAATCGTAGCTGCGGAATTCCTAGGTGCCGATGCGGGACTTGGTCGTCTGATTATGTCGGCGAGCAGGACACTCAATACTTCCGTAGTTCTTTTAGGAACCATTGTCATTGCCGTCATGGCGGTGCTAGTGGATCAAATTATTCTACGGTTGAGCAGGTTCCTCACGCGGTGGTCGACGTGACGAACGGATCACGGTGGTCGACGTGATGAAAAGATCACAGTGGACAGTAAGACTCACTTCTGTCGACATCAACTACAAACCAGGGACCAGCCCAGGGCTGGCCCGCAAATGAAAGGGAACAAAGTGAAGTTCAG
>Ga0307980_1000506_pt1 | contig 18338 bp, 11 predicted proteins | sample OrgLakmetage1060_FD_201817 | JGI IMG/M metagenome (GOLD analysis project Ga0307980, IMG submission 201817) | Saline water microbial communities from Organic Lake, Antarctica - #1060 | ecosystem: Environmental > Aquatic > Non-marine Saline and Alkaline > Saline | place: Antarctica: Organic Lake... | reverse complement strand
GCAAGATATGTTAAATGGTAATGGACTAGCATTCATTGATCCTCACGGCGACGTTGCCGAAAAGCTACTAGCTACTGTGCCAAAAGAGCGCACTGAAGATGTTATTTATTTCTGTCCAGCCGACATGGATTACCCACTTGGGCTGAATCTGTTCGAATTCGATAAAGATTCCCCTGAACAGAAAGACTTCTTGATTCAGGAAGCAATAAATATGCTCTATAAACTGTATGATCCACAGCACCAGGGTATTATTGGTCCCCGCTACGAGCACTGGTTTAGGAACGGTGCACTTACCATTATGGCTGATCCAAAGGGTGCAACATTCATTGACTTGCCGAAGGTATTTACCGATGATGACTATGCAAAAGAGAAGTTGAAATACGTGAAAGATCAAACGGTATTAGATTTTTGGAACAAAGAAATGGCCTCGACCTCTGATTACCATAAATCAGAAATTCTTGGCTGGTTTGTGTCTAAATTTGGTGCATTTTTGTCTAACGAAATGATGCGAAATATTATTGGTCAGACTAAGGGTGCATTCAATATGCGCGAAATTATGGATAAGAAAAAGATTCTTATAGTGAACCTGTCTAAAGGGCGAACAGGGGAACTAAACTCGAAGTTGCTCGGCATGATATTCGTTATGAAATTTCAGGCCGCAGCGATGAGCCGTGCGAATGTACCCGAGGCAGAACGTCCGGATTTTTGTCTGTATGTTGATGAGTTCCAGAACTATTCTACCGATAGTTTTGCAGATATATTGTCTGAAGCTCGTAAGTACGGACTCAACTTGATTGTTGCTAACCAGTTTACGACCCAGCTGACTGATGAAATTCGCGATGCAATATTCGGTAACGTCGGTACTATTGTGAGCTTCCGCGTCGGTACTGCCGATGCAGAATATCTGGCGAAACAGTTTGCGCCATCATTTGATACAGAAGATTTACAGAAGATTCCTAACTATAATGCGGCAGTTCGTATGCTTATTGGCGGAGTTCCAATGCAACCGTTCAGTATCGCTGGCTTGCCACCATTGGGAACACCAAATAAAGAGCTAGGTGAAGCATTAAAGCAATTGTCTGCAGCAAAACACGGACGACCAAAAGCAGTGGTAGAGAAAGAAATATTTGAACGACTGAATTCAACTCCTGGTGCTGATCCGAATGCAAAAAATAAACCAAACTTCAATAGAAATGCGCCACTAGGCGCTAACGCCCAAAAACCTGCTGCCCCTAAAAAGCCCTCAACTGGATCTACATTCTTAGACGATTGGATGCAAAAAAAAGAAACCAATAGTTTTAAATCACCGAGTTCACCGTTTAATAAACCACAAGCCGCGACGGCTGGAACTGGGCAAGTTGCAGCAGGGCAGCCTCAAGCCCAAGGTGGGGCACCAGTCAATAACACTCGGCCTCAATCACCAGCTCAAACTCCACGACCACAACAACAACCATCACTGCAGCCTCTAGCTTCTAGCCCTCAACCACAACAGCCCCACACTCCGAACCAGACACAACTGTCTCCTCAACCGGTGACTTCTGGCCTTCAATCTGTCGCACCCCAGGCTCCAGTAGGCTCTCAGCCAGTGAATCAACCCCAGACTGAACAAGTTCCAATGCAGGGTAGTAATATGCACTCAGCAGCCCCACAAGCTCAAATAACAGCACAAATCCCACCACAGCCAATCGCCCAGACTCCACAGCAGTCAGCTCCACCCGTAGCTGCACCAACAGTGACAAAAAAAGATAATGAAGTCCACCTCTCAACTAACGACCCTGTCGACCATACTTTCGATCTAGGTAAGTAGTCTTTTTATGTCACTTATCTTTGTAACAGGCATATCGACATCTGGTAAATCTTCAATTGCTCGGAGATTAGTAGATCAAGGCTATGAAGCCTACGATACTGAGCGTAACGGTATAAGTGCCTATTTCAATACGGAAACTGGTGAACGAGTAGCTGAATTTGGAGAAGCGCCTAATACAAAAGAATGGTTAGCCAAGCATAAATGGCTCATGTCCGTAAAATGGGTAGAGCATAACGCCGCCAAGAGCCAAAATAAGCTTGTGTTTCTATGCGGAGGTTCATCAAACGACGAACGAATCAGAGAATTATGCGATACAGTTATTTGGCTAAAGACGGACGAAGAAACAATTAGAAATCGTGTAGATAGGCTTCGAGAACATGATTATGGTACAAGGCCTCACGAGTTAGAGAAAATTATTAAAGGGAATAAATCAAAAGAAACTGATTACATAAACTACGGGGCTCTAGTGGTTGATGCCAGGAAATCTATAGATGTTGTTGTAGACGAGATACTTGGCTATTTGTAGAAAATAAGCTAATCGTTCACCTTAATGTCTAGTATTTATGTTTTCAGTTTTTAAAGTATAAAATATCAAAAAAAACTGACAAGCCCGCTAGCTCTATAGCCTAACCATAAATACTATGTTTGTTCTCTGTTCTTGCGAAAAGCGTAGGTGAGGCCTTCTATAGCTGTGCCAAGTAGCGAGCCACCAAGGAAGAGTAAGACGACTAATAGGTAGTTGAATTCGTAACCGTAATGATTCGTTGCCCATAATAGCGCAGATGTACCTATGAACGCGGCGACGGAGCCCCACAACATGCCTTGTGGACGTGCAATAGTCTTTCCGATAAACTTACTTGGTTTATCAATGATCGGGGAGTGTATTATTTTGCTAGCGGTTCTATCTATTGGGTTGAGGCGTTTGCGTGTGCGTGTCATTTGACGAGTCCAGGAAGCTGTTTTTAGTTGCAAAGATGCAATCAATGGGTGAGTATTCTTTGGTTGTTCGTTCTCCACACCTAAATGAGCAGTTTCTGTCGCAGTAATTGCATGCTGTTCGACATTGCTTCTGTGTGTTTCTAGCTGTTCATTATTACCATGGACTGCTTCGTGAGGTTTAATTTGCTCGTTTCTTGGTGCGCCTTCATGTTGTTCGATTGAATTTTTTGCTCGTAGAAGGTGTTCATTACCTTCAGGTAAATTTCTAATTTCACTCATGTTACATACCTCCTGTTGCTGCGTAGTCTGTGCGTATTATTTGTATTTCTTTACTCATTAATCTTGCTCGTGCGAAGAAATAGCCGATAGTGAGTGTTATACCCATGACGGCCATAAGGCTGGTTCCAGGACCAGTGTTCGGCAGTGTCTCAAGCCCTTTAACAGCGGGGCACTGAACACTCATGCTGACAATGTTGCCATAAGTATTATCAATGACACAATCGTAGTCTCCGCTAGTTGTAGAGGGGCGATTGGTGGCTGGAATCGGATCGAGTAATATAACCTCGAAAGTTAGTTCTACTTGAGAGTTGGCTGGGACGGTGATATTATTCCAAATAACTTTGTTTTGCCCTGGATCAAATACACCACCTGAAGATTCTAGAGCGCTGATATTAAGTGTTGCGTAATCAAGGATATCTCCGATGTAATCTTCAATGATAATTCCTGTGCGTTCATAGTTTTGTGAGTTGGTAGTCGCTAATGTGTATTGCAGAACCTCTCCAGCACGCACTGTTGATTCAATTGCTTCTTCGCCGTCTAGGCCACGTGTGATATTGCTGACCGTTTTTGACTGTCCAAGTGGCTCGTCATCTTCAAAATCAACGTTAGCACGACATTCAGTTTCTTGTTTGCCATCAAGTCCAGTTGCGCTGTAGGTCACTCCAACGACTGTTTCGTATTCACCTGGTTGGTAGGTGTGCATTGCTGTGTCGGTAAGTTCTGATGATTCATTTGTTACTACTGGTGATCCGTCCCCCAAGTTATAGTTATAGCCAAATACTTGAGTTGTCGCTGGGTTAGATGAAGTCAAGGTTGTTTTGTAAGTGACTTTTCTGGTTGCACGGTTAAGTGCAGCATCGACAACTCGACACACTACCACTGGTTCTGCGCAGTTGGGGTTATCTATGTTTGGAACATTTGGATCAAATGGACAAGGTGTGATGACGTCTATACAGACATCATTTTTAGTAGAGATATTGGCGGCATTAGATGCCTTCATACTGGAGCCGTTACAGACTTCCGTGTTCCTGTCCAGTGGGTTATTGAGCCGTACTTGGATAAGTATTTGGCTATAAGTTGACTGGCCACGCAAATCACCGACGTCAACTGTCAAGAAGCCGAGTGCAGTTTGGTTCGTTTCGAATGGTGATGTTATCTTGACGACACTGTAATTTTTTATATCGAGTCGGTCGGTGATAACAACGTCTTCTGCTGTAGAATCGATGACTTTATTCCTGTATTGAATTCGGTAAGTGTAAGTGTCACCCGGTTTCAAGGCAGACGAATCTTCGACAATTGTTTTTTTGATATCAAGCTCAGGTGTTTTAGGTTCTGGCGCAATATCTGGCTGACGCGTAATAGGTATTTCGCAGGCAGTAGAGTGCGGTAACCATTCAGATTTTTCACGATCGATAAGTCTGACAGCTAGCTTTTTATCATTTTCATTTACTTTCACATTGATCACGACATCAAAGCTTGAGCTGTGAGCTTTGTTTACATAGTATCTTTTGTAGTTAAATCCGTCGCTAAACGTGAAGTCGTAGCCTGTAACGCCTGTATTGTCATTCTTGAGGGGTTCGTAGCTCGACTGTTTATCTGGCGGTGTAATAGTTGGACTATTGGCGGGGTGATTGTTCCATGTTGATGGAGACCCGACAGTCGTCACACCTAGATGTAATCCACGGCTATTGCCAGTTCCGTTATCGGGTGTTCCTTTAGGGACGCTACTGTTAGCAGGGAGACCGATTCTAACCGGAATCTTCACCGTATTAGACCCTCTTGGGAGAACTATCGGTCCGATGATGCTACACTCTGCAGCAATTGTTGGTGTCGGAATGTCTGGCACTGGAGTTGGAGTCGGTGCAGGAGGTTGATCGTAAGGTGGCACCCACGTGATATTTCCACAATCGACAAGAATCCAGTAAGTTTGCCCAGTAGTCGAGTTCTTGCCCTTGAACGCTCTATAGCTATTGGATGGGTTTTGAATATCCCATGCGCGCAAGTCACGCGTATAAACTGAACCGCTTGCGTGGTCTATTTTGCGTTCTCTTTTTTTGTATGTGGCATCAACTTTGGAGTAACTCCATAGCGAAGTTCTTCCGATAGTCCTGTAGCCTTCTTCGCCGCCATCTCTTGAGTTGATAGTAGCATTAGGATTATAAGTCAAGCTCTTGATATCTTCTCTGGAAATATAAAACCGATCGTAAATATCACGGACGCCATTTTCGTTGTTGTCGTAGGCGCGTAATATGTCGTCACGTGTTCTTACACCGTTGATAATATGATTAGTAGAAAAGGCAAGTGATCGTTCTGGCGGTGCAAGAATTGCAAGCGACTGTACTGAAAGTGCCAATGCCATGAAGACGAAGCTTAGTCGCCGTAATGATTTTTCTTGACGGAGTCTATCGGCATAAAACCCTACTTGATTAATCAAGCTCGAGTTGAACGGTAGGTTCGTCACAAGTTTTTTGAACATTATTTGTATCCTATTATTTGTTTATTTTTTATAGTTCTTGTGTTTATTTAACCACATATTTAAGTATTCACGCAATGGTTATGTTTGTGAGATTCGTTACGTTTCGTATATACTTGTATAAGTAACTGGTTAAAAAGACCAAAATAGTTTAAAAGACAAGAGGGTAAAAGTGGCTGACAAAAAGTCTCAGGCTAAGTCTAGTAAGGCTTATGATTCAAGTTCTATTCAAGTATTAGAGGGGTTAGAGCCAGTACGCAAGCGACCTGGTATGTATATTGGAAGCACCGGTATAGACGGTCTGCACCATATGATTAAAGAAGTTGCTGATAATGGTATTGATGAAGCGATAGCAGGACACGCAACTGAAGTAAAAGTAATTATGCTAGCTGATGGCGGTATTCGAGTCGAGGACGATGGTCGTGGAATCCCTGTTACCAAGCATGCCAAAACCGGCGTATCAACACTCGAGACTGTTCTGACTGTATTGCACGCTGGTGGTAAATTTGACGGTGGTGGTTATAAAGTATCGAGTGGTCTTCATGGAGTTGGTGTCAGTGTTGTGAACGCTTTGTCTGAAAAACTTGTTGCAGAAGTATTCCGCGAAGGTGTGCATTACCGTCAGGAATACCAAAAAGGCGCCCCAAAGACGAAGATTCAAAAAGTTGGTCCAACAGACCGCGGCAACGGAACAGTCATATCGTTTTGGCCTGATACTTCTATTATGGCAGTAGAGCCGTTTGAGTATGACTGGGTGCTTGATTATCTTCGCAATCAAGCCTACCTCACAAAAGGTATCAAAACTTCTGTTATTGATGAACGTATAAACAAAAGCTATTCTTTCTACTTTGAAGGGGGAATCCAGAGTTATGTGAAGCACATAAATCTCGGCAAAGAAGCAATTGATGATGTTTTTTATGTCGAAAAAGATATTGATGATTGTAGCGTAGAGGTTGCGCTGCAGTACACAGACACTTATACAGAGACAGTGAAGCCGTTTGCAAATAACGTTTATAACCCAGATGGTGGAACACACTTAACTGGGTTCCGTACGGCTTTGACTCGTATTATTAATGATTACGCCCGTAAAAATAATCTGATTAAAGAAAAAGAAGATAATTTGTCTGGTGAGGATTGCCGCGAAGGAATTACAGCAGTTATATTGGTCAAGATGCCAGATCCGCAGTTTGAGGGTCAGACCAAAAACAAACTGGGTAATCCAGAGATGCGTGGCTACGTAGAAACAGTATTTGCTGAGTGGTTTAGTTATTATCTAGAAGAACATCCAAGCACTGCGAAGAAGATTGTTGGTAAAGCGCTTCTATCTGCTCGTGCCCGAAAAGCTGCCCGAGCTGCCAGAGAAAATATCATTCGTAAAGGTGTGCTTGACGGTGCATCTATGCCAGGAAAGCTTTCTGACTGTTCCAATAAAGATCCATTAAAATCAGAAATATATATTGTAGAGGGTGACTCTGCTGGTGGCTCAGCTAAATCAGGTCGTGATAGTAAATCTCAGGCTATTTTGCCACTCAGGGGTAAGGTATTGAACGTTGAACGTGCTCGTTTAGACAAAATGCTTGCTAATAACGAAATTGTCGCACTTATAAAAGCATTAGGTGTCGGGATCGAAGATTCATTTGATCTTTCAGGATTGCGCTATGACCGCATCATTATCATGACTGATGCCGATGTCGATGGATCACACATTTCGACATTATTACTGACATTTTTCTTCCGATTTATGCGACCAGTTATAGATGGTGGACATATGTATCTTGCAAAACCGCCCCTATTTGAGTTGGTGAAGCCTGGAAAAGCTGAAAATATTATGATTTATGATGAAGCTGAATATGACCGAGTAATTGATGCTGCGATTGCAAAAAGAAGGGCAAAAGAAGGTGTGACAGTCAATGACAGTGATGATCGTATTCGCCAAGCTGGATTCACTGATGTGAAACGCTATAAAGGTCTTGGTGAAATGAACGCCGATCAGCTGTTTGACACGACAATGGACCCTGAAAAACGTGTATTGGTACAGATAAAAGTAGAAGATGCAGAAAAAGCTGACTCTATCTTTAATAAATTAATGGGTGCTGACGTAGAACCGCGTAAGAACTTTATTACAAGTAGAGCAAAATTTGTGAAAGATTTGGATATTTAAGATGGCAGAAGATACAACAAACAACACACCAGAAGACAATAATCCTTTAGAGGAAACAGTACCAAATCCACTCGAGCAGGATACTGAACAAGTAGTATCACCAGCTGTTGAGGTTTTGGCTCGCGCTCAAGAGCACTCACGTGTAGTGGAGAGTCGTACTGTCGAAAACGTCATGGAAGATAGCTATCTGCGCTATTCAATGAGCGTTATTGTTGAACGTGCTTTGCCAGATGTCCGTGATGGTTTGAAGCCGGTTCACCGACGTATTTTGTACTCAATGGACAAAAACGGTTGGCGTTCTGGTTCTAAATTTGTGAAATCAGCCCGCGTTGTCGGTGACGTTATAGGTAAGTATCACCCACATGGTGACACGAGTATCTACGATTCTATGGTCCGTTTAGCGCAGCCATGGGCGATGAGACATATGCTTGTAAACGGTCAGGGTAACTTTGGTTCCATGGACGGTGATCCACCGGCCGCAATGAGGTACACAGAAGCTAAGCTAAATAGAATAGCCGACGAAATGGTGGTTGACCTCAATAAAGACACTGTCAATTTCCGTGATAACTTCGATGGATCAGAACAAGAACCGTCAGTATTACCAGCAAAGCTTCCTAACTTACTATTAAATGGACAGCTTGGTATTGCTGTCGGTATGGCGACAAATATTCCCCCTCATAACTTGGGCGAACTGCTTGACGCAACAATGCATCAGATAGACAATCCAGATGCAACAATCGATGATTTGCTACAGTTTGTGAAAGGACCGGATTTTCCAACCGGTGGTGTCATATACGGTAAAGAATCAATACGTACAGCCTACGCAACAGGACGTGGTGGTATTGTGACGCGCGGTATTGCTGAAATATCCGAAAACTCAAAAGGGAAGCAACAGATTATTATTTCTGAGATTCCTTTTGGACTAAATAAAGCGAGTTTGATAGAGAAGATCGCTGATTTACACAAAGAAAAGAAGATTATCGGTATCGCTGATATGCGCGATGAAAGTTCACGTGGTTTGGTGAAGATAGTTATAGATATGAAACGCGATGCTTTTCCGAAGAAGATTTTGAATCAATTATTTAAACTTACCCAATTACAGTCATCATTTAACTTCAATATGATGGCATTGATTGATGGTATTCAACCAAGAGTATTGAGCTTGCAAGACATAATTCAAGAGCATATTAAACACAGACAAGTTGTCGTCAGACGCCGTACAGAATTTGAACTACGCAAAGCAAAAGACCGCGCACACATACTAGAAGGCTTGAAGATAGCACTCGATAACATCGATGAAGTAATCGCAACTATTCGCGCAAGTCAGACAACCGATGAGGCGCAAGCGAACTTGATCAAACGGTTTAAACTCTCAGAAATTCAAGCAAAAGCCATATTGGCTATGCAACTGCGAGCACTCGCAGGCTTAGAGCGCCAGAAAATTGAAGAAGAATTAGCTGAGCTGAAGAAATTGATCGAAAAGCTGGAAGGTATTTTGGCTGATGAAAAGAAAATTCTGAAGATCATCAAGAATGAGTTCAAAGAATTGCGTGAAAAATACGCAGACGAGCGCCGAACGAAAGTTATTCCACATGAACTTGGCAAAATGAGTGATGAAGATTTGATTCCTAACGAACAAGTTGTCGTGACCATGACATCTGCTAACTATATTAAGCGCAGTGCAGCTGGTGAGTATCACAAACAGCACCGTGGCGGCAAAGGCAAGCGTGGCATGACAACTCGAGAAGAAGATATGATTCAGCACCTGGTATTGGCCAACACGCACGATTTCTTACTGTTCTTTACGGATAAGGGCCGCGTGTTTAGACTGAAAACTTATGAAATCCCATCTGCTGGCTTAAGTGCCAAGGGTGTCGCTATTGCGAATTTGTTGCAGTTACACCCAGAAGAAGAAATTACGTCTATTATTACGCACCGTAATGATGACAAAGAAGGCTTCATGTTTATGTGTACAACGCACGGCGTGGTCAAGAAAACGTCCGTAGAAGCATACAAAAATGTCCGTAGTAGCGGACTCATTGCGATCAATCTGGATGAAGGTGATGAATTAAGATGGGTCAGATTCTCTAGTGGCAATAATGAAATTGTTATAAGCACACAGCAGGGGCAAGCTATCAGATTCCACGAATCTGAGGTCCGTTCTATGGGCCGTGTATCGCGTGGTGTGCGTGGCATTAGACTACGTAAGGACGATATGGTTGTCGGTATGGTCATTGTAGAAGATGACGCAAATATATTCGTTATGTCTGAAAACGGTTTCGGTAAACGAACCAAAGTAAAACAATTCACCGCGCACAAGAGAGGTGGTGTTGGTATACGATCTGCTGTAGTCAATGCTAAGACAGGTAAGCTGATGGGTGTCGCTAGCTTGAAAGTTGATGATGACCAAGAGGTGATCATTATATCTGAACAAGGACAAACGATCAGGCTTGGTATGAATGACATCCCTGAGATATCTCGAGCAACACAAGGTGTACGTGTCATGCGCTTGAAAGCAGACGATAAAGCAAGATCTATGGGGCTTGTAAAAGCCGAACCAAAAGACAACGAATCTGACGAAGATGCCGGATCTGACAACGTCAAAGTAGAAGCCAAAGTTCCTGAAACTCCAACATCATAAACTGATATTTCCAATACAAAATATGTATTTTCGTCAAATATATTACATATGATAGTATAATAAAACTATGACTATCGAATTACTGGATCGTGATTTACTTCACGAGAGATTTAGAGCAAGACAATTGGACGTCGCCGTATGTCCAGCAGATCAACTGCCTGATGATCAGGCGAATCAGATTGTTTTGAAATCACGTCAGACGCATATTTTAGAACATGAAGGCCAAGAAGATGTTGGTACCGAAGAAGCGCCTGGACGATTTCGTGGTCAAGCTAACTTTATTGAATGGGCACAGAAGGGTCGTTTGATGTACCTGCCAGTAGATATGTCTGTTCATCCTGAAGACAACGACGCTCCAGACATTGGGGGAGTTGTGTGGTTTGGTGAGAGATACCACGATAGGGTTCCTGAATCTACGATGACTTTTGCGATACGTTTGTATGTCGATGATGAAGAAAATAACTGGGGGAGCTATCGCCAGACAGGACTTGGTGGTCCACTCATGCAAGCCGCGCATAACGACTTACCACATAGAGTTGAAGAATCACGAATCGGTACCGGAATTGGGCTCGATTTAGTTGAGGGTAACGAGCCTGCTGAAGCGCTCTACATTAAAAACGGCTATGTAGAGGTTGATAGGTATGAGGACCTAGACCACGGGGGTCAGCGCCGTATACTCATGGAGAACATGAGCGCACTAGCTATTGGAGTCGGACAAGCTTAGATATGGCACATGAATTAGTCATTCCAGCTGATATTCAAAAAGCCTATGCTATTAGACCAGAAACAGTCAGGGTAATAGCGTCCGGAATGATAAATAGGACGATAATTGTTGATGGAGGTGGGGCTGGAGTGTTTCAGCGTCTTGCTAAAGATTTTGATGAGGATCAAACTGCGGACTGTCTAGCAGTAACCAGACATCTGCAGTCCGAAGGATGGGAGGTACCATCGTTGCTACAAACAGTCGACGGTGACGTTACCCGCCGTGATGAAAAAGGGCATCTCTGGAGAGGGTTTGAGTTTATTGATTCCGATGAATCTACTGATGGATTCGAGATCCCTGAGCTCAACGCTTCCAGGGGCATGCAATATGGCTTACTGTTGGCCCGACTCCATCGGTCGCTCGGGACTCTTGATTATGAGCCAACCTTTTCATTAGATCATTTCCATGAAATAGATTTTTCCGCGAGAGTACTACAAAGTAATAAAGAGCATATACCTTCTGAGAGTGGCGTTGAACTAGCAGAAATCCTGCTGGAAAAATACGAAGGACTAGAAAAATTGCCTGACGGTCATGACCAGTTAATCCACGGCGATCCACGAACTGCTAATATACTGCACAGAGATGGTGATCCATTTACTTTCATTGACTGGGATACTTTGATGCAAGGAACGATCTGGATGGATATGGGTGATATGCTGCGTTCATTGTCAGAGGATGCTGTAGAGGCTGGCAGACCGATACCAATTGATGTAATTGAACGTGTGGCGAAAGGTTATCGTGAGGCTATGTTTCCTGACTACGAAGAGAGAGAGTTTAGAAATGTTGCACTATTGTCGGCCCAAACGATTGCAGTTGAGTTGGGCATGAGATTTATCGCTGACTATGACGACGACGATCCATACTTCAAAGACGATTCAGGTAATTATGCTACTCAGCATAAGTTTACGAGCGAAAAAGTGCAAACTCAGCTAGAAATTTATAATCAGTTGAAATTGGCCAGAGGAGAGCAGTTATGAATTATCCACTTAATGATAATCATGAAGGCGAATTTGTAACGTTAATAGATTATGATTGGACGCTTGCAAATACAACAGAATCTTCAGATGACTTGTGGCTCATGATTGCCGAGCAAAGTGAGATTGCTCTAGAGCAAGTTGCTGCAGATGGAGCAGGTTTTCATCCTTCGCATCTTGGAGGGTATGACTTTACTAAACATGTTGATTCGTATGGATTAGATGAAGACGAGTTGTGGGAAGAATTAGACTACATGGCTGAAGTAGCTGCAGACCGAAACCCGCCAGCATACTTGTACTCAGATAGTGCGTTGTTTATGAGGAACCTAATTAGAAATGGATTATCTCCTTCTATATTGACGTTTGGTGAAGATAGATTTCAGAGGGCAAAAATTAATCCTAATTTGGACTATCTGTCTGATGGAACAACTTATCAGATACCCGTAGACACAGTCATGGAAGGGAAGGGCGAATTTATAGCACGCACATACCCCAACAAAAAAGGAGTACTGGTAGATGATAAACCAGGACAGAAATTACCAGATGGGTTCACGGAAATACAGCTTGATAGAGCAGCTGATTTGCAAGACCCAAAAAAGATAGAGAGCGGATTCATCGTAGCTGACCTGTTTCAAGCACAGCAAATCATAGAGCAAATTAAAAATGAGACTGCTCAATAGTAGACAAAATTACTACACTATTAGTAATATAACTCTTGATCTAGACCGACAATTAGCGTAGACTTTACATTCAAGCGTCAAAAAGCTGTGTGTGAACATAAAGCAAACAACGTTCAGTAAAATGAACCTTTAGACGCTAGATCGTTAAAATTTGAATAGTGCAAATCAACGTCAATGATTTCTGTTTACAGAAATCAACGATATGTTTTTAAATAACACAATAAGTCAGTAAACATAGAGAACTTGTTTTCTATGTCGCTGAGTGTAGTGATGAAACTATCTATTTTTATGGAGAGTTTGATCCTGGCTCAGGATAAACGCTGGCGGCGTGCCTAATACATGCAAGTCGAGCGGTAAGGCTTTCACAGATTATTTGAACGGAAAAGTCTAGATTTTATCTAGATACTATCCTTCAACACTCGTTTCCCGGCTAGGAAACAATAGTGGTCGAATAATGCGTGAAAGTACACGAGCGGCGGACGGCTGAGTAACGCGTAGGAACGTACCCCAAAGTGAGGGATAAGCATCGGAAACGATGTCTAATACCGCATGTGGTCCACGGACTAAAGGATTTATCCGCTTTGGGAGCGGCCTGCGTAAGATTAGATAGTTGGTGAGGTAAAAGCTCACCAAGTCTACGATCTTTAGCTGGTCTGAGAGGATGATCAGCCAGACTGGGACTGAGACACGGCCCAGACTCCTACGGGAGGCAGCAGTAGGGAATTTTCCACAATGGACGAAAGTCTGATGGAGCAACGCCGCGTGCAGGATGACGGCCTTCGGGTTGTAAACTGCTTTTATGGATGAAGAATATGACAGTAGTCCAAGAATAAGGGACGGCTAACTACGTGCCAGCAGCCGCGGTCATACGTAGGTCCCAAGCGTTATCCGGAATTACTGGGCGTAAAGAGTTGCGTAGGTGGTTTTTTAAGCAGAGTATGAAATGTCACGGCTCAACCGTGAAACCGTATTCTGAACTGAAGAACTAGAGGGCGAGAGAGGTTTCTAGAATTTCTTGTGTAGGAGTGAAATCCGTAGATATAAGAAGGAATACCGATGGCGTAGGCAGGAAACTGGCTCGCACCTGACACTAAGGCACGAAAGCGTGGGTAGCAAACGGGATTAGATACCCCGGTAGTCCACGCTGTAAACGATGGATGCTAGCTGTTGGTCGTATCGACCCGATCAGTAGCGAAGCTAACGCGTTAAGCATCCCGCCTGTGGAGTACGAGCGCAAGCTTAAAACATAAAGGAATTGACGGGGACCCGCACAAGCGGTGGAGCGTGTTGTTTAATTCGATGATAAGCGAAGAACCTTACCTAGACTTGACATATTTGTTAAGCACCCCGAAAGGGGAGCGTGCCTTCGGGCCGCATTTACAGGTGTTGCATGGCCGTCGTCAGCTCGTGTCGTGAGATGTTTGGTTAAGTCCATCAACGAGCGCAACCCTTATAGTTAGTTGTATTTTTCTAGCTAGACTGCCCTGGCAACAGGGAGGAAGGAGGGGATGATGTCAGGTCAGTATTACCCTTATGTCTAGGGCTACAAACACGCTACAATGGCCGGTACAAAGGGCAGCCAACCCGCGAGGGGGAGCTAATCCCATCAAAGCCGGTCTCAGTTCGGATTGCAGGCTGAAACTCGCCTGCATGAAGCTGGAATCGCTAGTAACGGTAAGTCAGCACATTACCGTGAATACGTTCCCGGGTCTTGTACACACCGCCCGTCAAACCATGGAAGTCGCCAATACCCGACGTCCGATCTTCGTATCGGCCTAAGGTAGGGGAGATAACTGGGGTTAAGTCGTAACAAGGTATCCGTAGCGGAAGCTGCGGATGGATTACCTCCTTTCTAGGGAGTAAACTAGCACTCATTAGCAATAATGTTTAGCTAGGTCGACTTGTGATAATTACTTCGGAAGATAAGAAGTAAGTAGTTATCAGCTGTTTAATCAGCAAGCATTAGGTACTTCTTTCACAAGACGTTCGATTTGCACTATTCAGAGTTTAACTTTAAAACCAGCTTGGAAGAGCTGGTTTTTTTGATTAATTTACTATTGTATATTTGTTATATTTATGATATTATATAAAAATGATAACTGGTGAAAAGCTGAATTTACCTCCAATTGAAATAGATGCTCGATATGAGGATTTATTCGATATTCCAAAAAACCAACTGGGTGAATTCGTAGTCGATACTGCAAATGCCCTTATGGCTCAAGCCAGAGAAATTGGATTTACTGAAAGAAGAGTGGAAGGTGTCGGAATGGCTCAAAATAAAATAGAAGCTATAGAAATTTTTGAAGAAGGTAGAGTTGATCTTGACGGACATGATCCCGAAGCTGACCCAGTAGAAGCAATGCTTCAGTCAATCTCAAGAGTCGACAATGTCAGATTTATTGGATCAGAGCCAGTCTCACGGTCGAGAAGCTTGGTTAGACTATCGGATATGCGTGTTCGAGATGGCTCAATAGCTACATTTGAAAAAATAATTTCACGTGATGAAGAAACAGCTAAAGAGTTAGACCCAATTCTGGTACCAGCAGCTAGTACGCTGAGGCTAAAGGCTACTGAAAGAAATCTCGTAGGCCAGTATGAAATTGATTCGTATAATGTAGATTTGTTTAACCTAGATCTCAAAGGTGATTTGAGAGAAGCTCAGTTAAGGGAGGGTGCCGCAGCAATATTGAGCCATTATGCTCACTTGATCGATGAGAAAACTGAGTTATATGGCTCAATTAATGTTCAATCAGCAATTAATAGATCTGTAACAGAATAGACCTGTCAGCGTAATTACTTCTTGAGTTTTGTGTCGTAATCAGTTAGAATAACTCGAGTAATTGGTAGCCCTAGCTCATGGGCGTTTAGCTCAGCTGGTTAGAGCGCGTCACTGATAATGACGAGGTCGCAGGTTCAAGTCCTGCATCGCCCACCATTTACTTCTGTTCTCTTAAGCCAAGGGAAAAGAGCAGTCCGAGCGTCAAACTTGTTTTGCGCCCGGCACGATGAGAAAAACCGTAGGTTTGTCTCATGGAAGGGGACATAGCTCAGTTGGCTAGAGCACCGCCTTTGCAAGGCGGGGGTCCAGGGTTCGAGTCCCTGTGTCTCCACCAATAAAAATACCTCTCCGAAAAGAGAGGTTTTTTTATTGGTGGATCTCATTGACTAAACCATGGACACCCGTAGGGGGTCTGGGGTGAAGAATGCCACTGGCATTCTGGAAACGAATCTTCACTTAGAAACTTGTTGTTAATGCAGAAGTTCGGGGGTCGCGGGACGTGAACGAGTCCCTCTAGATTCTAGCAGTGATATACTGTCGGTATGCAAAAAAAGTATGGCTATTATCATGGTAGATTTCAGCCATTCCACAATGGTCACATGAATATGATTAAGTTGATGCTTGATAAGCATGATGAAGTGATTATTGGCCTGAGTAATCCATTTCGTGCTCCTGCTATCTCTGATGACCAAGCTTTAGCGAAAGCATTGGCTACTGAGGATACTAGGAGTCCGCTAAATAATCCGTGGCCCTACTGGCAAAGAGTTCTGATGATTAGGTGGACCCTTAAAGATGCTGGTTTAGATGTTGGTAGAGTTATCTTTGTGCCAAACCTGAAAGCGAGTGGTTTTGATACAGAAGAGACTGAATTTTTGAAATCAGAAACAGTGAAGTACACCATGCCAAGTGGTCGCCACAATAAATTAATCCTTGAGAATAATAAAAAAGAAGGATGGGACATTGTGGTGATCGATCCAAAAGATAGGCCTACTAGTGGTACGAAGATACGCCAGATGATTAAATCAGGTGATTTAGAATGGAAAAGCCATGTACCGGCTGGCACAGAAAGAGTCATTGAAAAATATGGATTCAAGATAAAGCCATAAATAATCAATAAAACGTAGCAAAAAAAGCAACGTTTTTATCATGTTTCCCTCTAGACAGAGATATAAATCATTGCTATTATGATCTAGCTAACTTAACAACTTGAGTTCAGGTAGAGACAGTCGCTAACTACTTACGTATCCCGTATTTGTAGCAATGGTAAGTGTTTAATCGTGAACTTAAGTCAGGGTGTTAGAAGTTACTCAATACGAGCAACTGTCTTGAAAGCAACCATTTTGGTAGCTTAAAAGATAGCCCAGAGTTTACGCGTAACTTAACAATTTGGCTGACGTAAAGATATATTGTGTCTATAGCTAATCGTTTCATCGACGAAATCTTAGACAAATAAGCAATATATTTTAGAGAAAATTATATTAGTTGTTAACAATCGATAAGCGTTAACAACTAGTCGAAAATTGAAAATTGTACATAGTACCAGCTTTCACTGTAATGGTTACGTGAAAGTGTGGTGCCTGAGATATTTCTACTGCTTGCAGTACAAATATTTTAGAATCATAAAAAGCTACATAAGCGCATATAACGGATGCCTTGACATAAGTTATCGACGAAGGACGTAGTAGGCTGCGAAAAGCTTCGGGGAGGTGCCAACAACCTTTGAACCGAAGATATCCGAATGGGGAAACCCACTATGAGTAATGTCATAGTACTCTTACCTGAATATATAGGGTAGGTAGAGATAAGTTCCTGAACTGAAACATCTTAGTAGGGAGAAGAAAATAAAGTAACCAACGATTTCGGTAGTAGCGGCGAGCGAACCCGAAACAGTCTAAACCTAGTTTATTTCCGTGTGTTTACACATGGATAAGTTGACAGACGAATATACATTAGGGGTTGTGAGACGTAAATATTTCATGATGATCGTTCGATTTATCGAATGACCATCTTGATTGCACACTCTGTCATTGGTGTGCGTAAGGAGTATAAAAAGACCTAGTGCAAGTAGAACAGTTTGGAAAGACTGGCCAGAGACGGTGATAGCCCGGTATACCAAGTGTTAGGAACCTTATCATTTACTATCTCGAGTAGGACGGGACACGAGAAATCCTGTTTGAATCTGGGACGACCACGTTCCAAGACTAAATATAACTTATGATCGATAGAGAACTAGTACCGTGAGGGAAAGGTTAAAAGAACCCCGGAAGGGGAGTGAAATAGAACCTGAAATTATATGCGTACAAGGAGTCGGAGCCCTTCGGGGTGACGGCGTGCTTTTTGTAGAACGATCCAGCGAGTTAATTGTAGTAGCATGCTTAAGCCATTTGGCGTGAGGCACAGTGAAAGCGAGGTTGAATAGACCGACTTTTGTTGCTGCAATTAGACCCGAAACCAGGTGACCTAGCCATGGGCAGGTTGAAGCGACAGTAAAATGTCGTGGAGGACCGAACCGTCGAGTATTGCAACACTCTCGGATGACCTGTGGCTAGCGGTGAAATGCCAATCGAACCTGGAGATAGCTGGTTCTCCTCGAAATAGCTTTAGGGCTAGCGTCGTACGGTAACATCTAGGGGTAGAGCTCTAATTCGGACTGGGGTGCGCAAGCATACCCACCCTTGTTAAACTACGAATACTAGGTGCGGAACTACGGCAGTTAGAACATCGGTGCTAAGATCGGTGCTCGAAAGGGAAACAGCCCAGACCACCAGCTAAGGTCCCTAAATATACACTAAGTGGGAAACGAGGTGAGATTTCTTAAACAATGAGGATGTTGGCTTAGAAG
>Ga0307980_1000505_pt1 | contig 18349 bp, 13 predicted proteins | sample OrgLakmetage1060_FD_201817 | JGI IMG/M metagenome (GOLD analysis project Ga0307980, IMG submission 201817) | Saline water microbial communities from Organic Lake, Antarctica - #1060 | ecosystem: Environmental > Aquatic > Non-marine Saline and Alkaline > Saline | place: Antarctica: Organic Lake... | reverse complement strand
TCGGGGGGGTAGGTTCGCTCGTAGAGTCGGAATTGGCGTACGCCAATTCCGAGCGCGTAATTTGCGTACGCAAATTACGCGTCCTCCGTCGGATTTTTGTAGGTTCGCTCAGCGAGCGAAGCTCTCCGAGCGAATCTAGCCTCGCGAATAGCGGGGCTATTCGCTCGGACGGACGCAAAAATCCTAGTGTCGGATTTTTGCGTTCGCAAAAATCCGAGCGCTTATTACGCTTTAGCGTAATAAGCGACCTTATTACGCTTTAGCGTAATAAGCGACCTCGACCCCCCTACGGGGGGAGAGCGGACCTAGAGATCTCGAAGAAAATCCTATAAATATAGGATTTTCTTCGATATGAACAAGAAATCAACGGAAGATGATATAGTCCATCGCCAAGACCCATCTATTTAAAGGTCTGGCTATGACCCTAGTAGTTCTAGCTGTAAACGATGGAAACTAAGAGGGGGTAACCCCCTTCTGTAGCTAACGCGTTAAGTTTCCCGCCTGGGGAGTATGCTCGCAAGGGTGAAACTCAAAGGAATTGACGGGAGACCACACAATAGGTGGATTATGCGGTTTAATTCGATGCAACGCGAAGAACCTTACCAGGGTTTGACATGTATAGTATTTTTCAGAAATGGAAAAGTGCTTTCTTTCTATGAAAGAAAGAACTATAACACAGGTGGTGCATGGCTGTCGTCAGCTCGTGCGTTGACGTGTATGGTTAAGTCCTGCAACGAGCGCAACCCTCGTCTTTAGTTACTTTCCAAGTTCTCTAAAGAGACTGCGCGCGCAAGCGCTGAGGAAGGTGAGGATGACGTCAAGTCAGCATGCCCCTTACACCCTGGGCGACACGCGTAATACAATGGCTGGGACAATCAGAAGCTACCCCGCAAGGGCACGCCAATCTGTTAAACTCAGCCCTAGTTCGGATTGTAGGCTGCAACTCGCCTACATGAAGCCGGAATCTATAGTAATCGCCAGTCAGCTATATGGCGGTGAATACGTTCCTGGTCTCTGTACACACCGCCCGTCACATTCCGAAAGGTAGTGGGTGTCAAAGTCGTCAGTTTAACCCAAACTTGTTTGGGGGGACAGCGCCTAAACACAAACCACTGATCGGAATGAAGTCGTAACAAGGTAGGGGTACTGGAAGGTGCTCCTGGATCACCTCCTTCTTTTTATCAATTGACAATTTCATTTCGAAGAAAATCATATATTTATAGGATTTTCTTCGAGATCTCCGCGTTTTTCCTATATATAGGAAAAACGCGGACATTCTTACGCGTTAGACGGATACTCCTTTTCTCGAATATTTTCAATATCAAAGTCGAAGTTTTCAATATCCCTACAGGATATTGAAAACTTCGAGTTTCTCGAATAAATTTATATATAAATTTATAGCGGAGCGGTCAGTAAAGATATTGAAAATATTCGAGAAAAGGAGTATCGTGTCTATAAAGTGTAATGAAATAAAGTAGTTGATTAATCATTGTTTTGTACTTATACAATGTACAATGTCCGCGTTTTTCCTATATATAGGAAAAACGCGTACGAGCGAACGATCCCCTTAGGGGATCGTCGCTCCCCCCCTTCGGGGGGGTAGGTTCGCTCGTAGAGCTCCGTCGGATTTTTGCGGACGCAAAAATCCTAGTGTCGGATTTTTGCGTTCGCAAAAATCCGAGCGCTTATTACGCTTTAGCGTAATAAGCGACCTTATTACGCTTTAGCGTAATAAGCGACCTCGACCCCCCTACGGGGGGAGAGCGGACCTAGAGATCTCGAAGAAAATCCTATAAATATAGGATTTTCTTCGAAATGACTAAGCTCGTCATTTTCATATCCGCGGTTTTTATCCTATGTCCGCGGTTTTTAACCATATCGCAGACAATATTAATCCTTTTTAGGATTAATATTGTCTGCGACATGTGAAAAAGACGAGATTACAACATAAAGGTGACTCTCTTCGCACAAAAAGTCGAATTTTTTCCCCCTTCGGGGGAGAAAATATTCGAGTTTTCTCGTACGAGCGAACGATCCCCTTATATATATAGGGGATCGTTCGCTCGTACGTTAAAAGGTGTGAGGAGAGACATCTTTATGTAACCTTTCTGGATGTGAAGAAAATGACTAAAAGGGCTATTAGCTCAGTTGGTTAGAGCGCAGACCTGATAAGTCTGAGGTCAGAAGTTCAAATCTTCTATAGCCCACCCTTATTTTTACATTTCGAAGAAAATCCTATAAATATAGGATTTTCTTCGAGATCTCTAGGTCCGCTCGCAGAGCGGAGCTCTACGAGCGAACCTACCCCCCCGAAGGGGGGGAGCGACTAGCGAGGCTAGTTCGCTCGTACGCGTTTTTCGTCGAAAAACGCGGACATTCTTTTATGGGTATATCCAAATGAAAAAAAAAACTGCGCATCCCCGGTAACAAAGTGACCGGGGACAGAGATTGCGCTCCGGGCGAATAGACAAAAAGTCGAATTTTTTTACCCCTTATATCCGCGGGGGAAAAAATATTTAGGTCCGCTCTCCCCCCGTAGGGGGGTCGAGGTCGCTTACCCGTGAGGGACGCTTTAGCGTAATAAGGTCGCTTACCCGTGAGGGACGCTAAAGCGTCCCTCACGGGTAAGCGCTCGGATTTTTGCCCCGTGAGGGACGCAAAAATCCGACACTAGGATTTTTGCGTCCGCAAAAATCCGACGGAGGACGCGTAATTTGCCCCGTGAGGGACGCAAACCCGTCCCGCCAGGGGCGGGGGACGCGCTCGGAATTGGCGTACGCCACCCTCACGGGTCCGACTCTACGAGCGAACCTACCCCCCCGAAGGGGGGGAGCGACGATCCCCTATATATATATATATATAAGGGGATCGTTCGCTCGTACGAGAAAAGACAAAAATACATAAATTGCTATTATGTATTTATCCGTGTTGATGGTTTAAGGGAATGTAGCTCAGTTGGTAGAGCATCGCATTTGCATTGCGAGGGTCGCGGGTTCGAAACCTGTCATTTCCACAATTACTGAATTGAGATTTGTAGAGTCGGGGAAAGAAATTTATATATTATATATAAGTTTCTTCGATTTTATAGAAATCTTGATCTTATGGGAAAAATTCTAAATACGAAATCTTCGATTTCGTATTTAGAATTTTCTTTGCGAAGCGTCAGCGGAGGTCGCCTCCCCCCCCCCTACGGGGGGAGGGAGGCGCTAGGAATTCCGTCCGCCGGTACCGGCGGGTCCCCCCCCCCTATATATATAAGGGGGGAGGGTCGCGATCTCGAATTCCGACTGAGCGCTCCTAGAGAAAAGAGAAAAAAGAAATAGGTCAAATGAACTTAGGCTTACGGTGGAGACCTAGGCACCCAGAGACGATGAAGGGCGCAGATACCGGCGAAACGCTTCGGGGAGTTGGCAACAAACTTTGATCCGAAGATCCCCGAATAGGGCAACCTGTACAACTTCCAACAGAATTCATAAGTTGGAAAGAGGCAACCCAGTGAATTGAAACATCTTAGTAGCTGGAGGAAAAGAAAGCAAACGCGATTCCCGTAGTAGCGGCGAGCGAACCGGGAACAGCCTAAACCTATTTTCGCAAGGGAATAGGGGTAGTGGGAAGACTAAAAGAAAAATTCTTTATCGAAGAAATTTCGTAGGTCCCCCTCCCCCCTGCGGGGGGGGGGCCAATTACCCCCCCCCGCAGGGGGGAGGGGCGCATATAGCGAGTACGAGACCCGTGAGGGCATCTCCGACTTTACCCGTGAGGGGCGCAGCGTCCCCCGCTCATGGGGGGAGGGGCCTTAAACACAAAAAACGAAACAGCTGAATCCTGTACCATAGATGGTGAAAGTCCAGTAGTTGAAATGAAAAGAAAAGAATCGAAAAGTCTTATCCCGAGTAGCATGGGACACGTGGAATCCCGTGTGAATCAGCGAGGACCACCTCGTAAGGCTAAATACTCCTGGGTGACCGATAGTGAAATAGTACCGCGAGGGAAAGGTGAAAAGAACCCTCGTATAGGGAGTGAAATAGAACATGAAACCGTACGCTGACAAGCAGTGGGAGGTTAAGAGCTGACCGCGTGCCTGTTGAAGAATGAGCTGGCGACTTAGAGGGAGTGGCAAAAGGTTAAGGAGATACATCCGGAGCCAACGCGAAAGCGAGTCCGAAAATTCGGCGAGCACTTGTCATTTCCTCTGGACCCGAACCCGGGTGATCTAATCATGACCAACATGAAGCTTGGGTAACACTAAGTGGAGGTGTGAACCGACCGATGTTGAAAAATCGGCGGATGAGTTGTGATTACGCGCAGAAATTGCAATCGAACTCGGAGCTAGCTGGATCTCCCCGAAATGCGTTGAGGCGCAGCGACAACGAAGAGCTATCATGAGGTAAAGCTACTGTTTCGATGCGGGCTGCGAGAGCGGTACCAAATCGTGGCAAACTCAGAATGCATGATATAGCCTACCGTTAGTCAGTGAGACCCAAGGTGATAAGATCTTCGGTCAAGAGGGAAACAGCCCAGATCACCAGCTAAGGCCCCTAAATGGTTTCTAAGTGGAAAAGGATGTGAGAGTGCAGAAACAACCAGAAGGTTAGCTTAGAAGCAGCTATTCCTTGAAAGAGTGCGTAATAGCTCACTGGTAAAGCGTTCTTGCGCCGACAATGGCCGGGACTAAGAAACCTGCCGAAGCTGTGAGATTCTTATATAAGAATCGGTAGGGGAGCGTTCCGTTATTGGGTGAAGTTATGGTGAAAACCAAAATCATTAATTTGAGAATGGACAAAACGGAAGTGAGAATAAGGCAATTGTTCTCACTATAAAAAATCGAGTGAATTGACGAGAAAGCTAAGGCAATTGCCATGCGAACTTGCAGCCAAGCCGCGCAAACCAGTAGGTCCGCTCCCATATATATGGGGGCGGAGCCCTACGAGCGAACCTACCCCCCCGAAGGGGGGGAGCGACTAGCGAGGCTAGTTCGCTCGTACAAAAGAAACTTAAATGAAATGAAGTTTTTAGCGTAGCCGGAAGGTCCAACGACTAGGAGGTGAGAACTGGATCAATAATCCTCCCACGAGTGCTCGACAACCTAGACTAATATTACTAATCTAGGTTGATGACATAGTCTGATCTTTAGGGAAACCTAAAGAACGAAAGAGATTAAATGCTCTTTATGCCAAGTGGCATATTAAGAAAATCTGATATTGGTTTTATAATATATGTTAGAATTCTTTTCTCGTACGAGCGAACGATCCCCTTATATATATATATATATAGGGGATCGTACGAGAAAAGGTTTAAGGAAAGGTAGAAACACATCTTAATCAATAACAAAATGGTCAGCTTGAGTAACGAAAACATTGGTGAGAATCCAATGCCCCGAAAACTGTTGGGTTCCTCCACTAGGTTCGTCCATGGGGGGTTAGTCAGGTCCTAAGATTAGGCCGAAAGGCGTCGTCGATGGCAAACAGGTTAATATTCCTGTACTGATTCTATTGGGAACGAGGGACGAAGGAGACTAAACTGAGACTACTAATGGATTATAGTGGAAGCGTTCAAGGTGTTGAGAGTTAGAAGAAAAACTATACTTGAGCTGAGGCGTTATCCCGGCACAATCTTTCGGGGTTGTTGTCGTCAGTGATGTCATGCTTCCAAGAAAAGCTTGCACTCCATAACAATAGAATTACCTGTACCTAAAACCGACACAGGTAGGTGAGTAGAGAATACTAAGGGGCGCGAGATAACTCTCTCTAAGGAACTCGGCAAACTGGCCCCGTAACTTCGGAAGAAGGGGCGCCTTTAATTCAATTAAAGGTCGCAGTGACCAGGCCCAATTGGGCCCATCTAAAGTTGTTAAAATAATAAATTAATACTACTAAATGAACAACTGAGGGATTGCAAATCGGGTGAAATGCGGGAACGCTTTAAATATTAGAATTATTTAAAGCCAATCCGCAGCTAAGCTTGCTCAACAGACAATTTTTTAAGCAAGAAAGCTCAACGACTAGGAAGTGAAAAGTGTCTGTTTAATAATCTTCCACCTATATTTTTAGGAGTGCCCGACAGTTTTATTAAATAAAACTGATGATATAGTCTGATCTATAAAGAAATTTATAGAGATTAAATTATGGACGTAGAAAAAAATCTAAATAAAAAACAAAAACATTTAAAGTATGAATAAAAAATGAACTTATAACGATTATACAATTGTTGGACTTCTTGATAGTGATGGTACACATACTATCAGAGTATTGCGACGAAAAACTCCTTACTAAATACGTATGTTTTTATTCAATTCCATAGTTTATTTAACATAATGCAGGCAACTGTTTATCAAAAACATAGGTCTCCGCAAAGTCGCAAGACTATATATGGGGGCTGACGCCTGCCCAGTGCCGGAAGGTTAAGGAAGTTGGTTAGAGAGCTCGTCTCTCGAAGCTGACGACCGAAGCCCCGGTGAACGGCGGCCGTAACTATAACGGTCAACCTTATAGGCCGTTTAAAAAGATGACCATATGCTGGAACACCCTATTTAACTAGTTAAGAAGGAAAACCAGCAGGAAAGATCATCCTAGATAGAAAATTATTAAGGAGGTTGTTAAATTGACAAAAAACAAAATATATACAAACAAAAATTATGTCCGCGTTTTTCCTATATATAGGAAAAACGCGGAGATCTCGAAGAAAATCCTATAAATATAGGATTTTCTTCGATATGAACATTTATTTGAAAACAGGTGAAAAGTTACCACAAACCATAAAAAATGGGCTAATCACGGCTAATTCTAATTTAACTACAACTAAAGATCATTCAAATTATATTAATGAATTAAAAACAATCTTTGGTCTTTCTTCAAGAAAGGTCGGAATACGTGAAAAATATTTCCTGGGTGGTTTTATTGAAGGTGATGGTTCAATTAATGTTAGTGCTAAAAAGCATCGAAATGCTCCTCATGGAATTCATATAGATCCAGAGTTTAGTCTAACTCAACATGTAAATGGCGTAGAACTACTTATATTAGCTTTAATTCTATTTCAAACTGGGCGTATACGTTATAAGTCAGGTAGCAACGCTACACTTATACTTATTATACAAGATCGTGATGAACTACAAGACAAGGTAGTTCCTTTTTACAAAAAGTACGTTAATTCAATTGGATCGGCAGTTAAAGCTGAGCGTATACAAAAGTTTGAAAAAATGTTAATACACATAAAAAAAAAAAATCATCAAGATTTAAATATATTAGTAAATGACTTACTACCTCTATGGGATTCAATGAGAATGCAAACGGGACAAAAGAATCAAACGTTTGCTTCTTTAGCTGAAGCACAAGCCTATGCTAAGAATCCTAATAAATAAATAAAATCTAGTGATGTTATCCTCAGAGACTAAACGTCATCCGGTTTAAACTTATATGTTTAAGCTGAAGATATAGTCCGACCTATCGCGAAAGTAATAGGATAAATCGCCTAAGGTAGCGAAATTCATTGTCGAGTAAGTTTCGACCTGCACGAAAGGTGTAATGATCTGGGCGCTGTCTCGGAGAGAGACTCGGTGAAATAGACATGTCCGTGAAGATGCGGACTACCAATACTAGGACAGAAAGACCCTATGAAGCTTGACTGTATCCTGGAATTGAACTCGGGCTTTTCTTGCGCAGCCTAGGTGGGAGGCGTTGAAGGTCCCCTTCCGGGGGGGCTAGAGCCATCAGTGAGAGACCACTCTGGAAGAGCTAGAGTTCTAATGGTGATCTTTGAAACGAGACACTTGACAGTTTCAGGTGGGCAGTTTTCCTGGGGCGGGAACCTCGTTACTATGGGGTGTTACGTAAGCAATTACGTAAAGAATACTAGCTATATGCTGGAACTACAAGCAATTATTTTTGAAAAGTAAGCAAGTACCTCTGAAAAGCTTCCTCTAAAGTTGGTAAACCCTTAGTGGTTGTCAACTTAGTTAAGTCAAATCTTTAATCTTTAATCTTTAAAAGACTACGCATATTTTTCGAAGAAACGTCACGTGTCGAAAAGAAATGGATTGAATTTTGTAGGTCCCCCTCACGGGTCCCATATATATGGGGGCGGAGCTCTACGAGCGAACCTACCCCCCCTATATATACTATATATATAAGGGGGGGAGCGACGATCCCCTTATATATATAGTATATATAGGGGATCGTTCGCTCGTACTCGATATTGAAATTGTTTGAAGATCAGCAGGGAAGTTAATGAAAAAAATTAACCCCTCAACGACTAAATGCTGGAATCTATTCTAATAGATTAAGATATAGTCTGAACTAAAACGAGAGTTTTAGATCCCTTTCAAAGGGATGTTTTATGAAAAGAGTTGGGAAATTTGTTTAGTTAATTAAAGTTTGATTAGAATCCTCCTTATAAATGACAGGAAGACCCGGACTAGACCCTAGCCTAAAACTGACTTCTCAACAGAAGTCGATTCTTATAGGTACGCTTTTAGGCGACGGTTCGATTTCGAAGCCCGCGACGCCTAACCAAAACGCTAAGATTCGTTTAACCCAGTCCACTAAAAATAAACAATTAATCGAGGCCTGGGTTGAAATGTTTAAGGAGTATATACGCGCAACTCCGCGCCCTGCTCAAAGAAAATCACCGTCCAGTAATAATATGGTGAATACTTTAAACATTACAACAAGGGCTCATCCAGAATTCACACGATTAATTCCTCATTTTGGAGGCGCCGGTAAAGACAAAACTGTACCTAAGGTTTCTTTTTTAAAGGACAACCTCGATTGGGAAGGATTAGCTTACTTGGTTATGCAGGACGGGTCAGTTAAATCAGATCAGTCTAAAGGTATTGAAATACACACCCAAGGTTTTGACGGTTTTGCTCCAACAGCGCGGCTGTGCTTAGCTCTTTATGAGCGGTTTGGTATTATGGCTAGTCCTACTCGGTACGAAAAAGCAGACAATACAGCTCGTAATAGTACCAAAAAAACACAATACAATGTGTACATTTCAGGTCACAGCTTACCTCTTTTAACGGCGAACATGTTACCCTTTATGTTACCTGACTTCGTTTATAAAGTACCTAATCCTCATGTTAGGGAGCTAACCAACGTCGACCAACGCTCATGGGACTGCTTTTATGAAAAATACAAAGATGCTCCTTTTAAAGAAGACCTTTCGATTTTCATTGACTGTCCTGACGAGTAGAAAAAGGACTAACCTATGCCGTAAAGCAGTTTGCGCGTATAAAGCTACCGGTCAAATGGGTTAATACTAGTAGTAAATGATACTAGGCTTGAATCAAAAAAGAGTGTCCGTAGGTGATCTGAGCCGCGAGCTGTGGTTTTTGGTATCCACAGTTGAGATGACGGAGCAAGTAATCGGCACTTTTTGATACGGTGTGTATAAGTTGAAAAAGTTGGGTACAAAGTCTTGGTTTAATCGTGCGTAGCGGCTACGGGGCTGCGAGCTTTTTCAAAAATATCCTTATATATATTGTTAAATAAAACCTAGAGTTCTATTTAGCACGTATTTAGTCAGAGACAAGTCATTCTAAAGGGAGATTAAATAAAGGTTTACCTAAAAAAAGAAGCAAAGCCCAGTTTAGGGAACAGCGTCACATCAAAAGGCATTACGTTAAATACTGCTATTTATACTTTTAAAGAGAAAAAGACTTATGACTTTTTCAAAAAAATATATGATAGTTCTTTAACCGTAAAAAAAAGTCTTTACGCGGGGGTAATGGCATTCGAGGGTTTATCTACGAATGATGGTACAATATTTCTTGGGCACTCACAAACGTTGGACTCATTTAGGATTGTCTTCCAAGGCGCTTCTATAGGTTCCGCGGTAGAGACCTTTAAGGACAAGGACAAGGACAAGGACAAGGACAAGGACAAGGACAAGGACACTGTATTTTTAGGCTCAAAGGACGTAGGTCCGCTCTCCCCCCGTAGGGGGGTCGAGGTCGCTTATTACGCTAAAGCGTAATAAGCGCTAGGATTTTTGCGTCCGCAAAAATCCGACGGAGGACGCGTAATTTGCGTACGCAAATTACGCGCTCGGAATTGGCGTACGCCAATTCCGACTCTACGAGCGAACCTACCCCCCCGAAGGGGGGGAGCGACGATCCCCTAAGGGGATCGTTCGCTCGTACAAGTGTTATTGCCGATCTTGTTGCGGCGCAGTTTAGTGGGGTACATGTTTGTCCTCCAGAAGCTGCTTACAGCACCAAGGAGTTATTCTTAAACGCGGTAGACAAAACGGCGACAATACAAGAGAAACGCATACCAAAGCTAGGCGTGTCGGCTAAAGGGAGTTTACAAGTAGGTGGTAAGTCGAGTACAACTTACTACGAAATCGTAGCAAGCGTAGCCCCAACTACGCCGGAGAATGTAATGTCGCTGAGAACCTTCTTCACCTTTAAAGGCAAGGAAGCAACTCAAGTTCATGCATCTCTCGTGGCGAACTCGCCTACTTCTTTTCAAACTGTACTAGCAAAAGCTGTCCTTTCGGTTTATGGTAAACCTACACAATCGGAGCTTTTGGGGTACTTGCGTTTCGATTTAAGTCGGGCGTATCCAATAGATACGCTAAAGGCTCCAATGTCAGACGTTAATGCGTTTACTAGTCAAAACGGCAAGTATTTACTTCGTATTCTGAAAACAGTTCAAAACAAACTGTTAAGTCCTTCAACAAAAGAAGAGTCTTTTATGGTTTTCCAAGCATGGCTTGAAGGTTTACCTGTATTGTCTAAAGATGACACGTCCTTTGTTGCAAAACTTACGGCTTCTTCTGCTAAGAAGGTAGCGCAAACTTCGTCTAAAAGTCCGAATCTTCCCGAGAATGTTACAGAAACAGGTGCTAAATAAACTATTCTTTTCTAAACAAATGCTTAAATTCAATTCAAATAACTAACCTATTGCCTAAAGCGTAACGGAGGTGTGCAAAGGTTCTCTCAGTCTGGACGGAAATCAGACATTGAGTGTAAAGGCAAAAGAGAGCTTGACTGTAAGACCAACAAGTCGAGCAGGGGCGAAAGCCGGCCTTAGTGATCCGACGGTGCCGTGTGGAAGGGCCGTCGCTCAACGGACAAAAGTTACTCTAGGGATTAATGTTAGTCCCATCTTAGAGAAATCTAAGAAACAACAAAATCGGGTAAAATGCAAAGAAAGGTTCCATAATATCCTAATGTTAGTAAGCCAATTTGCAGCGAAGCTTACTCCAAAAGTAAGAACGTTCAACGACTAGGAATAAAAATTCCCACGAAAACCCGACAGCTTAAAAAAAGTTTTCCAAGTTGTTCTTATAAACTAGGAGATTGTAAGGTAACAGTGATGTGAGCTGTTTTAATTAAAATGACGGAGCAAGTATTAACCAGACAATCTAGTTAATCTTTAAACCCAAATGAAAAAGAAATAAAACATGACTATAAAAAGACAAGAAGTTCTTGAAAAAAGATCGAGTTATTTAGATGTTAACGCTGATGCTTTTAAAGGAAACTCTAACGAAAGAAATGAGTATATCGAGTTTATGTTAAGTAATAACTATGCATTAAGCGATTATCAGATATCTTTATGTATAGGTCTTCTTTTATCAGATGCATCCTTCGATGTTAACTTTAACAATAAAGCGACTAGATTAAAAACTCAACAAAAAACTGGTTATAAGGAATGGCTGGTTAACGTTAAAAAGTCTTTGCTTGAACTTACAGCATCAGACAAAGGAATTGGACAAACAGCAGAATCAAGAAACATGATCGAGCTGGATACTTTGAAATGTCCTTATTTTTTTGAGCTCCTTCAGTATTTTCATTCAAAAGATTCTATTAACTCGAGAAATCTAGGTGCTAAAGGCATAATGCCTTCGATCAAACCTTGGATTAATCCTGTAACTGTTGCAAATTGGTTTTGTGGAGATGGTGGAAAAGCTGATTTTACTCAAAATCAAGGTAAAGGTATTCCATTTAATACACAAGGGTTTAAAAAAGAAGAATGTCAAATCTTATGTGATGCTCTTTCTGAGAACCTTGGAATTGAAGCTTTAGTAAAGAAAGATAGTAGTAGTCCTGAACAATATCGAATCGATACAGCAGGAGCTTCTTATGATCGCTTTATTGAAATAGTAGGACCTTATATTGATCCTTGTTTTCAATCAAAATTACCTACACCACGCGTAGCAAAATCAAGATGGGGTTACATGACATCTGAGCTTTTTGAAGCATGCGTGTCAAGTCAACTTACAACACCTGGTATTGTTGAAAATTGGAAACCATAAGCTGATGACATAGTCTGAGCTTACCTTAAAAGGTAAGAAGTATAGTATAAACAACTATACGATAACATATCTGAACAGGCTGATCTTCCCCAAGAGTTCATATCGACGGGAAGGTTTGGCACCTCGTCAGGGGACAGCTTCAGGAAAATGAGGCTGTTTACTTAGCTATATGCTGGAATGACTCAAACATTTGAGTCAATCAGCAGGGAAGTCTTTCGAAGCTCTCAATATCCCTTACGGAAGATTGAAAATCATCAAAGATCCCTCAACGACTACATGCTAAGGACCTTTAAAAGGTCATGATATAGTCTGAACTTAACGTTAACGTTAAGAATAGATTACCTACAAGAAAGGAATCTATGGATAAACAAAAGATTTATGTGTACAATGTCCGCGTTTTTCCTATATATAGGAAAAACGCGGAGATCTCGAAGAAAATCCTATAAATATAGGATTTTCTTCGAAATGTGTGTAAAAAACTAAACAAACTTTATAAAATATGACCAACATTAACAATAACCAAGACAAAAATTTTCAAACAAATAAGTTAAGAGACCCTAGTTTGTTTCTAAGATCTTCCAAAATGGATGAAATAAAAGCAATAGGTGCTGAAAAAGAAGCTAATCTTAAACGATTATGCCCAGATCTATCACTAGAACAAGCTGAATTATTAGTAGGAGGTTTATTAGGTGACTTAAATCTACAGACAGCAAGTAAAACTGCTGGTACGTGGAGAGCTCGTTTTCTTCATGGAAAGAAGCAAGCTGAGTACCTTGACTGGAAGTACAATCTTGTAAAAGACATGGTTGGTACTAAACCTGAACCATCATCTTATTATGATGAACGTACAAAAAAGACATACTATAGAAGTTCTTTTAATACTCTTACTAGACCAGAATTAAAACCTCTGGCTAAACTCTTTTATGTTTGGGATAACAAGCTTAATAAAGCTTGTAAAGTTATACCTGATTGTATAGAAGATATCTTAACTCCAGGTGTAATTACTATTTGGTATCAAGATGATGGGAGTTTAAAGTGGGAAGGTCATAGTAACGCTGTAAGATTTCATACAGATTCATTTTCTACTGAAGAATTGCAAAAGCTTATTAAAGCTCTTGCTGTGTATGATATTAAAGCTACTACACAAAGTAAAAGAACAAACAGCTGGGTTTTAGGAACCTCAGAAGACAGTTATGGTCCTCTTTTCTTTATTGTAAAAGATCGACTTTTACCACTATTTTACTCCAAATTTCCTAATGGTTTTTGTGGAACTCTTCAAGATGATGTTAATCTTTAATAAGGCTGTTGGTGTGTTTTTATGAAAACACATATTATATTCTTGAAAATCAAGGTTTATCCTAACATATTTGCGATGTCGGCTCATCACATCCTGGAGCGGTAGTACGTTCCAAGGGTTGGGCTGTTCGCCCATTAAAGTGGTACGTGAGCTGGGTTCAGAACGTCGTGAAGTCTCGCGACTTTGTAAAGCAATTTACAAAAAAGAAAGAATAATTGCCTCATATCGATGAAGCTCTAAAGTTTTAATATTAAAACTTTTGACAATATCGAGGGAAGTCGAGATTATTTAAAACATATATAAATAAAAACTCTTTAAAAGATAGAAAAATATATGTTTATATAGATTAAATGAAAAAAAAACAGAAAAAAAAACCAACAAAAATGAAAAATTATGACTACAAGACAAAATAATGTTAAAATCACTAAAGAAGTTCGTGATATTATTCATGGTTATGTGATGTCTGTAGGTCCGCTCGCAGAGGTCGCTTATTACGCTTTAGCGTAATAAGCGCTAGGATTTTTGCGTCCGCAAAAATCCGACGGAGCTCTACGAGCGAACCTACCCCCCCGAAGGGGGGGAGCGACTAGCGAGGCTAGTTCGCTCGTAATGGATATTTACGCAATGGTAGTTTAACTGTTGAACAAAGTACTGAGCAGCTTAGACTAGTTGAATGGATGTATTCAAAATTAGAACACTTAACAGCAGGTACAGGAATAAAGGATGTTAAAAGGTTTGACAGAAGAACCAATAGTTCTACCTATTCTAATCGCTTTTTCACTAGAAGATTACTAAAAGGTTTGAATTACATGTGGTATAAAGTCAGTCATATCAACAAAAGAACTGGTAAACCAAAATATGTTCAAACTTTACCTAAAAGTATTAACTGTTTCTTTAGCAAAACTTTTCTATCTGTTTGGTATGCTGGTGATGGTACAAAAATCATTGGTAGTCGTGGTGCAAAAATTGAAGCTACTTGTTTTAATGATGAACAAAAAGAAATCATAAAACAACTATTTAAAACACATTACGACATTTCTATTCATATTAATAAAGCTGGTTTTACCAATTCTGGTACACAACAATGGACTTTTAATATTAATTCTGAAGATTATGATAAATTTCATAATATAGTTACAGAGATTGATTGAATTCCAGAGTTATTTCCAGACAAACTTTGTTATTAATCATTTCTATATAATAAATTGTCTTTGACCCCGTAACGACTTTGCGTTTATTCGCAGGATAGTTATTACCTTTCTTCTCTTTTTCTTAAAAAAATTAAGAAGAAAAGTTAGCTATAACACGGCAACTCTTTTCAAATCATGTCGAAGAAAATCCTATATTTATAGGATTTTCTTCGAGATCTCTAGGTCCGCTCTCCCCCCGTAGGGGGGTCGAGGTCGCTTACCCGTGAGGGACGCTAAAGCGTAATAAGGTCGCTTATTACGCTAAAGCGTAATAAGCGCTAGGATTTTTGCGGATGCAAAAATCCGACGCTAGGATTTTTGCGTCCGCAAAAATCCGACGGAGGTCGCATAAATTGCCCCGTGAGGGACGCAATTTATGCGCTCGGAATTGGCGTGCGCCAATTCCGACTCTACGAGCGAACCTACCCCCCCGAAGGGGGGGAGCGACTAGCGAGGCTAGTTCGCTCGTACGCGTTTTTCCTATATATAGGAAAAACGCGGACATAAAATTTTTGATTCCGACGGGGTCAGTTGTACGAATAGGGGAACAATAAATTCGAATGGTTAGTAGACCACACCACGCCCTCATAAAGGCTTATACTATAATTCACACGTCGGTTAAAAAATCAATTAATACTATATATAATATGTTTATATTATCATATAAAGCGGAGCACTGCTTAGCAGCCCGCGCATTACACCCGCCTCCCCTAAAAGGAAGCGGGTGTAATACATTAATAAAGTTTATATAATTAGTCCCATTCTACCAGAAAAATTCTTTATTGTGCACCACCTGTCCAACGACCAGTCATTTGTAACCAGTTTTGTGCTTCAATATAATTAGTGGGAGCTAATCTTATGGCTTCTTTCCAGTAATCGGCCGCTTTTTCAAATAATATTTGTGATATTTCGGATTGACCGCCAAAAGCAGCTTGTTCTCCTCGATAATGATAAATAACAGCAATATTATTTAAAGCACTAGGTAATGAAGGATTTCTTTCTAAAGATTGATAATAATATTCTAGTGCTCTACCATGTTCACCATTACTTGTGTGAATTAATCCTATATTATATAAAATATAACTTCTGTCATATGCATCTGTTTCTAGACGCATGGCTTCATAATAATTTTGAAGTGCTTCAGCATATTCACCCTCCGCTTGTGCTGACATACCATTTCTATAATAAGAAAAAGCTTGTTTTTCACGTTGTGAAGTAGGTAAAACCTTTAATATAATATCAGCTATTACCGTAAACGTTTTATCAATGAAATTATCATTACGTTGTGTACGTGGCATTTTTTCTTTTTTAGTCCCCCCCCATATACATATATATATGGGGGGGAAAACATTCCAAAACCATAGTCGGCGTTCAAAGTGCTAAGCGTAAGTGGCGTGGATAGCCCTGATTGTCAACGCACTGTCATTCCTACGATATCTTATATATAGTAAGAATGACAGTGAACCGCTTCTCTGAGCGCTATAGCGCCACCGTTCTATTTGTTCTGGAGGACGCCTAAAGGTCCTCCCCAATATATATTGGGGAGGACCTTTAGGCGTCAAATGACAAATCCTAATAGGACCCCCCCCCTATATATATATATATATAAGGGGGGGGTCCTATTTTTCGCTTCGCACACGGCCTCCCCTTCTAGCAGGGGAAGGCCGTGTGCACCCGCTTTAAGATGCCCCCCTCACGGGAGGAGATAACCCCCTTAAAAGAGGGTTAAAACATCCTCGTGACATACCACCTTTCTATTTATAGGGGTGGTATGTCAGGGTGGAAAAAAGAAAAAAGAATAATACAAAAGCGGGGAGCTTAGCACACAATTTTACGCTTTTTTTCCTACAGTTGGAAGATTTAAACAGTCTTAATAATAGATTGATTCTATTATCTATTGTAAGTCTTTATTTGCTAAGAAGCGTTTAACCTCCCTCTTCTCCCTATTCCCCTTTTGCGAAGAGGGTGAAGAGGGAGGGCTTAAAGCTGCCCTCCCTCCCTTCCTCTAAGAGGGGGATATTTAAACGCTTCGCACGTAAAAGTCGAATTTTATCCCCCGCGGATATAAGGGGGATAAAATATTCGAGTTTTATCGTACGAGCGAACGATCCCCTTATATATATAGGGGATCGTCGCTCCCCCCCTTATATATATAGGGGGGGTAGGTTCGCTCGTAGAGTCGGACCCGTGAGGGTGGCGTCCCCCGCCCCTGGCGGGACGGGACCCGCCGGTACCGGCGGACGGTCTCCCCCGCCCCTGGCGGGACGGGGCGTCTCCCCCGCCCCTGGCGGGACGGGTCCGACCCAATTCCGAGCGCGTCCCCCGCCAGGGGCGGGGGACGCGTCCTCCGTCGGATTTTTGTAGGTTCGCTCTCCTGCCCATATCCCTCCCCCCGTAGGGGGGTCGAGGTCGCTTATTAAGCTAAAGCGTCCCTCCCCGAAGGGGGGGTAAGCGACCCCCTCACGGGGACCCCCCTACGGGGGGAGAGCGGACCTAAAGAAAATTATATATGTCCGCGTTTTTCGTCGAAAAACGCGGAGATATCGAAGAAAATCGAAGATTTTCTTCGATATAATTTTCTTCGATAAAAGTCGAAGTTTTAAATATGTACGAGCGGACTAGACTAGCTAGTCCGCTCTGCTACCTGTATAGTCTCCCCCCCTGCGGGCGTGCCCCTCTATAAATAGAGGGGCACGCCCGCAGGGGGATTGACTATTCTATATATAAAATATTCGAGAAAAGTTGGACGCAAGCGTCCTCCCAAGGAATAAGCTAGCTACGACCCCCATAAGAAAGTGACAGCTAACAATGTCGTTACAATAAACTGTTTCTGAAAGAAAACGTACGCCCCATATATATGGGAGCGAACGCGCTTATAGACTTGTGTTGCAACCCTCTACAAGGTGCTTAAGCACCTGTGCTTTAGTTCGACCCCCTGGTAAATGTTATAAAAACCGCCTTGATACGATCGTGTTCTATTTTATACTTCAGGGGGTGAGGGTAAATGAAACGTCAGATTCGCAATAACAGGTAAATTGTGACTTGTAGACCAGGGGATGCTACGCGCCCTTGGTTAATATTTTTTTCATCCAGACCTTGACAAAATTTATATATATAGGAATTTTCTCCCCCCTTATATACGCGGGGGGACGGGATCGACGATGTTTTTCTATATATAGTAAAACATCGTCGATAATTATAAAGACAGTTTAACTAATTCGAAAAATTTAAAGTCGAAGTTTGTAATTTCTCTCCGTGAAATTACAAACTTCGAGTTTCTCTGCTGTGCGAAGGTCGCTTCCCTCACGGGTACGGAGCGCCCCTCACGGGGCGTCGGAATTGTCCCCCCCGCCCGCAGGGGGAGGGGGACAATTCCTAGCGCTTCCCTCACGGGTTGGGTCGGATTTAGCCTAATATACCCCCCCCTACGGGGGGGGTATATTAGGCTAAATCCGACCCAATTCCGACTCCCCCCAAAGGGGGAGCGAACCTACCCCCCCGAAGGGGGGGAGCGTCGCCCCCTCACGGGCCCGTGAGGGGGGCCCCAAATCGAAGTTTTCCGAAGGGAAAATCTTCGAGTTGTAGGTCCGCTCTCCCCCCGTAGGGG
>Ga0307980_1000499_pt1 | contig 18428 bp, 15 predicted proteins | sample OrgLakmetage1060_FD_201817 | JGI IMG/M metagenome (GOLD analysis project Ga0307980, IMG submission 201817) | Saline water microbial communities from Organic Lake, Antarctica - #1060 | ecosystem: Environmental > Aquatic > Non-marine Saline and Alkaline > Saline | place: Antarctica: Organic Lake... | reverse complement strand
GATTTTAGAGTTGTTTTTAATTTTTAGCTTTTCAGATGATTTATATGTTGAAATAATAATAGTCACTTTGTCGTAGTTTCCTTTTAATGTTGCAATAATATCATCTTGTGTATTTAATTTATATTTTTTAATATAACTACCAGTTACAGATCCAACTGATTTTAAAGTAACACGGTCAATTAAATCATGTTCTTCGATATGGCTTTGGTAAGAATCTAATAACTGTTCTATTAACTTAATACTAGGAACAATGATATAAAATATTTTATCATCGTTTCTAATACATTCTTTAATGATATGAAAAGATAGTAATGTTTTTCCAAAACCACAACAAGCCACAAGTATTCCTTTTTCTTCAGCGTTAATGAAATAATGTTTTTTAAATTTATTTAAAGCATCTTCTTGAGATTCTCTCAAAACTATTTTATTTGAGGTTGGAAGCACTTTTGAAGACATGGACAATATATAGTTGTTGTAATTTGATATCTCTAATATAATTTTAATTGTTTAAATAGATTATTTAAATATAAAATTGAAATTTAGATATTTTAAATGAATCTTTTAAATAATATTATGTAAAAATGAGCCTTTTTGTCGTGTACACTTTAAATTTAAAAACAAATGCTATTGTAATCAAATACAGTTGTGTTAGTACTATTGAAATGATATATGTTTACAATAGTTTAAAAAAGAATGAAATAGAAGGCATCAAATATATGTTTGGTGTAAAAAGTTTGATTGAAAAGAAAATGAGAGATAATAATAAAATGAGAGATATGGGTGATAATTTTAAAATAGCTAAAAGTAAAAATTTCTCTATGGCCAATTTACGTTTTCATTGAAATGTTTCTCAAAACAATAACTATTATAGCTATAATCAAAAAAGCTAAATATATCAGATCAACTAATGTAATTACTTTATCAATATGAATATTGCTATCTAATTCCAATTCTTGAACTAGTTTCATACTATTAACCACCGCAGATTCTAAATTATTTATTTTAGAATCATGGTAATTGCTATGAATACCAGAGATATATAAATCATCCAACCCGGTGAGAACTCTTGGAAAATGATAGTTAATTGTTTCTGGTATCGTCATAAAAGAATTATCAGTAACTTTCCACTCGTTTTCTAAATATGTAGCATTGACTATTACTCGGTTTGGTTTTGTCAAGTTGGGATAATGAATTAATAATTGTCTGAATGTTTCTCTCCATAAATCATTTTTGTTTTTAGTTTCATTAGCTGATAAATTGGTTACTTTTGATTTCTGATTTACTTTACTAATACAACAACTGATGACTGTTTTTGAATTTTTAAATTTAGTATAATCAGTACTTACTAATTGAATCAAGCCCCATGATGTAGATACCATTCCTTGCAAACTTTTCAGAGTAATTTTTTGATTCCAATGAAAAATAATAGGAAGATATGTATTGTATTTAGTTTTATCAGCTATCTCTTTGTACTTTGTAATTTGAGGTAAGTCGTTTGGTAGTAATGGAATAAGATCGTATAATGGAACTGTTGAAATGTATTTTTTAGCAATTACTTTTGTTCTGATTTTATTAAAGTTTACCAATACATTATTATTAGTAATATTAATAACTGGAGTTGTAGTGTATATTTTAACTCCTCTTGATATTAGTTTTTGACTCACTAATTTCCATAATACTTGATTGGTTGGATGTTTAGGTTGGTATATCTTTTGCGATATATTTTCATTGATCAATTGTAAAAATTCAATTAAAGTATATCGGTCACTACCAGCTCCATCAGTTAATCTACATAAATTATCAATTGCATCTTTTGCTTTCTGTGAGAAATTATTTTTGACTGTCATTTGATGACAACTTATTTGTGGAACATATTCTGGCCCAGCAATTAAATTAGTAAACTCTTTTCCAATTAAAAATATTTCTCTCCATGAAAAATTATTTATTAATTGTAAAGCTGTTTCAGATACATCAAATTTATAAGGTGTGAATAGTTTGTAAAAATTAATATCCATTTCCGATAATAATTTAATAAAATTAAGGTAGCTATTAGAATATATTCTTGGTGAGTGCTCATAAAAATATCCAGATTTTGTATAGGCTGCTCTATGACACCCTCCTAGATATTTACTTTTTTCAACAATAGTAATATTTAACAACGGATTGTTTTTTATTAACATCCAAGCAGTAAAGAGACCACTTGGTCCTCCTCCAATAATTAAATAATCAGGTTCTCTAATATCCATTTAATAATACCTATATAAGTATGGGAGATTATGATAATATCTATTTCTGTTTGCCCAATGACGTCTTGGTGAGTAGTAATTATAATTCCAAAACGGCCAATAATTCCACGCATCTTTTGATAAATGTGTGTCTTGTAATCCTTTAGAATATAATTGAATTAAACTTCCAGATCCATATTGCTCAATTGATTCTTTGGTGTAGTACCAAACGAGTAGTAAAACTAATACTAATAAAACCAGCGCTTTAGTTTTTGAGATCATCATTATATAATTATATATTATATGAATAAAAAAGGCATTAAATAGTTAGTTTAAATAGATAATACTATTAGCATAGTAATATTTTCTTCAAAGCATACTTTTACAGGAAAAATAAGAAACATGAAATATATTAATTTAAATGATTCTAAAAAAGAGTTTGAATATGTGACTGTATACCTAGTTGTCAAATATAGTCAACCTGATGTGAAAGCAGAAGATGTGTATCATAGAAATAACGGAGTACTAAAAACAATAATCCGTAAAATGATCCAAGCGCGAAACGATTACTTCACAGATAAAGCGTTCGACTTACTATAATTTCTCAAAATAATTAACTTAACTATTTTGATAAACACATAATTACTATTTAAATAGATTAATCAATAGTATTATTATATCTAATCTTAATCATATGAATAAATTAGCAAAAAATATCTCAGTAAAAATAAACGATTTAGTATTTGATCAAAACACAACTAGACTATCGGTTGGAACAGAAACAGGTTTTGTAAAATATAGTTTAACAGAAAACATTCAAAAAAGTGTTACTGGAAAATTAACTGGGTCAGTTGGAAAATTATATAATTACGATGATACCAACTTATCTATTGTTGCAGGTGGAGGAACTAATCCATTCAGATCTAAAAACGTATTTGTTGTTTGGTTAGATGATAAAATGGCTTTCGCAGCAAGTGTTAATGTAAAAGAAGAAATTAAAAATTTATGTATTGTCAAAAACTTATCTAGTGATGATTCAAGTAGTTGGTGGTATGTAATAACAACTCTTTACAATATTATTATATTTGATCACGATTGTAATTTGATTTATAAAAAAGCTACTTTTTATAATCCAACTGGGATCTGTCATGTTACTGAAAAGCCTTTTACTATTGCTACATTAGGAAGTAAAGAAGGAGAAGTTTGTGTTTGGAATCCAGAAAATAACAAATATACTTCTATCATTGCTCACGATAGTTCTATCACAGTTGTTAAATTAAGTAATCATAAAAAGCAAATGATAGCAACTGCATCACTTAATAGTACTAATATACATGTTTATTGTGCAGACACAGGTGATAAATTATCTGAATACAGAAGAGGTGTTAACATTGTTTCTAAAACTTCTATTTATGATATTGCATTTAGTCATAATAATTTACTAGCATGTTGTAGTAGTAACGGAACTATCCATATATTTGATATCAAAGATACAATTGATAAAAATTCAAAAGATATATCAAATGAAATATCAGTTTTGTCATTTGCAAAAGATTATTTACCAAAATATTTTAGTTCTCAATGGGCTAAATATAAAAACTATATTGGTACTAAATGCAAAATGATTTGTCAATTTGATAAAGATAATTCATTACATATTGCAGCATATGACGGTCAGTATTATCGTGTCTCTGGAAAATCTTATAATTTAATCAGAGGTAATAAGTTATGTGTTTAAGAAAGATTTATCTTGATCAAGATAAATAATTAAATAATTAATAAATTCCCAGTATGATATTTTATTAATTTAAGTTTTAAAATTATATTTTTTTGTTATTATTTACATAAAAATATATTGTCTGTCATCAGATTTAATAGCTTTTGCAATCAAACTTTTATTTTCATTTACCAAAGAATTAATAATATTATCTTTGATAAGAGAATTATTCATTTGATTTGCGATATTGTCAATTATTTGATTTTTACAGTTAACAGCATCTACTTTAGTTGAGATAAGATGCAACATATCGTTAGTTGTTGATTCATTTTCTCTAGCAGCATTGATATTTTCCATGATATTAATTCTTTCTAGAATAACATCTAATTTAGCACCGATATCATTATTTGAAATATTTGTATCGTGTGTATCAACTAGTGGTTCGTTAACTTTAGATTCACCAACCCAATTAAATAAACTATCCGAGCAACGTGATGCTGCATACCCAGATTCGTCTGAATTTTCATTATTATTTAATTTAAGTATCTCGCTTAATTTTCTTTCGATAATATTAGATTCAATCATTGAAGGGTGATTGATAATTTCATCTGATCTAAAGTGTTGCCTTAAGTTTTTATTGTTCTCTTTTAATTTTTCATTTTCTTTTTCTAAAAAATTATATCTTACTTTTAAATCTTCTAATTTAGAACATAAATCACTATTCACTAAAAATAAATTATCCAAGTCATTTTCATATTCATCGAAATCATTTAGAGCATCAAAATCATCACTATCTTCGTCGCTTTCTTCATCGCTTTCTTCATCGCTTTCTTGATCTTCGTCATCTTTAATATAATCACTGACATCATCATCACTTTCACTGGATCCATTGCTTTCAATAGAGACATTGTCATTATCACTGTCATCGGAGTCATTATCGCTGTCGTCAGAGTCATTATCACTGTCATCGGAGTCATTATCACTATCATCTTCATCATCTTCGATATCTTGATCATTATTAATATCTTCTTCACTTTCATAATAATAACTATTTTCATCGTCACTATCATTGCTATCGTCACTGTAATCGATCTCATCACTATTTTCAACATATTCACTATTTATTTTGATGTTTTTGACAAAATCTTTTTCATCATCACTATGGTAACTTTCAACCAATACTTCATTTTCATCAGGAAATTTGTAATCTTTTTTTAATGTTGATTCGTCGATCTTAAAAATCTTAGAAGCTTCTGTGTTATCAATAGGTACTTTATTCAAATCCATTTTATTATATATATACAATATAATAGATTTTTTTAAGTAATATGCATTATAATAAATTATAGGAAATTATAATAATTATCATAAATTCTATATTTTTTATTGTGCAATAATTGCCAATTCTTATGTTTATTTAATGTATCTTTATGAATTTTTTTGACATACATATATTCCGAATACGGTTCATATGAAATTCCGATATCTAGATAAATGATCAACAATATTATTAATACAAATAACATTACAGCCAAAGGGTTCATTTTTAAAATTATGCTTAACTAATGGATATACTTATCCAGTTAAAAAAAATTGATATTTTAAATGAAAAGGTTTTTAATTATATTTAATAGCACTCAAAAAAATGAACAACACAATTTCTGACAATATTCCATATAAAAATCTATTTCAAGAAAGCTTTGATAAAACATATAGCATGTCTAATCCTATTTTACCCTTTTTTCTATCTTTTAATATAGGTATATTAGTTTATCTTATTATTAGAATCGCTAGCCTTTTTATTGGATTATGTAAAAATATTTTCAAGAAATCAGAAAAAGAAAAGAATGCCATTGAAGTAATAAGAATTATTAGAAACATTGAACAAAAAAATAATTTTTTGGAAGTACACAAGAAAAAACTTAGAACAGTTCTTAAAGAATTAGTTAATGTTGTTAATTCTACTTTAATAAAAACTAAAGAACTGGTTTCTAAGAAAACTGAAGATGATTTAAGTGAAATAATCTCAAATCAAAAAGAACAAAAAGAACAAAAAGAACAAAAAAATAATTTTTTGGAAGAACACAAGAAAAAACTTAGAACAGTTCTCAATGAATTACTCAATGTTGTTAATTCTACTTTGCCAAAAACTAAAGAACTAGCTCCAAAGAAACTCGAGGATGTTTTACAAGAAACAGTTGAAATATTAGATCAAATGAATAAAAACAAAGCTAATAAAGATGAAGTAAAATCAGATAAAACAAATATTTTTACATTGACTGAAGAATCGTTATTAAAATTAGTTGATAAAAAAGAATTATTAGAAGTGATAAAGAAATTGAAAACAAACGACTATAGTCATTTAATTAACTCAGCAAAAGATAAAAACATTATGTCTAAAAATCTTGTTACAAGCGGTTTATTATATGTTCATTCGTTATCGAAAACTTATCAAAAGGCGATGAAGAAAAAACCAAAAGATGGAGATCTGAAAACAATAGCTAAAAAGAAATTTTCATATAAATTTAAAATGAATTATTTGAAGAATATTTATTCAGAAGTTAAATTTACTGAAGATGATTTATTAAAAAGTATCGAAAAAGATAATTCAGAATCAATCTCTCCTGATATCAACAAAGTAATTTCAATGTACACATATCAAAAACCTGAGTTTGCATCAAACATTGGTAACAGAATATCAAGTTTTGATTTTAAGAAAGTTTTAGGATCTGGAAGTTATTCAAAAGATATGACTGGTTTCAAAAGACTTTATTTAGAATCATTGAGTTGTATTCAAATAAATGCTATTGTTAAACATTACAACAATATTTTGTCTGATCCTGTTAAAATACAAAAATGTAATTTTGCATCTGCATTATTTATTTACAAAAATAAAAAAGATCCAGTTGAAGTAAAAGCATTCCGTCCTATTATTACAATTCCATTACTTGTCAAACAACTTCATCGTATTATTCATACTAGATTAAGTACATATCTTATTTCTAATAACTATTTAGATACTAATGTTTTGAAAGGAGGTATTCCAAAGATTTCTCATGGAGTTAATACACAAATAATGAAAATTAAATATTGCTTAAGAGATGCTCTTGAAAATAAAAAGCCATTGGTCTTAATATTCTTGGATATATCTAATGCATTCGGTAATATTGATTTAAATGTTTTATTAGAAATTATGAAAAAATATCACATTGATGATACTACTATTAATTACATTAAAAACTTTTACACTGATTTTGTTTGTTATTATGTAACTAAAAAATGGACAAGTAGAAATATTAATTTGACTAGAGGAATCATTCAAGGATGTCCTTTGTCAACATGTCTTTTCAATATGTGTATGAATTATATTATTATGTCAATTAATCAAGAACACAAAACATCATATGGATATGAAATTAAAATAACTAACAAGCAAACATTGAATATTATGTTCACTAATTTCATTGACGACAATTGCATTATATTAAAAGGTGTTAAAGAAGCAGATGCAATATACAATCAATTCAAGACAAAATTAACATATTTAGGATTACCTTTGAGCGAACCTAAATCAGCTATTATGACAATTAATATTGACAGAAAAGAATTAGAAAATACTAAATATATTAAAAACTTAAAAGTTGTTGATACTTGGGTATATTTAGGATCAGTTATTAATAGTAATAATCAATACGTTGAATATATTGAAAAGTTGATGAAAAATATATCATCTAAATTAAAAATTATTGAAAATACTAAAAAGATTAGTGTTGAATACAAATTGAAAATTATTACTAGTGTTGTGATACCTTATGTCAAGAGAGAATTAGTTCTTTTACCTTACGGTAATGTTGAAACTAAAAGAAAAATAATTGCAATAGTACAACTTGTTGGTAGAAAGATATATAATTTGTGCTCAGAAGAAGTTAAAAAGAGAGTTAAAGATCCAACTTTTTATGCATATAGTAGTGTTGTTGAAATGTTGAAAGCATCACAGGATGAATTCATTAGAGGAATCATTTCAACTGTTACAGATGCTCCTATAGAAAAAATTAAATATGGTGAGGAACAACCTGAATATGTAAATGTAGGTAGTGCTAAACTAGAACAGTTATCTTATACAGAAGCAATGGAACTGACTTACAAATTAGAAAGTATAGACGAATTAAAATAAATTAAAAATTGATTTTTTGAAATTATATTTGCTTTGATATTATTATTATTTATAAAAATATCAAACAACTTATGTCAACTAAAACTAAATCTGAAAAAACAGATATCAATCATATTATCGTTGAACCAAACCTATTTTACAAATCATTAATCAGTTCATATATGATCCGATTTAAAATCAAGAAAATAAAAAGTAAATCTGTTCCTCATAACTTTTTTTACCTATTGATTATATATGGCTATCATCAATATCAAAAAGAAATAATCTATTTGATTAAAAACATTTTAGTATGGGGTTCTCCTAAAGATTTAATTAAGTTAATTAATTTATCACGTAAAGTTGATCAAGAGCAAGTACTTCAATTATTACATAATGTATTAGCACATGAACTCAAAATAGATATATTAAATTACAAAATGGGAAACGATAAAAATAGTGGACTGCTTAATTTAATATCAACTGAAAGAAGTGATGATAATAAAAAAACATATTTAGTTAAAACAATTTCTTCTTTGATATATCCAAATATTAATAGTATCTCAGCAAGAAAAAAATTTAGATTAATCAAAAATAAAATTCTTAACAAGAAAGGAAACAATATCAGGAGACTTATATCTATGAAAGATATGACAAATCTAAAATTATACAATGTCCCTGATAAAATAATTATTAAATATACAAGTCATTTATTAAAATATCCATCTGTTGTAAATAATTTAAGTGACAGGTTAACTAAAATATGGGAAAGTAAAGATTGTGAACTGATTGTTAGATATTTAATTAATAGGAGCAATGGAATAACGCCAATTAATCCAAAAGAATTATTTATTATTGAAAATTCTTGGAAAAAAAAATCACTTGACCAAATCAAAAATATAGAAAAAGTAATTGGGCAAAAATTAATTGATGTAAGTGAAAATGATTCTAAAGACAGCCCATCTATTTTTATTTTTAGTTTTACAAAAAAGATTTCAAGGAGATATATTTTTAAATTTATCCATTGTGTATTATTATTAGTATCTAATAAATCTATATGTTATTTAAATTTGGAAAAACCTCTCCATTTAAATAAGTTTTTGGATGAAATAAAAGAATTTAATTTTAAATGTAGTTATTTATTTAGTGAATTATGTGAACATTCTAATAAAATAGATCTTGATATTTTCATATCTACAATAGAAAAATTCGAAGAGGCTAAAGTGAATATTATGACAACTGAGTTGTTAACTGACCAGCAAAGAATTGAAATAGCATCTAAAAACTATGATGTGACTGAATGGAATCTATGTTCTAGAAAATCGATTGTTGCAAAAAATACTAGAAAAAAAGTTAGTGGTAAAAGTAAAAGTGATAGTACTAAACAAGATAGTACTAAACTAGATAGTACTAAACAAGATAGCACTAAACTAGATATTACTAAAAGAAAAAGTGATTATATCAAAAATAAAACTAAAAAATACAACAAACTAGAAAAATATATGAAAGATGATTTCTTTAAAGTATTCAAAAAACAGTCGCTAATAAAAAATGAATAATAATATAAATAAAATATTTTACCTAATAACTATTAAGTAAAAAATGAACAAACAAATATCAATTATTGCTGCACATACTTTAAAAAAAGGAATTGGATACAAAAATAAATTGCCATGGAACAAACATAAAATAGACATGAAAATATTTTCTAAAATAACCAAGACAGTTTCACTTCCAGGAAGAATAAATGCAATTATAATGGGGCGTAAAACATGGGAATCGTTACCAAAAACTCTTGACAAAAGATTTCATATTGTTATCTCTTCACAACATAAATATTACAGAAAAAACAATAAAACCAAAAATACAGTCTTTGTAAAAAACTTTGATTCAGCTTGTAAATTAGTTGATTCTTATAAATATATTGATTCTGGATATGTTATCGGAGGAGGAGATATATACAAAACTGTTTTGAATAAACATAGCGATAGAATAAATAAACTACATTTATCAGAGATAGTTCAAGAAATACCTGTTTCTAAATTAGATACATTCTTTCCAAACATTCCATCTGACTATTCATTAAATAACTATTATCAACCAAGTAAAGACTTATTGCATTCTACTTACACTAAAGATTCTAGTTGCTCACATCCAGAGACAGTATATTTAGACTTGTTAAAAGAATTAACAATGGCTCCATCTAGAAAAACTAGAAATGGTAAAACACAATCATTATTTAGTAAGAAAATATCATTTGATTTATCAAAAGGATTTCCATTATTGACTACTAAAAAGATGGCTTGGAAAACTATTGTTAAAGAGTTATTGTTTTTTATTTCTGGAAAGACTGATACTAAAATATTAGAAAGAGAAAATGTTAATATATGGAAACATAATACTAGTTTAGAATTTTTAAAGCATCGAAAACTACCTTATAGAGAAGGTGATATGGGTCCAATGTATGGATTTAACTGGAGACATTTTGGAACTAGATATATTGGAGGAGCTCATTCTTATCATAATTTTGGATATGATCAATTAAGTAATGTAATTGACTTAATAAAGACAGATCCAATGTCAAGAAGGATTATGATGACAACGTTTGACCCAAGTACAATTGATGAATCTGTTTTAGCTCCATGTCATGGAATAGTTACACAATTCTATATTGATAATGAAAACAATTTAAATGCTACTATGTATCAACGTAGTGCCGATGTGTTTTTAGGATTACCTTTTAATATTGCTTCTTATGCATTGTTGATGCATATGATTGCACATGTTTGCAAACCATATAAATTGAAACCAAAGATGTTAAACATTGAAATAGGTGATGCTCATTTATATGAAAACCATATTGACCAAGCATGTAGGCAATTATCTAGGAAGCCATATCACTTACCTAGATTTTTAATCAATCGAGATGTTGAAGATATAGATCAATTTAAGGTAGATGACTTTACCGTTGTCGACTATAAAAGCTATTCTAGGATAAAAGCTCCTATGTCTTAAAAAAAAAATTGAAAAAAAAAACATCTGAATCTCTCTATTTAGTAATATAGAGCATCAAATTAAATCAAATTAATAATGAATAATCAAAATATGCAAAACAACAACAATGTTAACAACAACAACAACAACAATGTTAACGAAAAGAAAGAAGAAAATGAAAAGAAGCCAAACTATTACACAGTTCTCGAAAATTCAATCAATCACTTGATTGATGAAAGTCCAGATTTAGAAATTACTAAGATCTTAATGAAAACTAAAGTTGATATCGCAAACCGTGTTTTAGTCACAATTGATGAAAAGATAGATGAAAAAGCTAATTTGAGCTTAGAACAAAACAAGAAAAATGTTCAACAGTACAGAACCAACTACTTTGGTATTGTTGATAATAGACCTATGTGTATGTATTGGTACCATGGACACTGTCGTTTCGGAGAACAGTGTATGAATAAACACAGCCAATAAGGAATTTGGAACAATCGAAATGTGTTTTGATTTAATAAAATTTTATTAAATCAAAACTAGTATATTTGCAAAAATAAAAAATTGAAATAAAAAATCTTTGGTATACTCTTTTAAAATAAAGAGAACTACCATTATTAACAAACTAAAATGTCAAAAATTAACGAACAAACTAACGCACAAGTTAACACACAACCTAACGCACAAACTAACGCACAAGCTAAACCAGCACTCATCGAACCAGTAGTAGAACAAAAAGTTGAAAAATCAGAAGACTCACCTCGAGTAAGGAAAAAGAGAAGAAACAACAGAAGATCCAATAACAAGCCTAAAAAAGATGATTATGATGTAGCTATTGAATCTGTTAAAAACATTCTAACTAAAATTAAAGATAGTGAGTTGAGGGTTTTTTTAAATGGTACAATCGAAAATTTGGAAAAAACTAAATCTTTAAAATCCAAATCTTTGACTAGTAAACAACCAACGATTACTGTATCTGAGAAGTATGTTAAAAAGAACGTTTCTTTACCGAAAAGAAACGATCAAGGAAATAGAAGTCAGTCTAGAAGACCTCAAGTTCAACAACAAGTTCAACAACAAGTTCAACAACAAGTTCAACAACAAGTTCAACAACAACATCAACTTGTTCAACAACAACATCAACTTCAACTTGTTCAACAACAACAACCTAAACGTACGCATATGCCAAAAAAGAATTATTCCAAATTTAAGTACGTTCAAGGAAAAGGTCAATACGCTCAAACTCAGATTCAAGGACAAGGACAAGGACAAGGACAAGGACAATACGGTCAAACTCAGATTCAAGGACAAGGACAAGGTCAATATGCTCAACCTCAGATTCAAGGACAAGGTCAATATGCTCAACCTCAGATTCAAGGACAAGGTCTTTACGTTCAACCTCAGATTCAAGGACAAGGTCTTTACGTTCAACCTCAGATTCAAGGACAAGGTCAATATGCTCAACCTCAACCACAATACGTTCAACCACAATACGCTCAAGGATACAAGCCAATCAAGAAATGCAAATACGGGACAACTTGCCCGAACGTCAAGAAATACGGTTCATGTAAGTTTTCACATTAATTGAATTACAGTTTTAAAATAATTTTTAAAACTGTAATTAAGTGTTGAATGAGAATCTAGTATCTAAATAATTTCTATTATTATATATATTTTTTTGAGATATCTTTTCTGTGTAATCATTATATTCTTTGTATTTAAAAATATCACATCCAACAACTCTACAATATCTTTTCAAATATTTAATAGCACTGTCATATGAATATATGAAATGGTATAAAACAGTAAAGTATCTTAAGTTATAATCATAATAGTTATTTTTCATTTCTTCATACCTTTGTATTTTAAGTTTATCGATAGGATTAATATTAGAATCTATTAATTCCAAACATTTTTTATCTTGATTCAATATTCCAAGTATTAAATGTTTGTAATATTCTTTGATATTTCCTTTTATTTTGTATTTAACACCAAGAATTGAATATCCACGAGGAGATCCTTTTTTTATCGAAAGATGTAAATACTTTACTTTTTTGTAAAGCAAATATTTCATCATATCTAGTATGTGGTAATCTGATTGTTCTGAATAAATATCTAAAACTGTTTTTGCACTATCCAATCCGCGATCACGAAACACACTAGATATTATTTCAAAAATAGCTTTCATGTTTTTCATTTCTGCAGCAGAAACTAAATATGATTTATGTAAAGATGCAGACTCATTTTTATAACATCTAGCCAATTGAAGACATCCATCAGATGAACCATATTTGTAAGATAAATTATAATAAAATAGCATTTTTTTTTTATCATTTCCATCTTTTTTATAAAACTCTGCCAAGCAATAAGCAGCTCTACCGGAACCAATTGAAATACTACGATTAATATATTTTTTTGCATTTTGATATTGTTTGATACTACAGTAATATTGAAATAATTGAATGTTTGCATTAACACAATTATATTTATCGGAAGCTTCGGTAGCACATTTCAAAAATAATCTAATATTTTTAGGGATAGTTTTATAATAAATAGCTAAGTCAGTTAATGCTTTAATGTTTCCATATTTAATAGATTCTTTGAATTTTTTTTCAGCTAGTTCGTAAAAACCTCCATCATACAAACCTCCATTGTAAAAACATAAACTATATGCATTATAGTAAATAGCGTCTACTGAACCTAGTAGAATCGCTTTTTCAAAAAACATACTAGCTTTACGTCTACTGATTGTAGAGTAGTGTCCACCCAAATGAATATACCCGACAAAACAATTCATTCTTACTAGAATGATAGCCATTTCATAAGCTTTTTTTTGATTCTTGTTATTAGCATACATCTGAAATAATGAAAATGCAGATTTGCAACAAGGATCTTTAACAAATGCTCTCGATATATAAATATTACTTTCTTTGTTGCGGTTTAATTTTTTGTAAAACATTGCAAGAATTTGGTTTGTTTTAACGTTGCTGTGTTTGTCATTTAATTTCAAAAGTTTTTCTTCTAAATCTTTAATAGATAACGAATAAGCAATCTTTGATTCTCTTATTTTTTTGATTAATGGAATATCAAGATTATAAATCATAAGTACTTTCAAAACCATCATACGATACTGTTTTGGATAAGATAAATTATTATATTCATGATCTGATATGTTCAAAAATTTCATCTTAACAAATAAGTCATAGTAAGAATCTATATTAGTTTCAATCTCTTCAATACTAGCAGCAACACAAGATTCGTTAAAGAATTTTATTAGTTGTCCTAATTTAGAATCATCAACAACTTTACAAATCAATGGAATTTCATCTGTAATATTTAGGTTGACTTTCAAGAAGTATTTGTATTGATTTAATTCTTCTGTTGACAATATATTGATTGTGGTTGATTCTTTGTACATTGTATTTCTTACTGTTTTCATGTAAAAATACATGTCATTCTTCATATTCATTTTAGATTGTACCAACGGCTTTAAATCATCAAAATTTAATGGTTGTTCAATAAGTATATTTTGTCCACAAACGTTTATTTTTAGCATTTTTTTGTCTTCAAATATCATAATGAACGAGCCATTAAAGTTATAATTTCAATTTTTTTAATCTATACTTGCTTTAAGAAGATTGGGTCTACGGTAGATCGTAGTCTTTTATGAGTTTTGATATTATTGACTCCTTTTAATAAATACAAAGAGATGCTTAAACTAACATCACATACAGACAAAGTATTTTCTTTTAATTCTTTACTGTAAAATTTATTTAAATATCTTTCAATAACATCTGCTTCTGCAAAACTTTCATGATAATTACCAATACAAGGATTATTTTGGTCGCTTAGTTTTTTTCTTCGAGTAACTACATTGTAATAAAAACATATTTCTTCAATCTCTTTATTGTCCCATTTTTTACTACTAGATAAATTAGGAACTAATCTCAACTCAATTGATTCATTACCTGCCCATATTTGAAAATATATAGTTCCGTCATAATAAGTAGTTATTGGTGTTTCCCATGAAACTCTAAATTTTAAAGAAGCTTCTTTAGGATTAATTATTTTACACCACTCTTGTTGGAAAACCATATCCTGATAAATAATTTCACTTGCTTTAGATTGACTGTCATTAAATTTATCAGATCCTTCTTCGATAATACTTGACGATCTAATAAAATCAAGATACTTACCAACAGTCAATGATCTGATATCACTAATAAAAAATAAATTCATGTTTTTGTATTTTTTAGCTTCTTCATTATCAAAGTATTTTTGATGGAAAGTTACATTAGATTGTTTTTTAACAGCGCTGTCAACTTTATCGTATAAGATGAAATGAATATTTGGAAACATATAAATTAAATAGTTGATATGGTATCCTGGAGAAGCTCCGACATACAACACATATTTTTTAGAATCTTTATCGAATGAATCATAATATCTGGTTAGGAAATCAATTTCTGCCATTAATAATTTTCTCTGACCCCATTTTAAATTCTTAACACCTTTTAGCAATTGCTTATTGTATTTTTTTCTTGGAAGCGATGAATCGTATTTTCTAATAATATCAATACTATCTTTAAAATTTTTCATATATTTATATACAGAAATGAATGATAATATTATTTTGATATTTCCTAATGGATTGTTTCAAGAGAACACTGTCATAGAAAAAGCTTTGAAGAAATGGAAAAAAATAAAAATAGCAGTAATAGAACATCCTGTATTTTTTACAATGTATCCATATCATAAACTAAAATTAATATTACATAGATCGTCAATGAAATACTATCAAGATTATTTGAACGACAAACATAAAAGTAAAGTAGACATTACATATTACACATTTGATAATTATCAGAAAGCTTTCAAAAATAAAAAAAACATTATGTTTCATTATCATGATCCATCTGACCATTTTGTAATAAACGACTTAGAAAAATTAGCTAAAAAATATCAATTCAAGCAATGTATTTATGATACCCCAATGTTTCTTAATACTAGAGAAGAGTTAGATACTTATTGGAATCAACACAAAAACAAAAAGATTGTCCATAAACAATTTTATATTCACCAAAGAAAAAAATTTAAAATTATGGTTGATTCAAAAGGAAATCATATTGGAAAAGATTGGGTTTTTGATGATCAAAATAGAAAGCCATTTCCTAAAAATGTAAAAAAATTAAAAGATAGTAAATTATTATCTTATGTTAATAAATCTAAATATGTAACAGAAGCTAAAAAATATATTGAAAAGAATTTTTCTGACAACCCAGGAGAAACTGATTTATACTTACCTATTGAATATAGTGATGTCAAGAAAATGTTCAAACAGTTTATGGAAAAAAAATTAAAATGTTTTGGGCAATATCAAGATGCTGTTAGTAAAGATATAACTTTTGGTTGTCATTCCATTATGAGTCCGTTATTAAACATTGGATTAATAACACCTAGATACATTATTGATAAATTTATTAAATACATCAAATCACATAAGGTTGCTATTAATAATAGTGAAGGATATATTAGACAGTTAATTGGATGGAGAGAATATACTCGTATGTTTTATTTATACAAACACAAAGAGTTGGATAGCAATTACTTAAATCATACTAATAAAATAAATAAAAAGATATGGTATTATGGAAAAGGAAAAACTCAATTTCCAATGATTGATGATATGATTCAAAAAGTTATTAAATATGGTTATCTACATCATATCGAAAGACTTATGTATGTAGGTAACTTTTTATTAATTACACAAACAGATCCAAAAGATGTTTTCAAATGGTTTCAAAGTATGAACATTGATTCTTACCATGTTTTTATGTATCCAAATGTTTACGGAATGTCCCAGTATTCTGCTAAAGATATTATGATGACACGTCCTTATTTTAGTTCAGCTAATTATATTAATAACATGAGTGATTATAAAAAAAATAGCAAAACGATTCCTAAAATAAATTTGAGTGGAACAAAATATAAATGGGGAGATGTTTGGGATAGCATCTATTACACTTTTATTAAAAAACATTTAAAAATACTTGAGAAAAATTATTCAACTGCTGTGCAAGCATCTCATTGGAAAAAAAAAAATAAAAAAGATAAAAAAGAGTTAGTATCGATAAATAAAAAATATTTTAATACGTATATCTAATTTTAATATTATATTTTGTTAATGGCAATATATATAAATCATAATAATAAATATAAACAATGCTTAAAAAAAGAATAAAATCTTTGGATAATATTAAGAAATTACTAAAGAAAAATTTGAAAAAAAAAACATCATTTTACAATGGCATTGATGCCGCGTTGTTTAAATATAGTGGAGATGATATTAGAAATATAGCAAGAAGTGGAGATATTTCAAAGATTAACAAAATGTTAATAAACATATCACTCAATCGCAAAAATATGTGTTTTATTAATCATGAAATCGAAAACTCTCCACCCCGTAATAAATATTTATTAATTGAATGCTTGTTGAAGCAAATAACTCCATACACTAAAATACCTTTGCATAATTATTTGATCTTTGCAGCATCAGATGGAAAATTAAGTATTGTAAAAATGTTATTACGGTTTAAATTTAATACAGCATTCGATAACAATCAAGCTATTTGTAAAGCAGTTTCAACTGGACACTGGAAAATATTTAAATTACTCTTGACTTCTTTTTTAGTTATTAACGATATGAAACCAGTTATTTATCAAATCACAAAACAAAATAAAAGAAAATATCTTCAGTATCTAAAAGAAAAAAATTTATTATCTCCATTTGAAATAACTAATTATGCAATCATGTGTGTTAAATATAGAAGACTCGGTTTATTAAAAATTATATTAAGATACAAAAAATATTATGATATAACTGATTACCAAGCAATCTTTATCAAATGTATTGAAAGAAATTTTATAAGTGGTGTCAAATATTTGGAAGAAAATTTTTATTGCAAGATTATCAAGAATGCTGATTATGATCAATGGTTAGAATTGTCAATTAAAAATTCGTCACATGAAATGTTGAAAACGATTGTTGGTTTTAATGGAATCTTCTTTTCTGAATTATCAATTATTAAAAAAATTATTGAATCGATTCACAAAAAAGATTATGAAAAGTTTTTAATTTTATACAATTACAAAGATTTAGATATTTCTGCTAACGGTAATGCATTATTAAAATATACTATTAATAATGATGTTACGGAAGTTATGGAAATGATTGTTAATGATAATAGATTTCTGAAAACTAAATCATGTGATGATATTTTTATAAAAGCGGTTGATAAAGATAAAATATATGCCGTAAAATTATTTATTGATAATCATTTGG
>Ga0307980_1000497_pt1 | contig 18454 bp, 15 predicted proteins | sample OrgLakmetage1060_FD_201817 | JGI IMG/M metagenome (GOLD analysis project Ga0307980, IMG submission 201817) | Saline water microbial communities from Organic Lake, Antarctica - #1060 | ecosystem: Environmental > Aquatic > Non-marine Saline and Alkaline > Saline | place: Antarctica: Organic Lake... | reverse complement strand
ATCATCTTTGTCATTATCACTCTTTGCAAACAAGATTTGACCCTGCAGACCTTTGAATAATAAGTAAGTTAGTATAGATGATGCAGTAAATATAGCCAAATGCTTTGGGCTAAAGTATGATGCGATGATTATACAAACTATAAACAAAATTATTAAAAATATGGATTCTTTGTTGAATTCTATCATAGCAGCTTAATATACTTATGAAAATATAAATATTAGATTTATAATTATATTACATCACTTACTTTGGCTTCTTTCGTGACATGAATTGATGCTTTAGTTTGTTAATTTGCTCATCTTTTTCTTCTCTCTTGACACCCATGATATCTTTTGAATTCATAAGCATATCTAGTAAATCATTAGTTTGCTTCATAAATGCTGCACATTGGGGATTCTTAGTGGCCTTGTCTCCGTGTTCATTAATAAATTTCATGATTTCTCTGAACTCTCTAAGTAATTCGGTGTTATCATCATCTAGTGTACCCATCACATCCCAAATGAAGTTATCTAATATAATATTTGGCTTGTTTCCACTCTCTAAGAAATCTGCATAATATGTAGTAAAGTTATCCTTGAGCAAATCCGTTGCTTTTTGAAGCCTAGAGAATGCTTTGCCACATCGAGGTACATATTTCTTGATCTTATCAATAGAGCCCATAATATGCCTAATTAGCTCATCCACATCAATATCAGGTGCAAGGTACTCATCAACTAGTGCTTTAGAGATCACATACATCTTTTGCATAAATAATAATATAATTTGAATGACACTATCTGCTTTCTTTGCTTCTTCGGCATTCGATGAATTGATGTAATCTTGCTTGACTGATTCTAAACAAAGCAGTAATTCTTTGAAATCTAAGTCTACGAATGGCAAGATGTTTAGCTCACCAACTATATTATGAATAAACCCCATTTGGATATCCTTAACATCAATATATTTTCTGTGCTGAGTTAGTACTTCACAAACCTTGAATGCATCTTTCATTATATTCTCTTCTTTCATGGCTTTGTATGCCTTCGCGAACTCTTTGGTTTGGCTCTCTGGCAAAATACTATAGTCAAGGATATATTTAGAGAATTTAATCTCAAATACTGTCTTTAGCCTCTCTTTTTTTACTTTGGCGTATTCGAGCAAGTCATTCTTATGTTTGTCAAATTCTGGATAGTATGACTCTATATAACTCTTGGCAAGGAACTCTATTAATTTAAGGTATTTTTCTATGGATTCCTCCATATTTAAATATTTTGGGTAGCACACATTCATATTTACATTATCACCCAAATTCAACAATTGGTTGAAGATCTCTTGGAAATCTGACCCATCTTCAATTTGATTCTTAATATTTTTGATTTTAACCATAGTATGAACCAAAAAAAATGATATTTAAATTAAATTAGTTGAGAACTTTTTACTGATTTACATAAGTAAACCCAGCAAATTTGGCATGATCATAATATTGCATCTAATAATTTATAGCTGAGACCTTAGCTCTTTCATCTTTGCATCATGAAACTGGACTTGTGCACTATTGGTTGTATAATCATCGTACAATCTAAGTAATTTTTTGATTAAATCATGAACGACTACTCTATCTTTTTCTTCTAAATTCCTATACTCTGAAAAAGCTGAGTTAATCACCTGGCATGTCTTGTCCACTACCTTTCTTTTTACATTCTTTGCATTAAGTAATGTCTCAGCTTGCTGGAATATCTTATTAATGTCTTCGAATCTATCTTTGCCAAGGCGGTCTATCTCATCTTTATTACTAAATAGCTTTGGGCCAATCATCTGGATGATATAATCCTTATTATGAGCACCATGAATCAAATTAAATTTATTTCTGTACTCATAAAGTTCGTCATTCTTTGGGTTAACCTTAATCTGGAAGTCAAATATCTTATAGCATGTCTCCATAAATTCAATGCTAGTTTCTTCTAATCTATCTGCATACTTATTATATTTAGCCTTTGCTCTCTTTAATTTTTCTCTGGTTAATGAGGATTTGTCTGTCATACTGTATATTTTGGTCATATTTATTTAATATATAATTATTTACCAACTAAAGATCGCGCATAGTTATCAAATAAAGCATCTCCATCATCATCTCCTTCGAATGATACTATACCACCTTCTTTAGTATTCAATGTGATTTTATTAGAGTTTTCGTCAGCAGATGATGGCATAGTTACTTGTCTTCTAGAATGCCCTATCATCTTATCAGCAAAGCTCTCATGTTGCATATGATCTACAGCGTCATCACCATATTCAACATTATTATCATTAAAATCTAGTGGATCATTAGATTTAAGTGAATTATTAATGCGGTTAGTATACGAATCCATATTAGCTTTGCGCTCTCTTTCAAATTGCTTCCTTTGCTCATTAAACTTGGCTGCGTCTTCTTCTATATTAACATCACCATCTTCATCAAACCGATCAAAGCTAAGTATTTCTGGATCTGAAAGGCTGACCATTCCATCCTTATCTTTAGATTCTAAGCCTTTGCCAGAGATTGACTTCATCTTATTTCGCATCCATGTATCTACGTCTATATCATCTAAATCTACATCTGGCCTACTTTGTGTGCGGAACTGCTTATCTGGATTAGTTAGCTTACCAATGATTGACTTGTTACCAATAAAGTGCCCACCACCAAAGAACATAATGGGCAACTCTTTTATGCCTTTACTCTTTAGTACCTCCACTACTTTGCCTTTCATATCTTTCTCAGTTAATTTATTTATCCTAAACCTTATACCTCTTTGAATGAAGAATGCACGCTTATCAAGTATGAACTCAAGTAATTCAATACTAGCATCACTCTTATCTTTCAAATATATCTTGGCAAACATCTTATATTATATTATAAAAAAATGATCGTTTAATTAAATATTATAACACGTATATAATGTCAGATAAAAAATTCACATTAGCAAACCTCAAGGTTGAGCCTTTTTCATTAGATTTGACTAATGAAGAAAAGGAGTTACTCAAGGATGTCTTGCCCAAGTATACACCAAATCAAGTATCATTCGAACTAAATGCACCAGTGGCCTTTGTTAATTGCCTAAGGATGGTGATGTTCTCACAAATCAAAGGTAAATATTTAGAAGTAAATATGTCCAATGTTAGCTCATCTAGTAACTATATATTAGATGACATAGTGTATGCTGTTAAGAATATACCAATCGATCAAGATATCCCGGTTGGCACTAAATTTACATTAGAAGCAAAAGCCACAGGTAATACATTCCGCGTTGTTACCTCTGCTGATATAAGATGTGATGACCCAAAGCTTGCCAACAAATTTTACTTTGATAAGAATATAGAGCTGTTCTTCATAGAATCATCAACCCAGGTCACCATCAAAGATATTAGAGTGGTTGAAGGATATGGTAAAGACGATGCGGCATTCTCTCAAGCACATTTGTGCATACATAATGTCTTAGATGAAGAACCATATAATCATGAGACCAAGACTGGGGTTAGATCTGCTATGTCCAAAGCAAACAAATTCTTGGTTAAGTTTCAGACTAATGGTAATGTAGACCCAAAAAAAATAATTATTAGTGCTTTCAATGAGATCTTAGCTAAATTAAATAAAGTAATCGAGCAGGCTAAGAACCTCACATCATCAAGCAATAATAATATTAATAGTAATAATAATAAATCCATCAAAGTACCAGATGAAGATGACGCCATTGGCGGTCTCTTCACTTGGTACTTCAATAACTTACTAAATATTACTCTTACGCATGATTATAATAGTCTTAATAATATCTTGCATATAAAAGTACTCACGAACGAGAACACTTATATACATGATCTTATTGCAAAATGCGGTGAATTCTTTGGTAAGAATATAGACCGCATCTTGCGTTCATTATAATTTTTAAGGATGGAATATACCAGCATATGGAGATGTACTAGTCGTGTGACCAGAATATCTTGATCCAGATCCTGATTGTGTTCCAGCGTTTCTTTTTTGTGCGGTTCCATTGTTATTAATGAATCCTTTTGCACCGGGTTTGTGTGATGTTGAAGACCCACACTGGCCTGGATTTGTTACTCCAACATTTGTGGAGCGAGATGAATTACTACTTGAACCGATTCTCATCTTGAATGTTATGAATGATAAACGAAATAAAATGTCAATGGAACAGGTATTAATTAGATTGATGGTGGCGAACAATGAAATATTGGTCTAACGGTCAATGCTAATTGGTAGTCTAATCCATATAGTAAAAAATCAATTTTTTATACATAGCTACGCCTAGCTAAGCTCAATATGTATCAAAAAAATACGTATATATCAAGCTTAATTACCTATACCCCATGAATCAGCCTTTCCACGCCTAATCACAGCCTCAAGCTCATCAAGCTCAGATATCCATATATTGGCACCTTTGAATGAACCTAGCTTCATTAGTCTCTTATACTCTTCAAAGTCTGCTTCTAGCTTAGCCAGCTTTGCCCTTAAATCATCTAATCTTGATTTAACCACCTTTGACATAGTGATCTTATCTAGCAAGTAAGCATATGTGGGCTTCACATCTAGCACATTTGTTCTTATATCCTCAGTTTTGAATGAACCAATCTTACTATAGTCAGCTTCATTGAACCCAATAAAGCCTTCATTCTTAAGTAAATTATTAGCTGCTTCAATATTAGCACATTTCTTAATTAGTGGATACAGCTTTGGCAGCATCTCTATGTACTTCACGACATTCCTCTTACGGACAATCTCTAGCTCTTTTATTATGAGCTGTCTATCTATTCTTTTGCTGTACATATCTCTCCTTACTTTATACCAGCTAAATATCACTTCTGAGTAAGCCTTGAATTCTTTGACATCCTCATTCTCATTGAGTAAATTAATATTATCACTCAAAATCTTATATAATTGAAAATAATCAGTGAAGCAATCTATCTGGTCATTACCATAGTTATTTTTTATGTACTCTACTGGGTCAAATCCATTCTTTGGCTTGCAGAATATTATCTCGATGCATATATAATCATCATTGCAACTATTAGAATGTGTATTATCAAAGATCTGCCTCTTGATGACAGATTTTGGGTTCTTAGCTATGTCTGCTTTGCTCATTCTATTATTATTAGCATCAACCTCGACATACATTTTTTCTTTGGTTATCTTACTCACATAATTCTTAAACCAAACCCTTAGTGGTAGCTCATTAATAGTTAAGACTCTTGATTCTTCATCATATTCATATAAGCCAAATGATGTGGGCTTGCCTTTGTAATATCTTGAGTAACCAGTATATCCGCACTCACATAATTTTGGTTCTAAGATATGACTAGTGTTAATAGCACACTCTTCACTGTCTAGATATATTAATTGCTTAACTATATTAATCACATCGAATGCACACCTTGCCCAGCATTTAATCATCCAACCGCATGCAGGTGCTGATATTGATTCTAAGATTGCCATTGGTATTATAGGTACGAAATACTTTGGCTCAATCTCTTGACCTTCCTCAACCTTATAATCTAATAGCTGCATATCATCACTTGGAAAGAGAAGTCTAGTCAAGTCTTTATTTAATATAGTGCTTACATATCTAGCAGCTGGGTGTTTACCACCACTTCTCGATGCACCTGTACCATCAGGTAATAATAGTGGTAATTGCTTACCTCCACCACTACACACCATTATCATCTTAAATATAGCATTTATTAGTGGTCCATCACCATGCTGATATGCAGTCCTAATTTGCACATGAGCTTGGAAGTTATTTATCTTAATACTATTGGTGCTTGAATTAGACCATTGAAGCATTGCTGTGTAGAATATCTTCCTGCCTACACTAGTGAATCCATCTATGAATGATGGGATTGCACGTGGCAATCTTAATTTTTGATGCATACCTAATTCATAGTTTGCATGCTTTGATACACTAACTTTTAGCGTAGATATTTGCTTATTAATTAACTCAATAGGCATTGATTTGTATGGTTTCCTTAAGAATTCCTTCCTTGGTTCACTATCTGCACCAAAGAATTTGTTGAATACTTTTTGGGCATGCTTATCATATACATACACAAATAATTTATGCTCGAAACCCTTGAATAGTTCTCTTGCATGTAATTTAGAGTTACCAGCAAGCCCTTTCACATATTTAAGGTCATAGTGCTTTAACAAGTGACCATTAGATTTAGCCCATTCATCAAATTGGAATATATGCTGGAACTCAATCATCTCATATTTCTTTGTCTTTGGCTTTAACCTAATAATTGGTGTCTCGAATCTCTTGACAAAGTCTCTTGCAAACAATGTAGGCCAAAACGTCACAAATATATTTAATATCAAGCTAAATATTAAGCCCTTGCCATCATGATCTTGATCCACACAGCAAACGATTGCATCATATCTTAACTCTGCTAGCTGTCTTTCATAATCTGGATCACCCTCTAGGTACTTATAATTGATATTTAACCCAGTCATTAGTAAGAATGTCTTGAAGAACACATTATTCATTAGCTTATCTTTAAGCACAATCTTCCTTTCACTACTAAAATAATCATTGATATGATCAGTGGTAAAGCTGAAGTCTTTATCATCTTCACTTTTATTATCTTCTTCATAGTCATCCATGCAGTCTTCATAGTCACTATTATTAGCAGTATTGGCACTTTCATCTGCTTTAACATACTTCTTGCCAAATAAAGTCTCCATATACCACTTTTTTATATTAGCAATCACACCACCTAATTTAAGTAATCCTATGTAATTTGGATCATAATTGAACTCACCGGTTTTTGGATTTTTGTATGAGTAACCATTAGTACAAAATTGCAATGCTGAGTCTCCCTCGCAAAGTAGTAAGTACCTTTTATGTATATACTTTTTCTTCATGATACCTGCATATTTAGCATCTTCTATGCCTTTGCCATTAATAATCTTGGTTTCCTTGATTGGCTTATCTTTCTTGTTAGCATTCAGGTCTTGATTAACGAATTTAGCTACTTTGTACGCTACTTCATCTAATTTATCACCAAATATTATATTATTTATGTGATCTTTAGTAACATCTGCATGCTCTTTAGTTTGTCCAGTGAAGAACTCACCACCAATCAAGAAGTTACCGAATATGAATAAGTATCTATGAATCAGCGCTTTTTGAAGTCTAAGATTTTGTTGATGGTAATCTTTAACCATTATATTCTTCACTTTGGCATGAATTAAGTTAGTTAAGTGCTCAGTATGTCTACCTGATACAGACATCACACCATTAATATTTGTCAACTGTGGCAAATGAACACCAGTCTCTTTCTCGTGATTACCAATCGCAAATACTAGGTTCCATACGAAACCCTTTTGCTTTTTATGATATAGGGTCACTTCATGCACATCTACTATATTTGGACTTAAATACTTAGATAGCTGACTAAATTTAGTAACATCTATATCTTTGTCATTGTACATTACTTTACACTTATTATTAGTAGCCCAATTTACGAATATTGATGCCATAATTAGCCTCATATGCACTAATTTATCAAGCACATCTTTTATATTAGCAAAACTGGTGCCAAATATTTCATCATACAGAAGCTTGAAAGTAATCTTTGTGTATGGCTTACATTCGACCTTAGTTAACTTAGGTGTCGAGTAATTTGACAAACCACCTTTCCAGTTTTGCCTATATCTTACATAACTGTCAAATACATTCTTATTATTCTTAAGAACGTATCTCTTATATACAGTATCTAACTTAAATGATGATGAGAATTCATTGGTTAGCTTAGCACCAACGCCATTAGTGCCACCAGTGGTAGAATCCTCGGGCTTCTTAACATTGGAGCCTTGATACCCTTCATCAAAGAAGATCTGTGGCAGGTATTTATTAGCTTTATTATGTACCTCAACAGGCACACCTTGACCATTATTATATATAATTATGGTACCTGATTCCATATCTAGGTTTAGCTTAATTAATGTAACCTGGAGCTCATCATCATACTTACATGATTTTAGCATATTCCTGGCATGATCAAGTGTATTAACTACTACTTCATCCACTGCTTTTAATAATGCTGGTGCGTATGTTACATCCTCTACTACGATTTCATCATTATTAAGTAAATATCTCGCATACATATTAGGTATTTTAGACCCAGTTAGCATATCTTTATCTCTCAAATTTTGCTTTAGTGAACCCAAGGGGAACTTCTTTGAGATATCAAGACCTGACTGAGCCAGCTCAAACTTTGCTGATTTACCCATGCTAGATATTTTCGTGTTTTTTGGCATAAAAGCGTGACAGATTTAACTTAATTTACTAAATTCAATTTTTGGTATGTGGTTACTGTGATTATTATTTATTTAAACCAAAATAATTTTATGTGCTAAGTATATTATGTCCTACTTTTTCATACCAAACACACTGTCTGGTCCAGATACTGCTACTAATAATGGGTTAGCACGTTATAATGGAACCACAGGCACATCAATCAAAGATAGTGGTATATTAGTTGATGACACTGATAACATCACTGGGGCAGTTGAAATAAGTGCTAGTACTAGTATTAGCACACCAATGATAACAAGTGCAGGATCAGCTGTTTCATTTAATAATAAGAACATAGATAATGCTGGTACTATTACTGGCACCACTTTAACAGACGGTACTACCACTATTACTGATGGTACTATTACTGGCACCACTTTAACAGACGGTACTACCACTATTACTGATGGTGATATTACTGGTGCAGTTGAAATAAGTGCTAGTACTAGTATTAGCACGCCAATGATAACAAGTGCAGGATCAGCTGTTGCATTTAATAATAAGAATATAACTAATGCTGGTACTATTACTGGCACCACTTTAACAGACGGTACTACCACTATTACTGATGGTGATATTACTGGTGCAGCTAATATTGGAGGTGGTACATTAACTATTAATAATATTACTAGCACAAATGCAGGGGTGAATTTACTTACTAAGAACATAGATAATGTGGGAACTATTACTGGCACTACTTTAACAGACGGTACTACCACTATTACTGATGGTGATATTACTGGGGCATCTAATATTGAAGGTGGTACTATCACTGGTGGATCTTTTACTGATGGAACAGCTACAATTGCAAGTGGTAATATGTCCGCTATATCATTCTCAGATGGTACAGCATCTTTAACTGGTGGACAGGTTGTTGGCGCCACTAATATTACTACAGGGACTTTAACATGTGATTTTATAAATCCTGGTACCTTCGCACCCGGTTCAATTTCATGTAATGATGCAAATTTAACTAGCGTTGGTACTATTACAGCTAATGCTTTCATATCTGGAGCATTCGAGGCTTATAATGGTACTGTAGAAGCTACTAGAATAGAGTGTAGCACTATTGATTCTATAAGTGGCGGGGGAGTGTCTTTTAATACAAATGATATTAATAATGTTAGGGACCTTTCTGCGCAAACAGTAACTACTAGTGGTGCTCTTATATCTAATGGTGATGCTAATATACAAAAAAATACAAATAGTAGTGGCCCAGTATTATACTTAGATAATAGTTATTTCTTATCTGGATCTACTGATGAATTCAGTAAATTATCTTGCAGATTTCTACAAGGTAGTGTGGATGCATTATTTCCTGGAGGAAGTGTTGTTTTCAAAAAAATAGATGATTATGATACAGAAGCAGATTGTTCATCACAAATAGAATTATGGCCCGCTAATGCTGGTTTTGAAGAAAAAATGTTTGATATAAATACTACTGGGTCCACTTTTTATAATACAGTAAATTGCCCAGATATTAATAATTCTGGTAATATAACCTCAGCAACAATAAATACTACAGGACATATTACTTGCGGTAATGCTATAATTACTAGTTTTATGAGTGGTGGCGGAGGCAGCTCTGCAATAGCTTTTAGTAACACCCCATTATCATTTGTAGGGCCTATAGGATGTAGAAGTGTCACAGCTACTAGTACTGTGCAAGGACGAGATTTAATCGCATTGAAAAACATCACCGATGATGGTCCAAAGATTTACTTAAAGAATAAATATTATGAAGCCAATTCCACTAATGAGAGCAATGAAATCGTAGCTCAGTTTTACCAGAATGGCATAAGTGATTATAGAACAGGCGGACGTATCGTATTTACAAAGGAAGGTGATTATAATACTTTGGCAGATTGTACCTCTTGGATGGACTTTTATCCAGTTACTGGTGGTACTGAAAAGCGGGCTTTGAGTCTAAGGACAGACCAAACCGTGATATATGATATATTAAATGTTTATCACAGTGCCTCTCAGAATTTACAGATATCAGAAACTGGCACTACTAGTATGAAAATTGATCATACTGGGGGTTTATCTATAAATGGCCCAGACGGAGTGGCTATGGTATTTGATGTATTAAATGAACAGCAATTAGAGATTTTGCCAAAGAATACTAATGAGGTAGAAATCAAGACTGGTGCTGGTAATTTAGAGCTTAAATCTACAAGCGGGGTTGTTAGGAGCACCTCCGATTTTGAGGTATATGCTTCATCCGGTCAAAACATGAAGTTTAGCCATACGGGTGTGTCTAGTAATGTATTTAGTTACACTGGTGGGTTATCTATTGAAGGTGTGCAGGCCACATTTGTTTTAGATACTTCTTCTCAACAATTAGTCGTCAAAAGAGTGGCCAGTTCTAGTGTTATGCTAGAATCAACAGGCCATCTCCATATTGAGTCAGTTGGAGATATTATTAGTTCTACAGTACAAGCCTCAACCACTGCTGGTTCTGCTAATGTATTTATAACTTCTGGCGGTTCTTTTAAGAGGTCTACATCATCTATTAAATACAAAAAAGATGTGCGTGATTATGATAAAGGTATAGATACCGTGATGGGTTTACAACCTAAATATTATAAACCAAAAGAAGGTGTTGATGGTGGGGATGTTGATTATGCAGGACTTATAGCTGAAGATCTTTATGATCAAGGACTAAATGAATTCTTGACTTTTAATAGTGATGAGCACACTAAAGACCATGTAGAAGGTATTGGTTATGATCGTATGGTGGCATTATTAATTAATTCGGTCAAAGAATTATCAACCAAATGTGATGCACAAGCTGCCAAGATTGCAGAGTTAGAATCGAGACTCGATAGTATGTAAAAAAAATATAGATGAAATTAAGTAATTTAGTCACTTTCATAACTAGATTCATCAGAGGATTCGCTAACAGATTCATTATCTATTTTTTTATCTTCATTATCAGATTCTTTAGATTCTTTAGATTCTTCATCAGTGTTTACCTCTTCATCATCACTGGTTTCATCTTCATCATCTTCTTCTTCATCATCACTAGAGAACTCGATGGCAGATAATGATTCAGAGTCACTATGTAAATCAGATGATTCACTATCATCACTATTTTCTTCATCACTAGAACTGGCATACTCGGGTTCTTCATCACTCTCTTCATCACTGAAATCTTCATCTTCATAGAGGTGCAAGTAATCATCAATTCTATGTGTTTCGAGCCTAAATATGAACCCACCAGATAAAGGTACATAGCCACGTTCATCTTCTTCAACTAAGATTATAGATTCATCAAATTCAAGATATAATGGTGCTTGAATTCTTACTCTGAGTAAGCCAGGTCTTCCATCCTCATTTTCACATTCTACGACCTCCATAATCTCGATTGGTCTATTATCATTGATCCTTACTTTATAGAATGTGGCATATTTCTTTGCTTCTTCGAGTGATGTGAACTTACCATAATAAGCAGGTCTCTTTGCGGTGATGGCTACTAAGTAATGCATCTTAACATACATAATCTCTGTCATTATTTAAAATAAAATATTTATGCGTTAATCAACTCAACATCTCTTATTAATTCATCAACCACATTATCACCGCCTCTATCAGACTTAGGCTTTGGTTTTGACTTGGCCGCCTTCTTATTTTTGCCCGTAAATGAGTCTGCGTTGGTTACTGCTAATAATATAAATATTACCAAAATCACTATCGCACCCACTGCAATTTTTTTATCCATAGTATGTTACCTAATATTATATTTTTAACAAAAAAATATTATGTAATAAATGGGCAATTATGTGATCACTATTTTGTAAGTGGTTGAGTTTGCTACATTAGAACATATAGTTGTTACTTTGATAACATCATCAACCCTGGCACCAGTCCATATTACCATTGTATCATTAATTTTTATCTTTGGCAAATTATATTTTGGTATATTATATACACCTTGCTCTGCATCATATTCTTCATCAGTCAATACTTTATGTGCAGAGTTTATCTTGCTCATATCTACCATTATTTTGCATGGATGAACCACTCTAAATAAGAGCTTATCATTTTTACTAATTAATAAATTTATACTATTAGCAACTGTGTTATTTACTGGGCTCTCACTAAATATTAATATCTCATGAGGTTTATCAGATGGTATGCTTACATTTTTTAATAGTTTATCAAAGTATTCTTTTTTCGATAAATACGTACTTTCATCATGTAATAATATTATATCAATTGGTACCCTTAATTTATTGTTATTATTTATGATGCCTGAGGAGCTAACTTTGATGAATTTATTAAGGTCAATTTGTGACATAAATTGCTTCTCAGTATACATATTATCTGGATCTGCATATTTCCTATATTTAAGGAGAGCGAATATGTTTTTGTATAATTCGTATAACCAATGCATGATTTTATATAATAAGATTTATTCTTTCAATTATTATTTTATGCTAATATCATTTTTTATTTTTTTTTAATTATTTTCTATCCATGTATATAATAGATATTATGAGTAATCCACAAAATTCGTTCCTCGTTCCATTCGATAAAGTGGTAGATATGATTGGTTTATCTTCAACTGCAAGGTCTGCATGTAGCTTCTGGATGACTTTGTCCATCGTTGCTCTCGTAGTCATCATCTTCTTATATTTCAAACATGAAGAGGTCGTCCGCGTTAAGAATGTACAAATCAATGCACTACGACAAAAACTAGGTGCACCCATGGCAAGTGGCAAAGAATCCTTCAGTGGATCAAGTGGCATTGAACAAGAGTTTGATGAGTATGAATTTGGCAAATCTTTCTGTGGAGGTAAGGTAGAATATGGAGATTTTGCATGTGCCGGTGGTAATGTCAAGATTGGACCAGATGATGCATATGCTTACCAAGTTAAACAAATTATGAATGACAAGACTGCTTTCGTCTCTGATGCCGACAAGAAGTGGTATATCATGAATTACCCAGATCAAGTCAAGAGAGAGAACCCAGAATGGTTCAATCAATTCCCCGAGCTCAAACCACCAGGTTATCAAGAATCCTTTAGCCCAAATAGATTAACAAGACTTGCACAAGGACTATCCAACACATAAAAAAATAATAATAGTGCACTACTTAGACATTATCCATTATATCACATAATGTATCTACGTCTTCACATATTTGGTCGTCACTAATTAAGATACGCCATTCCTTGACAAATTCGTCCATTGCTATTTTTTTGTCTTCTTCATCCATATCTACGCATTCAGCCATGAACTTATGAAGTTTAGTGATTAGTGGTTTCTTGGATTCTATATATGCCTCATCTTTCTCTACTCTTTGCATATTGAACTTAAATAGCTTCCATGGCATCATAGCGAAGAGCACATCACCATTCTTTTCAGCACGATTAAATTGGATACTAATCAGCTTCTCTATATTTTTTGCAGTAAATTTAGATTTACTATGGACTTTGTTAGATTCTAAGCTATTGGATTCTTTGCCATGTATTACCTCAGCTTTTTCTATATCATCACTGGCAAAGATCTGTGTATAATCTGACCTAAGTATTTTACTATTTACTATTAGCTTAAAGGTCTCATACAATAATTTACTGGACATCTCACCTATATCATTTAATTCATCACCTAAATCAGCAGGGCATGTAAATCCTTCACTCTCTAGCAAATCACAATAATCTTTGCTTAGATGGGGTATAGATTCTTTTTTAATGAATACGAAGATTAAGCCAAGCGCAATTGGTTTACATCTTGGTATTGTGGTTCGTGACTCTTTGCGCATACAATCTACGTCTTTATTAATTACCTCTCGTTCACATTGATTTGTCCAATCTAGATCACTAAATTTGCATCTTCTAAATGAACCCTCTGCAAAGATGGCAAACTTAGTGGGGCTAATTATATTCATGCCACCTTGCATCTGTGCTATGTAATTAGCTGGTACCTTACCAATTTGCACATTCCTAGCTAATGGGCACTTAAACTCAAATAGTGTCACTGAGTACTCATTATTGGGATCATCGCTTGCTTTATCTTTGACCACAGCAACCCCATCTGGTGAGCATGCAAGACCCCAATCAGTCATAAAGTATGCATTTTGTGCATAAATAATAGTACCAGTCTTATAAGTAACTATGCTAGTAATCACTGGTTCAAATACATTACCCCATACTGTATATAGATTACCATCAAACACTACCATACCAAATTTGCTTAATAAACAGTCATATATATCTTGGAATATGTTCTCACCAAATGCCGTACTTAGTTCACTGCACCCAATTACCTTCGTGCGACCTTTCTTCCAATCGAGTGTACCTTGAACACGACCACGCGTGCTATAATTTAATATAAACTCAAGTATATTTTTTTCAAGAGTAGTATACTCCATAATGAATGTATTTATTGTTTTACCAAATCAATTATTTATATCAAAAGATAGAGCTGATATACTAAAGATGTACGATAGTATATATATTTATGAGCAAGAAGATCCTAGCATAGCTAACCCAGGTATTAATAAGAGGTTAGTTATGCGGTACTGTACTTGGCTTAAATCACTCAATCCTAATACACGGGTGATCAACCCACAAAAGATGACTAGCAAGGATTACTTAGAGCACTTGGTTGGTATTAAGAAGCAAGTCAACCTATTTAAGCCCACTAATTATTACTTGTACAGAGATAAGCTAATGGCATATACATTCCATGGCATCAGTGCTAACATCTTGACCAATACTAATTATGAGTTAGACAGCATATTTTTGATTAATAATAGTTCTGTATGGAAGAAGTGCAAGGATGCGAGTGAGCTTAGCTTCGATTCATTCCACAATGTCTTCGTGCGCAAAGTTAAGTCATTAGATACTAATAATGTGCTACTTAAGGCATCAAGAGACATTTATGACCAATTTACACCTCAATTTATCTTAGATAACATAAGCACACCAATGCAAGATTTAGTGATACCAAATAGTGCCAAAGATGATGGCTTTACTTTATTTATAGATAAATTAGTAGAGAAGCATATCTCATCTAACATAATTAACAAAGGTAAAAATGACATATTTAGCAATAATATCATTACTTTGTTAAATCATGGACTAATCACTATGAAAGATTACATACTCAAAATTAGTGAGATGTATAGCTTAGCAAAGAAATTACCACGGGGTGTATCTAAGAGAATCCGCACAGAATTAATACATTTATGCATCTATAATTACTTATATGTGATATATAATATGGCATGCAATGATGAGTATAATAATGGTAAAATTGGTGACGTTAAGGATGTTCTTATTCCATGCATAGATAAAGATGCAAAGAATTACTCACCTCATGCAGTCATTAATTTCTTGAAGACGAAACCTAAGGCAGATGAATTCATGAAATTTGTGAGTGGTACTAAGTGGATGACTAATTGGATGGCATATTCATTGTGGAAGTTTCATCGGGGCTAACCACATTGAATCTGAGCTTATTACTCTGGCAAACACTAAATATAAAGAATAATACTATTAATACTATTAATAATTCTTTGGTGCCATTCATTTTATACTAATTTAAATAAATATTGTTGGGGGTTTATTAAGTAATTATGTTAATTTGTGATAAAGAAGTGAGATTGCTAACTATTTACTATGACCCAAATGATATTGATTCATGCATCGATCAATTCTCTGATTATATAAGCGATTCATTTGTTTTGTGTGATAAAAATCAACTAAAAGAGATGGGCATAAGCTCATTCGAGCGTGACATAGGTTATAATATAACATATTTTTATGCTGACCTTGATACAACAGAAAGTATTGATCATAAATTTAATGATATTAATGAGAGATATGCTAGGTGTGCAGTTATGCACTTCTATATCTTGAATTTTGAGAATTACTGTCTAAGTGGTGGTAATACTGCTGTATTCAAAGCTGCTAAAGCTGCAAAGTGTGTAACTCAATTCCAAGACCTTGAAATCACTATTAATACAGATGTGCCAAATGACTTTGATAGATGTGATAATGATGAACAAAAGTATCTAGATTTAATGGAAGAAATATTAGAGCAGCCACTATGCGAGAATCGCACTAGTGTTAAAACCAAGAGATTATTTGGCAGGTCATTATCCTATGATTTATCTGGTGGCAGGATTCCATTGATGACCACCAAACATGTGAGCTTAAGGTTAATCGTTGAAGAAATGCTGTGGATGCTCAGAGGTCAAACCAATAGTAAGATACTCGAAGAAAAGCATGTTAATATATGGAAAGGTAACTCAACCAAAGAATATTTGAGTAAGCAAGGATTAGATTATGATGAAGGTGAGCTTGGTCCTATCTATGGTTTCCAATGGCGTAACTTTAATGGCAAATATCCAATGAACAAAGATAAGCTGTCTGAAGCATCAACTGGTCTTGAAGGTGGTATAGATCAGCTCAAAGAGGTAATTAAGCAATTAATTAATGATCCATTCAGCCGCAGAATTATTATGAGTGCATGGAATCCATGCCAACTAAGCCAAATGGCACTTCCACCTTGTCATTTAATGGTTATCTTTAGTGTATCAAAACAAGCAAATAAACCTAATAATAAGTTATTATTATCAACTCACGTGATTATGAGATCAAATGATATGTTCTTGGGCCATCCATATAATGCTGCATTCTATGCAATCTTAACTCATTTGATTGCTAAGTTGGTTGATATGCAACCTAACCAGATCCAATTCTCGATTACGGATGCTCACCTTTATGAAAATCAGCTTAGTGCTGTTAGATCTCAACTAGAATTGGTGCCATATAGGTTCCCTAAGTTTAACCTAGACCTAAGCAGGTACTCATTGAAAGATATAGGTAATTTAGATGCAGAATATACTGAGCTTGATAAGATAATTAATAGCCTAGATGCCAAAGATTTCACTGTAGACAAAAAATATAAGGGCTTAGTAATAACAGTGCCCATGATCGCATAATAATAAACTCAATTTTAACATATATATTTTTTTGATTATAATATAGTGATGTCAAAGATTAGTGATGAATATATTCAAGTGACTAGAGATCCAAGACAAATCGATGGTGACACAGCTGATATTATAGTGCCGAATGCAACGATTGATACTGTCAAAGCTAAGAATATATCAGCTCAAGATGGTGCAACTTTAACGATTGAAACCGCAACCATCAATACACCAACATTAGTGACACCAACATTAACTAATGCAGTAATTAATGGCACTGTTAGTGGTACAGCACTCAATGTCGCAAATGGCATACCCACACTCAATGCAGATTCTAAATTAACAGCAGGCATAATAGCAGACTTAGATAATGATGGCACTAATTTATCATACAAAGATCAGGTGGTGTCTAGTACTGATTGGGTAAACACGAGAGATGGCACGATTAATGTTAATGCAACTGGTAACCTAGAAAAAATAAGTGGATTTAGGCCACCACTCGAGATATTAGAATTCTCCAGTGGTACTACTAATATAAACATTAGTGCTAACTTTTGCACGACCATAATCACAGAATCCGAGACTTTTGCAGCCAATACATCATCAACCTTGGCTGGATTAAATAATACATCAGCAGATATAGGCAAAATCAAGAATATTGTAGTCAGGGATCTATCATCAGCAAAGACATACTCAGTTAATATAGATGCTGGCACTGAGTTAAGAGATGCATTTGGCACTTCAATATCTACCATCCAATTTACAAAGATATGTCAGAGTGTACAATTAATTTGGCTTGGTACTATGTGGGCTGGTTTAGGAAGTGGTGCCACATTTGTTGAAGCTTAACCACTCTTCCTTGCAATCATGATAATAATGAAGATAATCACTAAGAAGAAGAATATACCACCAACCACAATCAAAACTATAGACCAGGTTGGCAATACTGGGCCTGCACTTCCACCACTTTTTTTGTTGGCAGGATCGGGCTTATCCTTTGGTTTAGTGGCAGGGTCATCACCTAAATAATTAGCTGGATCAAGTGGGTCAAATTCTGGATCATCTGGATTAAGTGGATCATCTGGATTAAGTGGATCATCTGGATTAAGTGGATCATATGGATTAAGTGGATCAGCTGGTTCATCTAGTGGATCAGCTGGTTCATCTAGTGGATTATCGGGG
>Ga0307980_1000496_pt1 | contig 18496 bp, 11 predicted proteins | sample OrgLakmetage1060_FD_201817 | JGI IMG/M metagenome (GOLD analysis project Ga0307980, IMG submission 201817) | Saline water microbial communities from Organic Lake, Antarctica - #1060 | ecosystem: Environmental > Aquatic > Non-marine Saline and Alkaline > Saline | place: Antarctica: Organic Lake... | reverse complement strand
ATAAAGGTAAGCTAGCATGGCTAGGTAATTTAGCCGCAGATAAATATGCCACAGAAATTACCAGCAGTATCTAACTAATTATTATATAAACACTTTTTTTGTCAAAGTAAATATGTTTAAGGTACCAAAGAATTTCTGGCGTGATATGTGTTCACTATATTATATACCAGAAAATGAGCACTATAATCATTATTATTTAGTGAATGACCCCGAAGCAAAGAGTGTAAAAATCAATGGGTTAAGATTCTGGGCCAGACCACATATAATCACTGTAGCAAATAATATATATGACAAAGAAGGGTGTATGATATTAGGCAGTGATAAGACATACCACTCAGTTAATATTAAATCATTACCCGCGAAAGAATTCATCAAATTATTATTATATATAACATTAGACAAACCAGTATCTAGATACCAAATATCAAGGGAACTAACCAAAGAATTCATCACATTGAAACCAAGTATAGTGATTGGTGCTAGCATTGTGCTTGTTAACTTAGGTAAACCCAAAGATGAGTTAATGTATATATTTGATAAGTATGCATCTATACGATGTTTCACAGTATACAATTTTACATCACTACTTGAGTTCATAGATATGTTAAATAATGAGGAGCTAGATCAATATGATCTCTTTATAGTGTTTAATTTTAGACTTAACCAAGAAATAAGTATATCAATTAATGATGAACCAATCAAGATTTTGCGCCATAAGAAGTCTCTACCTTTGCTAAGTAAAATATGTGAGAATATTACATTCCAAAGAGCATTCTACTTACCTAGAGACTATATTACTACCTATCAATTCACTGCGAATTTCCATGTGATTAACTCATATGATTTATATCCAGCCACATCTACACCATCATATGACTTACTAAAGCATCGTAAGTGTGGTATTAATGCGAGAGATAAGTCTAGATCACTAAATATACTATTAGATGGTTACTATATATATAAGCCCATCAAGATTTTACATAAGGATGAACACAATGAGCTAAGTATACTCAATGATGTAATATTTGGCATTAATAATGATGATGAGATACTTAAGTATAATAATTTGACATTACCACTCGCGATTAAACAGAGATTTAAGCATGGATTAACTAAACATAAGTTAGCTATGCTTGCATATGTAGATCTTAATACAAGAATCAAGCATAATATTGATGTAGTAAATGATATACATCAAAAAAACATAATTGGGCTAAGTGAGCTAAAAAATGATGAAGTATATGATAAGGATCTTGATAAATTAGTTACTAGAATAGAATTAGAAAAAAAGGTAAGGCATAATATGGAATCTATATATAGAAATATAGAGTATAGTACCACTAATGTAAAGCACTCTATTAAAGATTATGAATTAAAGCAAAGTAAGGCACTAACTAAGTACACTAATGATTTATCAAATTATGACTTTAATAAACCCATAGATAAATCAATCAAACCAATATTAGATAAAATTAGTAACTACTATATGATGTTACCTATTAAATATCAAGAAGCTATTGATATAGTAATGAGCTTATATAGACCACTAAATAATGATACTAATTTTGACTTAGGTTCCGCTAAGTATTTAATGAATGACCACTTTAGTAATATCCTTGAGGTATATAATAATGATGTATGTAGTGATGAAATATACGAAGATAAGATAGTTAGCTTTGATAGGAATTCATACTTAAATAATAATAACCAAGCTGTGGATGGTAATCGGGTATATTTATTATATAACAAAAATGATGTATATAATTCTATGCTAATTAAGTACCTGAGTAATAATAATGTGCCATTCATAGATTTGAGAAATCAAGTGGTGGATTTCTCTGAGTTAGAGATAAGCCAAGATCTAAGTAAAGTTTTAGTTATAATTAATAACCTAAACAATATAGGTAACCTAAGTGAGCATAATTATGTTACAGATGTGATATTAACTAATTACAATGCTAAGAAAGAACTAACCAAAGATTTCGTGCATAAATTATATATAAAAGATTGCTGTCCACCAAAGATACACATACTATGCAAATTTAATGAGGTGAACCACTACATAAACTTTTAGCTCACAAATAATATATAAAATATAAATTATTTTTTGGTTAGTATTATAGATATAATGATTTACTTAGATAATAATTCTACCACTATTATGCCAAGACCTGTCCAAGATGAAATGATTAGATGGATGAACAGAGGTAATCCATCATCTGATTATAAGTCTGCTGTTGAGTGCCAAAATATGATGGCTAGCTTTAGAAAGTATATGGCAGACAAATGTAATTACGTTGATTATGGATCAATTGATCTAACTAAAAAAAGTATGAAGAATAACGTATTCCAAGCTATATTTACATCAGGTGCCAGCGAATCCAACTGTACATTAATAAGATCAACAGTTGATGCCTTTACTTTTAAATATAACACGAAGCCAAGGATAGTGATCTCAGCTGTAGAGCACAAAAGCATAATTGACTGTGCCACAACATTATTATCTCAAAATAAGGTATACCTAACTATAATTAAGCCAAAGCAAAATGGGCATATTGTCCCGGCTGATGTTGAGTTTGCACTTAAATCAGTAGAACCCGTGTGCTTAGTATCAATAATGCATGCTAATAATGAAACTGGTGCTGTCAATGATATATATAAAATTGGTAGCATATGTAAGAAGCACAATGTGCCATTCTATAGTGATTGTGTGCAAACCTTTGGTAAATTCCCCATCGATTTATCTAAGGTGAATGTAGATGCTATAACTGCCTCATTTCATAAGATATATGGACCTACTGGACTTGGTATCATCATCTGGCGCAGGAACCTCATTGATGAGCTAAATATTAAGCCACTAATATTTGGATCTCAAAATATGGGACAACGGGGTGGCACTGAGAATATAATAGCAGTTGGTCCATCATTTTTGGCACTAAAATTAACCTGGACAAACCGCACACAAAAGAATAATAAGCTAGCTAAGCATAAGAAAGCACTAATCGCTGGCATTAATAAGCGCATGACCGTTATTAATTTTACTAATTATATGAATACACGCCAAATCTTGGCTGCAAAGAAACGCCCATTTGTAGTATTACTAAGTGGTGAGCACTCACTAACTGACATGTCTAAGACATATGATAGCAGGTCAAAGCAAGATTACTATTTGCCAAATACAATAATGCTGTCACTGGTTAAGCTGTATGGTGAGCCATTCTGCAATATGAAGATAAGGAAGTGCCTAATGGATAATCACAAGATAGTGGTTAGTGCAGGGAGTGCATGCAATACTTACAGTGTAAAGGCATCGCATGTATTGTATGCATTAGGTGTAGATACTTATATTAAAAAAGGTGCAATCAGAGTATCATTATCAGACCAAACCACCGATCAAGACATACAGTTATTTTGTGCGGCACTCTATGACATAGCTAAATCGATGGCTTCAACATAAAAAAAATAATACTAACTAATGCTAGTATTATTATTAGATTATTATTGCTTAGATTATTTCTTTTTTGTTACTTTAGCTGCCTTAACTAATTTAGATGCAACTGTTTTAGGTGCTTTAGTTGGTTTAGCTGTGGTTGCTTTTGATTTGGTTACTTTTGGTACAGCTTTCTTTTTCTTTGAGCTTACATCAACAGTGGATCTCTTTTTAAGACCAACTGTTTTAGTTAATGGCTGTTTTTTCTTGTCAGCTGGTGTTTTCTGTGCTTTGGTTGATGCAGAGAGATCTTTAACAGCCTGTCTTTCAGCCAAGTATTCTTCATATGAGACATGTCTTGCATTGACCATTGCTTCTGCGATTGGCATACCAAGAATAATATGTGCTTTAAGTGGCTTATTCTTTCGCATTCGTTCAATATCATCAACGATACTATGACTGTGAGTATAATTATGTGATTTGAATGTATATTCTCTATCTACTACTAATTTCTTCTCACTGTCTGGGTTTGTGAGTACTTTGGTTTCTTTGCCATCTTTACCCTTGACTTTCTTATATTCAGGATTAGCCAATACTAAGGTCTCAAAGTATTTCTCTGAGTAATGATGATCAAAGACAACCATACTTTCCACTAATTTTTTGACTAAGGTATCACTTACAGTTTTGGTGTGATCATAAGACAAATTAAGTACAATTTGATTAGAGATACCACCCAAGAATTCATAGAGTAAACTATTAACGATCATCTTGGCTTGCTCAGTAACTCTCACTACTGAATATTTGCATGTGAATGCTCTTTCGATCTCTTCTTTAGTGGTTCCATCTGGTTTAATCACTACGATTCTACCTTGGAGCTTACCATCTTCATCATATTTTGGTGGTTTTGTGATATTTTTGATGATGGTATTCAAAGAGCTAACAAAGAGTCTCTCTTGAAGAGGAATCTTAAGTGCACTTGGTTTCTTTGGTTTTTTAATTGGTTTACCTTTATCATCTAACTCAGGTTCAGCTTTGTCATCTGGTTTAGAGTCACTGGTTGGTTCAGTTGTTTTAGATTCTTTGCCTTCTTCTGGTTTAGAATCATCAGATGATTCAGGTTTAGATTCTTTCTTCTTTTGTGCATTCTTTCTTTTAGGCATCAAAGATTTGAGGTCAGGATCTTCTTTCATCTTGCTTAAGCTATTGATCCATGTAGGCAAATTACGCAAGAATGGGAAAGTAAGGAGTTTCTCATAGTCACCTTTGAAGAAGTGAGCTGGAGTAACCTGCTTCTTTCCTTCTTTGTCATAACAATAGTGGATCGCGTGGTTAAGAAGATCATGAGCAATTTGCTCGCAGATATATGCCAAAGAATGTGTAGCTCCATCACTAACTCTATATTTAGCTTTTGAGTAAGCTAAGTATTCATCTAGTTTACTCTGAATATCTTTGGGTGCATTATCTACGATTGCTTGATATTCAGCTCGTTGTTCTTCGGTTAAGTCGAACTTAACAATCTTCTTTTTTCCATTAGCATCAACCTCTTTGATAACCTTACCATCTGCACCTCTTTTAGAGTGACCAGTCTTCAATGCTTCACGAGCTTGTTGATACTGTTTGATTCCTGATTTCTCATCAAGTTCATTGATCTTCTTTGAGATGTGACTATTGACGGTATAGGAATCAATCAATCGTTTAATTCTTGCTGGGTGAAAGATCAATCTGTCTTTTTGAGGTGTGTTGGATTGGGTTTGTGGTTGGGATTGCTGTCTTGAATTCATGGTTTGATTTCTGAATTTGACTATCTACGAATATACCTCGGAATTGCTAAATCTTTATATTAAAATTTGCGTGTGTATTAAATATAATGAGGGCTATTCAATTTTTCTATGCACCAAAAAAATATTACATATATATATATACCAGTGATGTAATCATGCATAATTCTCATGGTATATATCTAATGGATCTACTCATCATGTACCCTACATTTATTTATGCCTTTCAATGCTTTATTTTTACATTGCTTACCATTCCTGTTTATAGCTTGACAATATTCAGTATCATCATTACTGTCATCGATTTGCTCAATAATAGCCACGTCTTTATTCTCTGCCTCTCTATATTCATATACATTAATACCACTAGTTATGAATGTCTTCTCTAATAAATCACAGCTAGGGTTATTTTTGTCAAATATTTCATCATCAGAATATTGAAGACCATCAGTGTTTAATGTATTATTACTTCTTATTAGTGGTTGTTCTTCATCTTTCTTATCATCAAGTGGATCTCCTTTATCTTGTGTCTCCTGAGTAGTATCACACTTAATCTCGTCATTTTTATCAGCTTGGTCAATATTAATAAGATCACCATTTTGCTCACCATCTGATGTTTCTACTTCTTTGACTTCCTTGAGTTTCCTAGCTACTATTTCATCATTATTCTCTAGTTTATTTGGTTGATATACGGCTGATGATTTTTGTGATTTAACTTGAGCAGTGCCACCTTTTTTTGGTTGTTGTGATTGTCCATTTTTATTAATATGTGATGAGTTTGGCGAGTAAGGGCCTTTAACATTTGCTGAGTTAACAGTAGGTACATTATTATACCTCACAAATTTATCTTTACGTTTCTTTGCATCTCTATTGTTACTATACTCTTTATATTTGATATACAACAGTGCAATTATAGATATCAGCAGCACTGCAATTATTATGAACTTTAGCTTATTAGCCTTGATATTATCAATCAAAGACAACCCATCTTGATTTTGGTCATTATTTAAATCACTTATTTCATTTAATTCATTAGTGTACTTATCTCCACCAACTCTTGAGTTAGTGCTCTCATATGTATCTTTTAGTGCATGAAATAATTCTAATGGTACAGTTACATATCTCTCTCCATCTTCTTCTAATATTTTTGATCTCCCATCTTTCATGGCACTACTATTTTGTTTATCTCTATTAATGCTTGATCCGAGATCTTGCATGAGTGGAGATGAATGCCCATATTTTTTCATTTGTGGGTCTGTTACATCGGGTACGACATTTGTGGTTCCTTCATTATGCTTTTGTAAAAAACTTGCCATGAACCTCACCTTTGATATTTGGTAAGTATATTAAATTTTAAATTAGTATTTATATACTTAATAAAATGCATAAATTGTTAGTTAATTTGATTAGAAGGACAAAAATATTACTAGATGTAATAATTAAGTACATCAATGAGAACCTTCAATCTATCTTACAAATTAAGTCTCTAGTAAATGTACATCCAAGATTAATGAAAGATTATGAGAGCATACGATTATTTGATGATAAGAAGCTGTCGGTTAATAAGTATGATGGAATCAGCATAGATGAATTAATGGGTCAAATTATTGAGATAGATAAGGCAGAGAAATTCATCAAAGAGTCCCTAGATAAATTCATAAATAATTATGATGTACAAAGCATAATTAGCTTTGGTAAATCTACAGTGGTGAATGAAAAGGTAGAATCTGATAGGGTAAGCATAAACAAACTTTGGAGTTTAATTAGCCAAGTATACAATGAGGACATCCCAACTAATAAGCTAATATATAATAACATGATTGATGACATATATAATAATTATGATGAGGATGATATAAGTAGCAAATCTAGTAAATTAATATATGACAAAATCACAGTTAAGACAATTATTGATTTGTATAATAAGTCCTACAAGGATGAAACTGACTTGCCAGATCTGCTTAAGAATTATATCTTGGTGACTAGTATAACTGATAAATATAATGATAAACCAACGATAATTGACACATTAAAGGCTTACAAAAGTGATAATAACCTTGATAATATAAAAGTTGGGTCTATCGAAGAAAGCTTGCTATCAAGAAAGAGTGTAGTACCTGTCTCAGATTTTAGAGATTGGATAGAGACCTACAAAGAAATAATTGGGATGAAGCTAAGCCAGAGATTATTTATAGTGATTAAGCGCTATGGTAACTCACACTTAATATTTAACTATTTACCACTCTTTGACAAAGATTATGTAAAAAAGCATGGATCAGAAGTAACAGAGAGTATGGGTTTAAATAAAAAAGTACTAAAGAAGATGACCACTATAAAAGACATAGATTTAGGCGTAGATACTAAAGATACTAAAATCCGGTCAGAGATTATCTATGCGAATATTAATAAAGGTGGATACTCAAAATTTGAAGGCAAAATAATATCTCAGTTATCACCAATAATTATAGAGACACTAAATGATAAGCTGTATAGATTACTAAAGTATACACCAACAGTGAAACCACCAAGCACATTCAAAGAGTTACCAATTAGACCTCAATTATACAATGAATTACTTGAGAAGCTAATATTAAATAACATAAAATATAAAGAGCACAGAACTATACTAACTAAATACAACATATATAAGATAAATGAGCTTGATGAGCTAGAGATACGAAATAAGATATTGAGTGTGCTAAACACAACTTTTAGTGAGCACATAAAGGGGTTAAGTAATGATGAGTTAAAGTCATTTAGTTTATCTAATTATATATTATCAAAGGAGCACATAAATATACTAAGCAAAGAAATGTCGAGGATAATCAATATCTATATATACGACAAAAATATTAGTGGGTTTAGTACAGAGAGTAAAATAAGTTTTTTATGTAATCATAATATAGTAATGAATGATTTAATAGGTAAACTAAAGACAGCTGCATATCAATTTATTAAGCCAAAGAGTTATGATAATAAGCAAATGTTGATCGAGGACCATGGCTTAGTAACTGCCGACTTTGTAGATAATTTATTAAAGAAACCATCCATATTATCTCAGCTTCACTTAAAATACAAAGAATTTATATTCAATTAAACTAATTTATTTTAATATAAATAAACGCATATTAATTTTATACTATGGTAACCAAAGATACAAAGAAGAGCACTACCGCAGATAAGCCACCACCTAAAAAGAGAGGTAGGCCTAAGAAGGTCGAAGTTATAGATAACTCAAATAATAAGGGTGTGGTTAACGCACCACAAGATAAAGCTAATATTATTGAGCTCGAGTATGGTAACCCACTTTTGTTTAAGAAATGTGTGACACTACTTAAAGGATACTCTGCATCTGAGCTCATATGGCAGTTTAAGAAAGACTGTGTAGAGATCCGCGCAAAGGATCATTTGGACAGCTCAAAGATATTCTTTTCCATTGACTGCAAGAATGTGATCAGTTATTATTGTAAGCAAGAGCACACCATTTCGTTTAAATTAGAGACTGTAGAAGATTTGTTCAAAGCAATCCGCAAAGATAAGACCATCAAATTCGTAATCGAGGAAAACACTAAGAACAGTCAATTCACTATTATTATACCAAACATTGCAGATGGCATCTTGAGTAGCACCAGCATTAACTTAATTAATAATTCAACTAATGCAAATTTTAATGGATGTGATGACTCTAAATATTCTATAAGGATGAGCCTAACCATTGATTACCTAAAAAGGATATTTACAAGGATAGGTAATAAGACTGACCGGTTATATATAATTAAGTACCCAAAGAAAGATCTAAATATTGAATATAGAACCAATAGCATTGTATCTAAGAATACAATTGTAGATCCAGCCAAAGTAGATTTAAAGTGTGATCTAGATGATAATGCTTTCTTATGGGTAGAATTATTATTATCTCAAATCAAGCCTTTATCGTCATCATCGAAAGATCATACCCTTAAGATTGCCATTGACAAGAGTAACTTAGCCAGCTTCACTATAATTTTAGATCAAATTGAGATATCTGAGCTCAATGGTGAAAACGTAGAAAAATATGTGAAACCAGTCTGCACATTTAAGTTATACACTGAACTCAAGGATGAATCTGATAAATAAATAATTAATCTATTTTTTTGGTGTATGAATATATACAATGACAAAATATCAGCTCATAAAGAAGATACATACTTTGAGACCTAAGTCTAATACTAAAAGTATAAGGCAAAATATGGCTAATAATAAGGATAAAGCTTTGTCTGATAAAGAATCGATAGATGACGAATTCGATGAAAAAGTAAGTGAAAGCATAGATGAATCCGTAGATGATGCGATCTATAATATGGGTGATGAAATAATTGGTGAGGGTAAATCTAATAGTAAATTAGGTGGTACTTTGGGTAATGCTAATGTTAGCACTCATGATGCAATCAAAAAAGTTATAGTTAGTAACTCAGAAAGTGGCTGTTCATTAGCTAGTAGTGGCAATGGTAAGGTATGCTCTGGTTCAAAAACCGTAGAGTATGTGAAAACTAAATTTACTAAAGATGAAAATGGTGAAAGTGGTAAAGGCATGAAGGCTGGTAAAGGTGGAGATGACCATCTAAGTATAATTAATAGCGCAAAGGAAAAGACAGGGTGTACCACAGAAAAGTGTGTGATCAAGAAATTATCAGCAGATAAAGATGCACCAGATTATGTCAAAGATGACCTAAAAGTGGCATTCAAAGTAGATGGACCTCAAGATACTCAGTGGTTAAGTAATTTTAATATAGATGATATACTTGATCAGTGGAAGGTCAAATATAAGAAATTATACCATCAGAACTTTGCAATGTGCGATTTCAAAGCCACTAATTCTGACTTTGCAAAGCTAGACTTAGTCAAAGATGTGATTGGCAAAGGTTATAATACTATGGCTTGTGTTGTTAATACTGACTTATACAAGAATGGTGGAGAGCACTGGATGGTCATATTCTGCGACTTTCGTAACAAAGGCAACTATAGTATAGAATTATTTGATAGCATAGGTAAGGCCGTAGATAAGTGTGGTAACTCATTCATTGGCTGGGTTAAAGATCAAGCAAAGATAGTTAGCAGCCAAACTGGAGTTACCACAAAGCCAGTAATCACTAATCAAATTGAGCATCAAAGATCTAAGTCTGAATGTGGGGTTTATTCATTATTATATATATGGCTAAGGTTAAATGGCTTACCTTACTTATTCTTCATCGAGAACACTATATCAGATTATATGTGCTTCCACTTTAGACAGCTACTATTTGATGGCAAGCATAACTTCATCAAAGATAATAAATTTGACTTAGATTCATATCTTAAGACATGCAAGGTTAAATGGGAGGAAGATATGGAACCTTATAATAAAGAAGTCTATGGCAAAGGTAGAGATAGTGAAGGATGTGGGTGCCATGGTGGTGCTAAAAATAATGATAAGAATGATAAGAATGATAAGAATGATAAGAATGAGGAAAGTGAAGATTATATTAGTAAAGAAGAGATACTTGGCAAATATAAATCTAATGTATTAATAAGGAATTTAGTGTTTGGTAGTGGTGATGAAGATATCTCATCTACTATAGATAAATTTATAGTTAGTGAATCTGATGAAGATCAATTTATCGAGCAACCAACGCCTGATGAAAAGGTACCGGCTGAAGATAAGGCATTCAACAGAATATTCTACAGCATTGATCAAAAGGTTACATATGATCATATAGTAAACATGGGGTTCACACTTAAATTACCAGATGACCACCAATCAAAAGTTAGTGAGACATCATTACCTTATAAATTATTCTATGAGAATGAAGTGCGTGGCAATCTCTTGGCTGACATATATTTCATATCTACGTATGGTCCAAAGAGTAAGAGCCGAGTAGTGGTTTACGATTGGTACTTTCCATATATAGAATTAATAGCTGAATTCTTTCAAGATTACAAATTTCATGTGTATCATATGCGAGGTCAAAGCCCAGATACATCAACCACCAAAAATGTGGTATTCTTTGACAAGAATATAAGTGATGCTGAGTATAAGAAATCAGATTCAGTAATATATATAGTATCCGAGAACTACAGATTTGATAAAGATAATAACTCACTTGATCAATACATGAACATAAAAAAGAATACAGCACAACACTTGGGTGCTATTTATAGTTCACTAAATATGTACAAATCTAGTGATCCAAAGATGCATTATTGTTCGGGTGATGTATATGTATATCCATGGTCAAAGCAAAAGTTTGGTAAGCTAAAATTGTTTAGCTCAGATTCTGACCTCGATAAATTGATGGATTATGATATGGAGATACTTAGCTATAACCTATTCTTGCATAATTACTTTCGCAGGTTTTGGGCACAATATAATCATGGTGTAAAGATTGGTCATGTATGTGAATGCTGGGATTGCACTGCTGAGGTTTACATACTTGACACTTACTTAAATAACTCACTGAATTTTAGCACATTAATAAACAATGTAACACGTAAATTAGGTAAGATTGGTGGTGCTAAATTCGTAGAGAATAAGATTAATATTAAAAATAAAGATGATGTAGGTAAACTAATGAGATATATTAGTCAATCACTTGGACCTAAGAGTTACCTTGCATTTCCACCTCATGGCATATATACTAACCTAAAACCTATAAACAAATTGCAGTCATTAATATTTAATTTTTCTGAATTTTTATAATATATATATACATGAATAGACGAGGTTCAACAGAAAATATTAGAGTTAACTTCCTTAACAAGGATATTGTATTAAATCGAAGCAAGCTCCTATATCCACTAGCGATTGGGTTTATTTTGATAGCATTTTTGGTCATATTTGATGTATTGATTTACTCTAAGAGAGAGGACATCTGCGCTGGTAAGCCCAAAGATGGTAAATTTTGGTCGAGAGCCGTTTATGATTGTGCATAATAAATAAGTGCGGTATGATTTGGCTAACCACTAAAGTTAGCTAATTAGGTAAATATATTGTGGTTAAGTAATTATGATTTTACCACCCAACTTTTTTTTCATCTATTTATAAGCAAAGATGGGGTTTAGTAATTGTCAAGTTTTGATCATCATCATCTTAGTTTTGTTCATCTTGGCATTCATCAGCAAAGGCAAAGAATCATTCTTTGAGCATAAAAAATGCACCAATGAAGATTGCATGCGGGGTAAACAACACCTGATGCCCTTTAATGCCTATTATGGCTATGGTAACTATAATAATTTATGGTGATTTTGCTTGGGTTGGCAGTTAATTATTATTTTTTTTTCATTATTTTTTTTATTATCAATAGTATATTGAGCATGACGATTGGAGGAAAGCGAAGACGAAAAAGAGTTACTGGTGATGAGCCACCTAAGCGCCGAAAACGAAGAACTTCCACTGGCAAACGAAAGAGACGAAAATCTTCCACTGGTAAGCGAAAGAGACGAAAATCTAGCACTGGCAAACGTCGAAAAAGACGAAGAACTTCTTCAGCCAGACGCAGACGAAGAAATAGAAGCAAAGCCTAAATTAGTAAGCTAAGCCAACTAAATAAATTATGATGACTAAATATATTAATTATGAGACCTTTTTTTTGTGATTAAATATATGTGCTATGTCGATTCTTAAGAAAAAAATAAACAGAAATAATACTAATTTTCCTATAAAGATCTATGAAGAGCTCAAGAAAGTGAAGAAAGAAGGCACTGCTTATGAATTCCTCAAGTACCACCAAAATATAGTACGTCACTTTGTGCTAAACATAGACCTCCATACTAAAGGATTATTAGTTAAGCACTCTATGGGTACAGGTAAGTCATTAGTGGCTGTATCTATCATTATGGATCTGTTACTGACTGCCAGTAAGAACCCTTACAATGTGATAGTTTTGCTAACTAAGTCTATTAAAGAGAATTTCAAGGGTAACATAATTAAGTATGTGAACCTAAGGAAAGTACATGAACCAGAATTCTTCTTGGGTATGCTCAGCGAGGAAGACCTCAAATTATGGATAGATAAGCACTTTAACTTTGTCACACTAAAGGCATCTAATATGATTAAACAACTGATTAAAGCAACTGAAGGCTACAAGTCGAAAGATATGCAAAAACTAGAGAAAAAGATGGGTAGATTAGTCGACATTGGTTCCTTAGATAATACGTGCTTAGTGGTTGATGAAGCACATCATTTATTTAGGTCCATAGTTAATGGCAGCAAGAATGGTGTAAGATTGTATGACCTAGCCATGCAAGCCAAGAATAACAAAATAATATTTATGACAGGTACACCTATAGAAGATGACCCATTCACATTGGTGCCATGTTTTAATATGCTAGCCGGCACTAAGCTCTTTCCAGAAGACTATACACATTTTAGAGAATATTTTGTGGATGAGAAGACTAGTTTAATAAAGAACAAAGCTAAGTTCCAAAATAGGATATTTGGCTTAGTAAGTAGTGTTCATCACTTTGATAAGCCAGGTAAGGGTGTCATAATGAAGAGCTTCAATGATAGAGGTGCAATCACAGAATCGATGGGTGAAGACCTGGGTACACATTTCCCAAATACATTACCCGATGACATAATGTTCATCCCTATGTCTCAGCGCCAGTACCAACGATATATGCTAGCTCGTGAAGATGAGCAAAATGAAGCAAAGCAAGGCTCAACCCAGGCTGTTAGATTACAAAAGCCAAAGAGTGCAATGACCAGCAGCTATAGGCAAAAGTCTAGGCAGTTATCCAATTACTGTCCACCAGAGAAATACTATGGTGTGAATTTCAGTGCTATTAGCCCAGATGATATCTCGGACAAAGAATGTAAGAGTCCAAAGGTAGAAGCACTATTTAATAGTGTCGAAAGTGCAGAAGGTATTAGCTTAGCATACTCTCAATTTGTTGGAGTTGGTGGGCTAGGCATAATTAGCCGAAATTTCCAATCTCATGGATGGAAACTGTACAATGAAACCAACATATCTTCAATATTAAAAGAAGATGAAGGTGGTGAGCCTTTACCCGAAGAAGAGGTGATTAATGATGAATCTGCTGATGAACCAGCAAATGATAAATTAACATCAAGTAGAGGTCATGAATATATGAGGCAATTTGAGCTTAAGAATCCTAAGGTTAACAATAGTAGTAGTGTTGATGGTGGCTCTAAGCAAAGTATTAATTTAACATTGGCAAGTCCAAGCGATATCAGCTTAATAACTAAAGAGATGATGAGTATCGATGAGTACAAATCTATATTTGCCAATGAGCAAAGTATGGCTGACCACGTGCGCAAATATTTAGTTAAGCCTAACTTTATTTTGCTAGACAAAGATCACTTATGTACAGTAGTATTTTGTGAAGTACAGGACCAAGCTGTCAAAGTCAAATCTATGATCAAGATTAATGATATTAATGATATGGATGTGCTCTACAATACATTATACGAGTTATTAATAAATGATCCTCCACCAGAGTACAAAGACATAAAATCAGTTGATTTTGACATAAAAGGCCTAAGTAAGGATAGTAAATCTCAGCTGAAGGTGATGCAAAAAGTAAGTAACTTTAATGAGCTAAATAAATTGGTGAAAGAGAATCCAAGTGATGTAAGATTTGGTGCGGCTAAAGGACATAAATCATCGACTAAGAAGTCAAAGGTATCATCACAAACAATAGATATACCACTTGAACAATCAGAATCATCATCAAACATGAGATTAGTAGAATTTGATCCAGATAGTGATGAATCAAAAGAGCACATAACTCAATTGGAGACTATGTGGGATGATGGTGTGATTAACCTTAAAAAGATCAAAGAAAAGCAGAGTGCTGGGCAAAATATTGGTGCAAAGATATTACTAAAGAAAAACAAAGTAAAAGCAGTGGGTATCTATGATTACACAGATAATGATATAGTTGTGCATGAATCATTCATCAAAGCACCTAAGTATAGAGAGATATTTTACAATGAATATGTCAGGTACGCAAGCCAAAATAAGAGTAAATCACCATTTAATAATTTTGTATACTTCAAAGTAAAGCGCAACTCAAATCTAGATGGGGACTTCTACAAGCAGTATGGATGCGTAAAAATCAAAGAATCGGTTAACACACTATTGTATAGATGTAATCTAGGTTGGGGATGCTCTAATTTTATAGGCAAAAAAGATACATGCAGTGATACGTTAATTAATGGTGCTGGCAAACTAAGTAAGAGCTTAAATCTAGACTCGGAATCTAAATATATCAAAGACGATTACTATGATGGACTCAAACTAAGTAAATATAATATAAATCAATTTGTGCAGATACATAATATCAACCCAATGTATTTATCTGATGATTACCTAACTTATTATATATCTAGTGTAGATGATGATGTGTTTGGTTACATAGTTTTGTCATTCAAAGATAATAGTGCTGTTATTGAAGATATGTATATTTATAGAGAGCTAACCCATAAACCAAGGAAAGAAGGTAAAGTAGAGCCAAAAGATGATATAAATTTAGCACTAGTTAAATTAATAGATTTAATAAAAGACCTAACTATAGATAATGGCTATGACAGGATCACATATTATACTGAACAAGAGTTAGTCCATGACTTCTTAAATAAACTTGGGTTTATCAAACTTAATGACAACCAATTTGTGTTAGATATACAAGACCAAGGTAAATTAGGTAAACATGAGATGTCTGGCACTAATAGATTAATGAGTAAAGTTAGGGTGCCTCGCATATCTTACAATTGTAATGGTGGTTCTGCATCGAAGAAGGCAAAGACATTTGCTATCATATCTGGCAAGGTACCACCTGTAGAAAGAGAGCAAATAATTAAAGTAATGAACAGCAAAGATAATATTAATGGTGAGTTAATTTCATTATTACTCATCTCGGCAACTGGTGCAGAAGGTCTTGATCTACATAATGTAAGGCATGTATATATATTTGAGTCATACTGGAATGATGCTAGGCATGACCAGGTTGGTGCTAGAGCCATACGTAATGACTCACACATTGAGCTACCTAATAATAAGCAAAATGTGCAGGTTCATGTATTAATATCTGTAGCACCCGAATCTGAGGTTGACAAAGATACAGATTACTACAAAATACTAAGGGATATAGTAGATAATAATAACAAGAACCAATACTCAAAAGTGCTAACCACTGACCTCGAGCTGTTCACTAAAGCTAAGCTATCTGCAAAGACAAAGGGCTCATTTACAGATGCTATTGATGAGGTATCCATTGAATGTGTCCTCAATGGTAGAGATCACTGCAAAATATGCAAACCAAATAATAGGCCACTATTTATGAATGATTTGCGCGAGGATCTAATAATGAAAGACAGCTGTGAGTCATTCAGTGAAGACATAATAAATGCTAAAGAGATAGAGATAGATAACAATACATATTATTATGTAGAAGATAAAGATGCTAACAAATTTGGCGTGATAGCATATGAGTACAACCCAGATTTGGCTTCTTATGTAGAGATACCAATGAAATCAGATTTATACCAAAAAATAGTGGAAATTATCAATCCAGAGTTTGATTCACTCAATGAATTAATCAATAAATTATAAAAAATGAAGGTGTGGTACAAGGTTAAGCAAGTATGTCGCTTAGTGATTTACCTAATGATATTTTATCTGAAATATTATCATATCTGCACTTAAAGGACCTCTTTACTTTACCACGTGTTAGCACATATTGGCGAAGTAACATGTGCAAGATTAGTAATATATTCTATTTAGTGAATTTAGCTAGGAATGACCCAATACGAGATTTATGTAGGGGATTTAATAATACCAATGGTTTTATGAAAGAAATAAATAAATTAATACTAATTTTAGGTGAAGATGTATTGATTAAGTGGCAAACATACAATTTCAGAGTGGAAGTGAATGACTGGGTCGAATACTACAAATATTTAATAAATAATAACCTATCATACGAGAAACCAATATTTGAAAGTAATGCTAAGCATATAATTAATTTAGTTAGTAATAATGAAGGTATGTCATTCATGGAATGGTTGATCACTAAACCACACAATCCATGGAATACATATGTATATAAAGAACCATATGCTAAACATAAATGGTCCACATATTATCTACTAAACGAACCTAATTTTGATATATGTAGTAACCAGTTACTCGAGTATTTATTAAATAATAATAAATATATGGCACTCATCACATTTAGTGCATTAGATATAAGCCATAAAAATGTATGTACATCTTTACATCTAGAATTGACAAAGAAAAAAGGTGTTATTTTGGCACGATTAATTAATGGTGTCACAGATATAAAATTTTATGATCATAATATACTTAATGATATATTAAATTGTGATATAGACATTATAACCTTTTATATGAGTAATTCATCAAATAATTTAATATGGTTAGAATCACCAATTATTTTATCTTTAATCGGTAGATATGACATAATAATCAAGATGGTTCATTATTTTGATTGTAATGACCTACATGGTAAATGTTTTAGGGCTGATGTAACTAAAGTAATACGATGGATGATCAAAAATGGCATTGATAATGAAAGAGATGCACTAAATTTAGCACCACCGGATATATTAAAAATATGGAGGTCTAGTGATTTGATTATTCATGAGGATCATGAGGATCATGAGGATAATGAGGATCATGAGGATCACAAGGATCATAAGAATCACAAGCGTAAATTCGACAGCATAAATTAATCATCTGCATTCCACCATTCTTTTTTCTCATTGGCTGCCATTGCAGAGCCAAAGATCTTCTCTGTGCGCAATGATCTTCTTTGTGCCATTTGACCTTTGATAGCTCGTTCATTCATCTTTGACCTAGCCAATTGCTCTGCACCACGCTCAGCACTTTTGTCTAGCTTAAACTCACCGGCATCCATCATGAATTCTTCAGCGTCAATCTGATAATTACATCCGATCACTGGTGCATCTTCATCTAGCTTACCATTTCGTCTAACAAAAGTTATGTAATCCTCTTCATCATACATATATTCTTCACCTTCGGCAAGTTCATCTTCTTCGTATAGTTCATCGCTAGGTTGATCATCCACATTACTCTGTTCATAAATATGTAAATCTCCACCACTAATTTCGTCATCTTGGCCAGCTAGTAAATCTGGACCATCATCTTTGTCATTATCACTCTTTGCAAACAAGATTTGACCCTGCAGACCTTTGAATAATAAGTAAGTTAGTATAGATGATGCAGTAAATATAGCCAAATGCTTTGGGCTAAAGTATGATGCGATG
>Ga0307980_1000495_pt1 | contig 18514 bp, 27 predicted proteins | sample OrgLakmetage1060_FD_201817 | JGI IMG/M metagenome (GOLD analysis project Ga0307980, IMG submission 201817) | Saline water microbial communities from Organic Lake, Antarctica - #1060 | ecosystem: Environmental > Aquatic > Non-marine Saline and Alkaline > Saline | place: Antarctica: Organic Lake... | reverse complement strand
GCGCAGAGCAAAGAAATTAAACGCAACACCAACATGGGCCAATAAAGATAAAATTGCTTTAGTATATGAGGGTGCAACATTCTTAACAGAACATGGTTCACCTACACATGTAGACCATATATACCCATTACAGGCCGATTGGGTATGTGGATTACATGTGCATGAAAATTTAATGGAAATACCCGCAAGGGATAATATAACCAAAGGTAATAGAATTGAACAGATGCCTAATTGGATTAGACACGAATTATGGTTGGAATAATATGAATTTTAAAAAATACCCAAGTATCGAAAACATTTACCGTGAACGATTCATTGAAAATGTTCGTGTTGCAGGTTACGCAAATGAAAACTACCATGTACAAGAAAAGATTCATGGTGCAAATTTAGCTATCTACTGTGATGGTGAATCTATACAGTTTGCGGCTCGTGAACATGTAATTACAGGTGATGAAAAATTCTATGGCCTTAATGATATTTCTCAAGAACTGGCTATTGATGCATTTAACTTATGGCACATTATCAAACAATATGAAGCGGCTGAATTTGTAACTGGATTTATTATCTACGGTGAATTGTTTGGTGGTATGTATCCTCATTCAGAAGTTCCTAAAAACAATGATGTTATCCGTGTACAGAAAGGTGTCCACTATGGGCCGGATACAATGTTTATTGCATTCGATTTATATGTAACATCTCAAGAACCAGAAGATTTATCAGAAGGCTCTTTTATTAATGTATCATTTGCAAATAACTTATTTGATACGGTTGGTATTACCCGTGCCGAAACTCTACACTTCGGAAACTTAGATAGTTGCCTTGAATATTCAAGTGAATTTCAAACAACCATTCCTAGTATATCAGGTTTACCAGAAATTGAAGATAATATTTGTGAAGGTGTTGTTATTAAACCTGATAATTCATTGTATCTGAATAGTGGTAAGCGTGTTGTTATTAAGAATAAAAACGAAAGATTTTCTGAAAAGAACCGTGAGAGAAAACATAAACCAACTGAACCATTAAGCCCTATTACTGAAGCATTCGTTAACACTGCATTAAGTTACGTTAATGAAAATCGCTATAACAATGTGGTTAGTAAGATGGGTGAAATTGACTATGATGAACCTAAGAATATCAGTATCTTAATTCCGGCACTGGTTAAGGATGTTATGGAGGATTTTGTAAAAGAGAATCCAGACTTCACTCATCTGGATAAAACAGAGAAGAAAGCTAGTCAGAAAGCAGTGACTAATGCTGCTAAGTCTCTGATTTTAAAGAAGTTTTAGCATTTAATTCTAGTCAATAAGCTAGTCATAAATAGAATTTATACCCCTATAAAAAACTTTAGGGGTATATTTTTGCCTTTTCTATCGTATATCCCTTGCATCTACGGCCAATTCCTGTATACTATGTATATAGGTTAAAGACAAAGACAAAAAGAGGAAACGATGGATTCAAAAACAGAAACACTACTTCTAAAGATTCGCAAAGGTTCAGATGCTATTAAAAATGCAAAAAACCTTAAAGCTGTAATCAGTGTTCTTCCAAATTGGTCAATTGAAGATGTTACGGTTTTCATTGAACCAAAATATGAGCCTCCATATTCTATCATTACTGAAAACAATCTTCCCAACTTCCTAAATTATCACAGTGATAATGTTAACACTAGTGATGAATATGAAGCTGAAATTAAAAAGGCTCATGAAGTATTTAAATCTTTAGTTGTTTCTGAGTTACCTGAATCAGTTAAACGTGATGCTTACTTCATCACTTCAGTTGGTGAACTTGTTGAACGAAGCAATGATTACTACAACGATTTTAAATTTGATTACAGTACCGTTTATGGTTCTAAAGGATTTTTAATCACTGCACCTAACGGTGAAACTTTTGAGTTAGGTAAAGAACCTAGCAGAAAAGGTTATAGTTTTTACAAGCTGGTTATTTGGGCTGTTGAGAATGGTTTAAAAGAAGATGTTTGTAACGTACTTGGTTTAGATGAGTATCGTAATGCTAAAGAACAAAAACAACATGAGTTTACTAAACGATATATTTCTGCTGATGAAGTGAAACCTGTTGTTGAATTACTTGATAAAGTTGTTGTTGAATATCACGAAGGTTTTGTTGACTTAATTAAAACATCACTTGAGGCACAATGGGAAAATCTGAAAAAATCAGTTGATGAACATAATGCTAAAAGTAGATATAAACGTAAAGTTGAAACCAAAGAACATTATGTGAATCGTTTTCTCAACAATGCTGTAAAGAGTGTTGAAGAAAAATGGAAATATAAAATACTTTCTAAAGTGGCTGTTATCATTGTTGATAAAGGCAATCTAAAAAAGATTGAAGCCTCGAATGTTAGTTTACAAGGTAATGTGAGTTCAACATTAAAAGTTTCATTTGAAGATGGTTCAGAATTCTACGTTGACACTTCAGTTGAATATTCATATAGTGTAAACGGTGTGTTCTTTGCTCGTTACCCATTACGATTCACCAATGTGAAATTCAGTGATGGAACTTACCTTAAACAACCAAGTGAAGAAAAACTGAACAAGGAATTTATCAAGAGCTAATCTAACAGGGCCACGGAAGGCCCGTATTGGAGTTACTATGAGTACCACTAACAAAGCCATTAATAAAGCAATTAAAGCCGCTACAGGCTATGACGTTAAGCTACACAAGGGCGGTGGGGTGTGTTCTTTCTATTCAGATGATGAGGATACCAGTTTACTGTTATGTGGGTTTAATAGCACCAGTGTATATGTGAACACCATAAACACATATACAGTAGAGGAATGGGTAGAGGAATTCATTGAAAATAGTAGTAAAATGAGTGATTCTGATGAAGAATTATCAATTATTATTTCATAATAATTCCGTAAATCACTTGCATTTACGATTCATAGTGGTATAATACTTATATTGATTAAGAGAACAGAGGAATTCACAATATGTACAAATTACACACTGAAAACTGGCTTAACCCTTACGTTATTAACGGTCTGCATGTTAATAACATTGTGTTTTATCGTGCCGGTGAAGTTGTTGCTGAAACTTGCGCTGGTTGGTTTGGTAACAATCGACGTGGTAATGAAGTTGCAGAAATTGAAGCACTGGAATTTGCACGTGCTATCAAATTAAACCTGAATCGTCATGACCATTTTTTCATTAAGAATAAGCGTGAATATTCATTTGATTCTGAATATGACATTTACATTAACCTTGATGCAGCACCAGAAATTAAAGTTGAACCATTAGGTGAACTGGTTGCTCGTGAGGATGATGAATCGGTCTACTACGGTGAGTTCTTCAACATCACTGCAACCTTTGGTGACAAAGATGAACCAACAACACGTAAGGAAATGAGGCGCACTTACTCACGTGTTGTTAAGAAACAGAAACGACTTGATAAAGAAGCATTTGTTGAGTTTCTTGATTCACGAGATTCATTGGATTTAAACATTGGTTCATATGAAGCCGGAAAGATTTTTGATAATTTTGATGAAATCTCTAAGTTCTTTAATAACCTATAGTTGAGTATCTAGTAATGATAATAGAATCCATTAATAAAAACACTGGAATGATTGGTTGGAGAAGTTGTCGCTATGAGGACTCAATAACGCGGTTGATGAAAGCAAAGATACTGGCAAAGCCGCCATCAAAAACACCCAACAAGTGATTTATTTAAACGAGTGGATATGTGTATCACTATATGAAACGGAATACACCAATGATTGAACAAGCACCGAATATTGTTAATATGAAGTTTGGCTCACATCTTTATGGGTTGGATACTCCAAACTCTGACGTTGATTGGAAAGGTATTTACCTACCAACATTACCAGAACTGCTACTTAATAGTTATGCAAAATCATACAAGCATAGCACGGGTGGTTCAGGTAAAAATGTTGCCGGTGATGTTGATACAGAAGTTGTATCCCTTCCACGGTTCATTGAACTTGCATGTCAGGGTGAAACATTCGCTATTGATATGTTACATACCAATAACCCCATTCGTGGTGAATTTGGTTTTATTTGGGATGACTTGGTTGATAAGCGCACTATGTTCTACTCAAGAAACCTTAAAGCGTTTGTTGGGTATGTGAAACGTCAAGCAGCAAAGTATGGCGTGAAAGGTTCTAAATTATCTGCAATGGAAGAAGTATATAACATTGCGGCTGAACATATTCACATGGATACATATTCACGTGTTGGTGAAATTATTCACTTGCTACCTATCAATGAATATTGTAAGGTTGTCACTACAGGTGATTCACCATCTGGCCCACAAACATTTTATGAAGTATGTGGTCGGAAGTTTCAGGATACGATTGGTATTATTCCATTCTTAGAAAATATCAAAAAGATTCATGATTCTTATGGTGAACGTGCTAAACTGGCTAAAGATAATAAAGGTGTCGATTGGAAAGCAATGTCACATGCATTACGTGCCGGTTATCAGGCGCGCGCTATTTACGTACACGGTGACTTTGAATATCCATTACAGGAAACACCGTTTCTTTTAGATGTGAAACAAGGTAAACTTGATTTCATGACAGAGGTTAATCCGGTACTAGAAGAACTAGTTGATGAAGTTAATATACTTTCAGATGAATCAACGTTACCAGTAAAGGTAAACCGCACCTATTGGGATAAATGGCTATTAGATGTTTATGATAGTGTCTATGGCGTTAATGATTTTACGGGGATATATGAATATTAGTGCATTGATAATCGGGGATAGATGCCCCACGAAACAAGAGGAATTCACTAACGATATTATTATCAATGTCATTAATGATAACTTCGAAGTATATAAGCATGATATACACAAATCATATGAGGGATGTGTATATCATATAAGTGAAATACATAACAAAGTGTTGCGTTTTATTACACCGTGTTACTCAACAGGAAAATGAAGAAATAACCCTGTTATATCTTCATTTTAGAACTAAAAAGACCCGAATTAACGGGCCTTTTTTATCGGTGTTCACCAGTGTATTGAGCTAATTCATCAAAGTGTTCGATTTCATTCATCATTAATTCCATGAAAATATTCTCAACTTCTAAATCATTAGTTGAACGGGCTTTTAGTGCAATGTTTCTGTAATCCTGAATAGCAATTGTTTCTAGTTCCTGAACCTTTTTAATCACTGCAAACTTACCTGATGGAATATCAGCAAGTACAGAGTCATCCAATACGATATTCAATGATTCATCCATTCCACGATTATTTGCAAACGCTATTAAATCATTAAAATGTGCCATTTCCTCATCTGCGTGGGAGCGCAATTCACATGCTAATGTTGGTGCATCTATAACCTTTTCAGCCAACATTCTATAAACCACTGCTGCTGTTAATTCATCAATCAGTGCTTTGTTTAATAGGGGTATTAATTCTGAGTTTTCCATTCTTCTACCTTTAATAAATATCTATGTACTTGTATTTATATAGGAGAGAAATATGAATAAATGGGGCAGAACATCAAAAACCCAATACGATACAGCACATCCAGATTTGCAATTAATAGCAGATACGGTGTTACAGATTCATGATGCATCATTTATGCAGGGTCACAGAGATAAAGAAACACAAAATAAATATTTCAATAATGGCACATCTAAAGTACAATGGCCAAACGGGAAGCACAACACACTACCTTCGAAGGCAATGGATTTAGCACCATACATTAAAGGTGAGAATCCTTATGATATGGAACGTGTTCTATTCTTTGCAGGTATTGTTATGGCAGTTGCGGATATGCTTTACAAACAAGGTAAGATTACCCACAAACTGAAATGGGGTGGTTCATGGCGTAGTGAAGCTGATGCTGTTTTTTCCTTTGACCGTAATGGATTTTTTGATGGTATACATTTTGAACTGGTGGTTAGATTATGACAAGAAATGACGCGGTTAAGTTATTACAACAAATTCGTGAAGATATGGATGAGTTGAAAAACTATGATACAGATTTCATGTTTAACGAAGGGATTGAGCGTTCAATGATTATTGTTGAAAAACAAATTGAAGAATACTCAAAAACCCCCAATGATTTTAAAAAAGAAAGTGGTTTATACCACAATTAAAAGAGAGTAGTTTATGTCAGAGAATCTTTACGGGCCACATACAATAGAACAAATACATGCATATGGAATTGATGTAGCAATGCGAGAAATTTATTTAGATGGTTCTGAACACTATGGTGATGAGGATGAACCGGGTGTTGAGTTTACAATGACGAATCGGTTTATTCGTAATCTAAACATATTAACTAATATCAGTTTTGAACCAATTACTATACACATGAAAACATGTGGTGGTGATGTATCTGAAGGGATGGCGATATATGATGCCATTAAACAGTGTCCATGTGTAACAACTATTATAAATTACACCCATGCGCGCTCGATGAGTTCTATGATTCTACAAGCGGCTGATGTTCGTATCATGATGCCACATTCAACATTTATGTTCCATATGGGTACAATGTTCATGGGTGGTACAGTTAAACAATTCAATACAGAGTACGTAGAACTTCAAAAATCAAATGAACATATGTTTCAGATTTACATTGACCAGTTAAAAGAAACTGGAAGTATGAAACGTAAAACACTGGCACAGATTCGTAAATGGTTAATTGAACAGATGGATAAACACGAAGAAGTGTACCTATCTGCTGAAGAAGCGGTTAAAATTGGCTTTGCAGATGAAGTCTGGAATATCCGAGAATAAGAGCATTTCACCCTGTATAGGGCTGTGCAGGGTGGATTCTCAGGGCTTTTGTGATGGTTGTTATAGGTCATTAAAGCAAATTCAACAATGGCGCTTATATAGCGACTCAGAAAGGCTAAAAATCATGGCCTCAATTCAAAATAATTCAAAAAATCTTCGTAAATAGCTTGCATCTACGGCTCATTGTGGTATAATACTTATATTGAATAGGAAAACAGAGGAATTAAACATGGCACATATGAGTCAAGAAACAAAAAAGAAACTTTCTGTAGGTATCAAAGCTGTACTGAAGAAGTACAATGTGAAGGGTTCAATCTCCGTTCAAGACCATAGCGGCTTAGTTGTTAGCTTGAAATCTGGTGAACTTGATTTGATTGGTAATTATGTTTCTAATCCTAACAATCAAGAATGTTGGGGTAGACAGCGCGACCTGTCAGATGTTAAAGATATTGATGTTAATGTTTACCACATCGATTCTTCATTCTCAGGTGAGTATGCTGAATTCTTAAACGAACTGCATGATGCAATGTTGACTTCTGAAGATGGTTCGGTTGCTAATCACAACAACTCTGATGTAATGACTGATTACTTTGATGTTGGTTGGTACACATACATTCGTGTTGGTAAGTGGGATAAGCCCTACGAATATACAGGTAAATAATATTCGTATATCCCTTGCATATACGCCACGGAAGGTGTATAATGTTTATATTGATTAAGAGAACAGGTGAGAATATAATGGCTACCAACTTTATCAGTGTTATTGTGTTGGTGGTAGACCACCTGAAGAAAAAGTAACTGAAGTGGAAAGTTATGATGTATAATACGTCCCAGTTTAAAGTGAGATGAACTATGAGTATAGTTAGAGAAAATTTAATGAACGATGAACACTACACTCCCTATTGTGGTGGTGAATACAGTGTATGTGGTATGCCTCGAACGCGATTTAATGGTGAACAGTTTGAATGCCCTAGATGTAGCTGGCAATCACAATTTGATGAAGAATTTATTAAACAATATAAACTGAAATGGAATAAATTATGAGTTTCGATGAAACATTATATTCTACCGATTCTAAAGGTAAAGTGCGTCAGTGGTCAGTGCGCGTAGAGGGTGATTCTTATATCGTTACACATGGTGTTAAGGATGGTAAACTTCAAGAAAAAGTTACCAAATGTAAACCGAAAAACGCTGGTAAGAAGAATGCCACAACACCCGAAGAACAGGCAGCATTAGAAGCGCAAGCTAAGTGGACTTTCCAAGTTGAGCGCGAAGATTATCACCCTGACGTGAACCTTGCTAACCGCCAGATACGCCCTATGTTGGCCCTAGACTACCTGAAGGTTCCACACAGGGTTGATTGGGAAAATGCGGTAGCACAACCTAAACTTGATGGGGTTCGTTTAACAGTGGGTCGTAGATTCCGTGATGAAGATGGTCATGAAATGATGACCCGTAAAGGTGAAATCTACATGGTTCCACATCTGGTTGACCCTACAGTAGAATTTTTAGGAATGGTTAATGAAATCTGTAACGGTCGTTGTTTAGCCCTTGATGGTGAAGCATACATTCATGGTATGTCATTACAAAGTATTCTATCCCGTGTAAAGAAATATCACAGGGGTATGACTGAAGAAATTAAATTCTATCTATTCGATTTGATTATTCCGGGCTTCTCATTTTATCAACGTTACAATATTCTACAACGAGCGTTTACGATGTACATTGAAAAGTATGACCCAAATCATGAGTACCTAACCGTATTCTCATTGGTTCCTACTGATATAATTACATGTGATGAAGATATGAAAACATTACATGGTATATACACTGAAGCGGGGTTTGAAGGTTTAATGATTCGTCATAATGACTCATATTATGGTATCGCTCAACGTTCCCCTGATTTATTTAAGTATAAACACTTCAAGGACGATGAAGCAAAAATCATTGACGTGTGGGAAGATAAAAATGGTAATGCTATGCTCACCTGTTTGCAAAAGAATGGTAAAGAGTGTAAGGTTACACCGAAACGAACACACGAAGTTCGTAAACAAATGGTAGAACGTAAAGATGAGTATATCGGCAAATGGATTACATGTAAGTTTCAGGCTTACACTGATGACGATGTGATGCAATTCCCGATTGGTAAAGATTTACGTGAATGTAATGATGAAGGTGAACCAATTGAATAATCTTAATAGTTTATGGTTAAAAATTATGATACGCCCATTCAAAAGTGTATTTGATTGGGAACATGTACTAACCCCTGTAGCTGTTGAACATAGACGCGTAAGAGAACCCGGGTTAAGAACTGTTCGTCTTGTTTATATATTTGGAATACGTGTTGCGTACTACTCAACAACGAAATTTCAATAATGATTGTAATAGGCTCAACAGCAACTGGAATTCGTGAACCTAACGATTATGATGTGATGGTTCATGAATTCTTAGAAGTGAAAGATTATAGAAAATCGACTGAAGAAACTAAATCAATTGACAAGATTGTTGTTTCTAAAGAAATCTATGATATGCTGGAACATGAGGATGGTGTTGCTACACTTGATTGTGTATACACCATAAAATGTAGTCATCTATTCGTTGATAATAAGTGGTGGAAAACTAAACACGATATTCTACAACTTGAATCAATGGGATGTGAAATTATTAAGCCACTGTATTACGCTCTAATTGATTATTGGATGAATGTAAATCCTCCTAAATTTAATTTGAGCCTGAACAAATCGAAAGAAGAATTCTTTACGGATAAGGTAACGTATGTTGTTGACCACGACTATCTTCATGAACTTGTGGCCTATCCGAATAGACCTGTATATGAGCGAATCTTAAAAGATGGTCATGAGGTTTTAGTTGATAGAAATAAATTTGAAACCCTTATGTTTCATGAACAGGTGCGGATGTTTCGTGAAGAAATTACAGTAATTGCTATTGAAAGATGGTTGATTAATCCACACTGGCATGATAAGGTGAGTTGGCTCAGGGCATATCAACTATCCCTGAAGAAAACGATTATAAGTTTAACGAAGAATTGGGCTAGAGATTTCTTGATAATGAATCTTAAGGAATTTGTAAAACCTGATTATGATTATTTTAAACATACATTAAAAACATTGGAGATTTATATAATGAATGGTAGTGAACTAATTAATGAAATGATGGCTGTACTTGGTGATGACACCTATCCACGCGATGAGTTCATCAGTGAACTCTTAGCTGAAGGTTATCTTTCTGGTGATGACGAAAAAAAATTAACCGAAGCTGGTTTTAAATACATCAAACAAGAAGGTGGCGGTGAAGGTGGTTCTGAATACTGCTATTCTATTTTTGAATGGAAAGGTCAAGCGTACAAGATGGAATATTCATATTACAGTCATTATGGATATGATTTTGATAATGCAGAAAGTAGTATTTCAGAAGTTACTCCGATTGAGAAAACTGTAACAGTTTATCAATAAATAAAAAAATTTGCTATATGTGCGCCGTTGGTGTATATATAGTAATATGCGGGGTTAGTTTCAATGGTAAAATGGTGGATTGCCAATTCGCAGTTAGGAGTTCAAATCTCCTACCCCGCACCAAATTTTAGATTATATTATGTATTCAGAAATTATAGATGGTTATGTTTTAGACTGGAACTATAAGAAATATCCACAATCAGAGTTGAATGGTTATGTTTTTCTTATTGGTGATATTCAATTGGGATATATATTCAAAGATAGGAATGGCTGGTGTGCTGTTTCAATATTTGAACATTACACTCTATGCCCTTTGGATGGATTTAAAACTCGGTTCCATGCTTCCAATTTCTTATTAAAATTATATAGAAATATGCAGGTATAGTATAATGGTATTATTGCAGCCTTCCAAGCTGACGATGTGAGTTCGATTCTCATTACCTGCTCCAAATTCCGCTTCCATAGTTCAATTGGTAGAACGCTCGGCTGATAACCGTGTAATGTAGGTTCAATTCCTACTGGAAGCACCATTTTTGTATTATATCCCTTGCATTTACGGCTCAGTGTGGTATAATATATGTATATTATGAATTAAGAGGTAGATAATGAACCGTTTGGCAAAGGCAATGAATTTCGCAACCAAGGCCCACGAAGGCGATAAGCGGAAGTTTAGTGGTGATGACTATATCACCCATCCCTTGAAAGTCGCTCTAATCGTATCAGCCTATACAAGTGATGTGGATACTATAATTGCTGCTGTTTTACATGATGTTGTAGAAGATACTGAGTATACCTTTGATGACATTGAATATAAGTTTGGTGAAACTGTTAGAGATTTGACAGTTGGGATGACTAAAACATATAATGATTCAGATGACTATGAAACTAAGGTCGTTTCCGAACTGTTGAGGTTTAAAGAAATCTACGATGAACGAGTTCTGTTAATCAAGGTAGCTGATATTTTCGGTAATCTGAGTGATTATAAAAAAGCCCCTAAAAAATTCCTAAACAAATTCGTTGATAGTAAGAAACGATTAATGGGTGTTATTGTTAACAAGAGTGTTGTTGATAGTGCCTTGGTTTCTGACACGTATGCATTGATTGCTAAGATTGAAGCATATATAGCTGAAGTATAAATATATACATAACCTTTGGAGTAAGTAATGTATAGCTTTTCAAAACATCTTAATGAGGGTATGTTATCCGAATCTGATTTGGAATTGATGAATGAAGTTGCTGTCAAATTTGGCGACAAACGAGAAACACAATTTGGTCAGGTTGTAATCATGGCCGGTGGTGCGGGTTCAGGTAAAGGATTCATTAAAGATAAATTACTTGATATTGACGGTAAAGTATTTGACGTTGATGCATTGAAAACAATGGCCATGAAATCACCGTTAATCAATAAAAAGGTTAAAGAAGAATTTGGGGTTGAGTTGGATAAACTTGACTTGAAACAAGCTGAAGATGTGCGCAAACTACATGCTATTATCAGTTCGGTTGGATTAGATAAAGGGCGTAAGAATGTTGCCGCCAAATCAATCATTGCTGCACCTAAGGATAGAAAACCGAATCTGATATTTGATGTAACATTAAAAGATTTGAAAAAGATGGCAAGTATTAGTGGCTATGTTCAAGATTTGGGTTATGAAAAGATAAACATACATGTTGTATGGATATTAAACAAGATTGATGTTGCTATCAAACAGAACAAAGACAGGCCACGTGTAGTACCAGAAGATATACTAATGGATACTCACAAACACGTTTCATATGCAATGAGAAATACCCTAAGTGGTGTGTCAAAACTGCGTTCATATATGGATGGTAAATTTATTATTATACCCAACCAGAAGGATGTAGATAATAAAGCAGTTGCGTCTGAATTACCAAAGGGCAACTTCTTCAAACGTGAAAAAGCAAGCAGTGGCTTCTATTTCGCAAAAGCGGATTATTACATTGTCAAGGAAAGGGGTAAAGCCTTCGTGGATATGAAGAAGCTAGATAAGGAATTGATGCGAAAGATTAAAAAGTATGTACCAAATCCCGAAATATGGGATAATGATTAATAGGTTTAACGCGGGTTGGTGTAGTCAGGTCAACATACAGGGTTCATAACCCAGTGAACGTAGGTTCGAATCCTTCTACCCCCACCAAATTAAAGATGTAAACTGCAATCTCAAAAAACTCAATCTTTTAAATTGACCTAAATTGCATCTTGACTAAAGGGGATACTCTAATGAAGAATCCAGTTGCTAAACACTCACGTAAATTTAATCGTGCGGTTGTTATGCGAAACAAAAAAACAGATTATTCCCGTAAAGGAAAATCCAAGTGGAAACTTGAGAAACATTCATAAATATTCCCGTAAAGGAAAATATAACCTTATGGTTATGATATTGCTGCTATGGTATAATTGGGAACACACTGGTTTTGTAATCCAGAGTTCAGGGTTCGATTCCTTGTGGCAGCACCATATTTTAGTGCATATTGTCCGAGTGTAGACTCAGACAATATGAGAATAGTTTTACTTGGCACCTGCTTGACCGTCCCAGTAGTAAGAGCAAAGGTCGTAAATATTGCCGCCAAGTTTTTGTTTTAGTGATTATTATTCCCTTGTACTCTAATGGTAAGAGGAAGCACTGTTAATGCTTTGTATTCCTGAAAAGGTATGTTGGTTCGAATCCAGCCGAGGGAGCCAAATAGAAGTGGAGTGACCACCACCTAAAAAACGGGCCAAGTTTAATGCACCCGTAGCGCAATTGGTAGAGGCACAAGTTTTAGGTACTTGACAGTGTGAGTTCGAATCTCACCGGGTGTACCAAATTATAAAGGTGATATATGTTTCTAAAATGGTGGTATGACGATATGTAAGTATTCTAAAAAGGAGAACTTATATGTCACGCACATACAGAAAACGTAGAGAAACATTCAATGAATATTATCGTGATTGGATAGATGGCATTGAAAACGACCTTGCCTTAGAATGGCAAGTAAAGTATATTACCAAAGAGAAATATCGGTACAATACACGTACCGTGAAACATTACGATTTCGGTTTACCTAAGTCATTCAGAAATATGATAAACCGTCAACGTAGAGCAAAAGATAAACAGGAAATATGGAAGGCAATAAACCTTCATGATTATCCTGAACAGTGTTCCAAGTGGAATTGTAAAGATGCAAATCATTGGGAATACTGGTAGAACAATGCGCCTGTATGCTAATCTTGGTAAAGCAACCATGCTTAAAACGTGGTGAGTGTGAGTTCGAGTCTCACTGGGCGTACCAAATTAAAGTATAATGCGGCTGTAGTCTAATTGGATAGGCACTGGATTACGAATCCAGCGATATGTAGGTTCAAATCCTACCAGCCGTGCCAAATTAAAGTTGACAGAATTATGTCGTTGGTATACTATACCAGAACGTTGTTAGTTACAGATAGGTAAGTAAACTGTAATGTCACCTACTACTGGTGAACCTAACAACCTAGATGACAACAGGGTGCTGAAAGTTGTCACTAGAAGGTTGCACCCTCAAAATTCAATCAAACCTGAAGGTTATATTATGAGCAATCCGAAAGACCAAGAACTTAAAAACCTGATTAATCAAATAATCGGTGATGTACCAACTACAAATACAACTGAAGAAGTTTCTAGTCAGGAATTATTTGATGTGATACAATCGGTTATCAATGGGATGGGTGGTCAAGTTGTAAGCCCTGAAGAAAACTTCCCTGAAGCGGCTGAAACTATTCAAGCTAAACGAAGCACAGCTGTAATCTCAGGTACATTTGAAATCGGATTAGACGCACCTACTGAAGCAGATGTTCATAATACGATTTCAGCATTATACGAAGATTCACAAATTGATTTTGTGGTTAATAAAATCCAAACAACTTCTGAATTTTAAACAAACAATGCCAGTGTTGTATTAACTCAGTTTAAAGATACTAACAGCAATTACATGCACTTGACTTTTAATCAACCTAGCTAAAATGTATCTTGTTTGATTGGTGAAAAATATGAATGATGAAAATAAAGTGAAAGAAGGTGCTATACTTGACCTTGAACCAATGAAGGCGTATACAGAAGCCGGTGTTGTTGGTGAATCTAAGTGCCAACTTGATAATGAATTTGGTGCATTAGTAGGATTTAAAAATGTAATAATTATATATATTGTTATTGCTATAATCGGATTATGGGTGTATACTCTTTTCTGATAAAGAATATTATCATATGAAGTAGAAGGTAGGTAGCCTTGGACGCGGGTTCGAGTCCCGCCATCTCCACCAAAAGCACACTGACCCTGACGAGGGGTTCTGAGAAGCGTAAACAGGAATTCATGGCCTTAGTAACGGTGAGAACACAGTGTGCTTCTGATGGGGATGATACGGTTTCGACAAGGTACTGAGAACACACTGATGGTACGTGAAAGCAACTGCACGTAAAATATCGAAGAAATTAAATATAACTGCAAACGATGAGAGTTATACGCCTGTTGCTCAAGCTGCTTAAATGTAGTCGAGTTAACTGAGTTTTTCTTTATGGGGTTTTCTTGCAAACAGAATAAACCCCATTTCTTTTTACGCTGGTCATTAGACAAATGCGTGAAATTATTTACATGACTCAATGATTGCCACAAGAAAAATTGGTAGGGCGCACCAGAACGTGTTAACATTTGTTAAAGGTGATGCTAAATTAGCAACCAACAAATTATTAGATGATTTCTTTTAAGCCAATTAAACAATGAGAATATAATGAAAGAGATTGTTAAAGTATCCAAAAATCTTGGAACATTACTTATAAAGCCAATTAAACGAGAAATTGCAAAAACAATTATCACTCAAAATCACTATAGTAAGAAATGGAATTCATCGTTTGGTGTTATTAACTACGGCATATATCGCAATAACAAATTATTGGGTGTAGCTGTATTTGGTAATCTAATGAATCCAAAGTCATACAGTAGTATTACTGAGTTGGGTGCTGATTCTATTATAGAACTCAATCGTTTATGGATTGATGATGTACTTGGACATAACGCTGAATCTATTTTAATATCTTCATCATTTAAGTTAATTAAACACAATCACCCAAATATAAAATTCGTTCAAAGTTTTGCTGATGGTAGATTGGGATGTGGTACAATATATAAGGCAACTAATTTTGATTATTTTGGATACTCAAAAAGTTTGTTTTTTGAATCACAGGTTAATGGTGAAACGTTTCATAAAGTGCCATTAGAAAATACTATGCGCCCACTTGGATTCCTTAGTAAGAATAAGCAATACCTTGATAATGAGCTTAACCCGTTTTATGTGAAAACATATAGATACATTTATCTACTCGATAAAAAAGCTAATGTGTTATTAAAAAAAGAACCATACCCGGCTTATGATATTGGTATTGAAGAAATCGAAACATATAATCATAGTATTGGGTTGTTAGTTAGATTGATGATTATGTATAATATGATAGGTGATATTGATTATTCAATAAAAACCCTTGAACATCTTGGTGAATTAGGTTATAGTGACCAAAGAATATCAGATGAAATTATTATACAAAATGCTAATGATAGTGTAATTCATTTCAGAGATACTTGGTTAAAGAATAGAAATAATGTTAAAGATTATTTCAAATCAAGCATTAAAAAGAAAACAATTTCATTGGATGAATTTATTTAGACCCCTAAGATACAATCAGCAAAACAAAACTTTACTTAGAATAAAAAGGCGTGGGTTCGAATCCCACTGCAACCGTTGGGTGGTTGTATGGTGTAGCGGTTAGCACTTAAAACGTATCTTGTTAAAATTAATTTGCATTTATTTTCAAAATAACTTGCAAACGTGTATATATACTGTATAGTATTAAGAAGTCGTCAATAACAGGCGCATATAAATTAATTAGGATTAAAACAATGTTTACATTTTGTAACTATCAACCAGAACCGTCATTTAGCGTGGAATCTCATGAATGGGATACTATGGGTTTTGATATTGCAATTGGTGGAGGTTCGAGTAACTAACCCCCCAAGTAAACAAAAGCAACATCAAAACCCGCTAAGAGAAATCGAAGCGGGTTTTTTTATGAGTAGAATAATGGTGAGTATAGCTTAACTGGTAAAGCCACTGATTGTGAATCAGTTAGATGCGAGTTCAATCCTCGTTATTCACCCCAATTTTAAATAGGCCGATGAGCCGTGTTAATTAATAATTTGGTTTTTGTTTTCTGTTGCCCTTTGGTGTAATGATAGCACAAAGGTTTTACATACCTTTAGCGATAGTTTGATTCTATCAAGGGCAACCAATATCTGGATGTGATGTTAACGGTAGCATACCGCGTTTGGGGCGCGGTTGTGAGGGTTCAAATCCTTCTATCCAGACCAATACTCCCGTAGTTTAACGGTTAGAACACCTGACTTTCAATCAGTAGAAGCGAGTTCGATTCTCGTCGGGAGTACCAATTTTATATTTTGGCTTATAAATCAATAACTTATAAGCGGGAATAATTATCGTAAATAACTTGCATTTACGGACGAGTCCTGTATAATTACTTATATAGAGTAATTAATGAGGATTTATTGATGGATTTAACAAGAGCAAGAGTAGTCGCCCTAACTGAAATGAACAAATGGGGATTACTTAATGATGGTTGGAATTTTAAATACAACAGTCGTAAACGTGCCTTGGGTGTATGTAAATACACCACTAAAGAAATTCAATTATCACGTGTCATTACTGAACATGCAGATGACGATAATGTACTTGATACCATTCGCCACGAAATTGCACATGCCCTTGCAGGTTTCGAGGCGAATCATGGCCCTGAATGGAAACGTTGGGCACGAACAGTAGGTTGTGACCCATCATGTAGCGGTGAAGTTAATAAAGAAACACGTGAAGTGTTGAACACTAAAATTAAGTATGTTATGGTTTGCCCGAAGGGTTTGATTGTTAATACATATTACCGTAAACCAAATAGTAATACCTTAATCACCCTTGACCAATATTATGTAAAAGGTCGTAAAACTGAAACGAAAGGTAAACTTGAAATTGTTGCCTATAACCCTTCTGTTCATGTAGTGAGAGCGTAATCATGTATAAACTGAACGCGAATGATGGTTATAAAGAAAAGAACCAAGAATTACTTGAGTGGTTAGAGAGTAAAGGTTGGAAGATTGATAACTTTGGTCATGCCACTAAAGAAAAAAGTAACGGTAAAAAATACCGTTATAAATTTCAGGCAATATCAATCCGGTATGAGGTTCAAGTTAGACACGAAGCTACACAATATAGCAATGCTATAAATGAATGGATTCGTGTTAAAACACTTTCATATAAAACAGTAAAGGTGAAGTAATAGCTAAACTAACATTAGCCTTGTTAAAGAATTAATCAAGGAATAAAAGAATTAGGATGTACACGTTATTGGTGAAACGTAGCGGCTGTAACCCGTGGCTTAGGCTCTGGTGGTTCAAATCCATCTACATCCACCAAATTAGGAAATTGCATTATGAGTATATTTGACTATCACCATGATAATCCGCCAGCACCTTTTAATCCATCGTCTGACCCACGGGCTAAAGGTTGGTATAATGAAACAAGTAACTCAATGGAAGATGATAATTTTTATGACTCACATACACGTGAAGAATGTAAAGCTGAATGGAAAAGAAGATACGAAAAAATAAAAAATGGCTCATTGGTATAGTGGCAATTACGCTGGTCTGTCTAACCGGAAAGAGGGGTTCGATTCCCCTATGAGTCGCCAAATTATCACGGATAGTTTAAATGTAAAGCACTTCCCATATGGGGGAAGAATTGTGAGGTTTAATTCCTCACTCCGTGACCATATTTTATATAGGTGATGTTATGGATAACCAAAGTGAATTAAATATCCAAAAAATATGCAATGCATATAATCTTGGATATGAAGATGGATTCATCTCATCATCATATATTAATCCCTTTAAGGGAAACGCATATAGATTTGAAGCGTATGCATTAGGATATACAGAAGGATTGACTAACCGTGTACCCAATGAATCGTTACCTTCTATGTTACGTAAACAAGCGGAATAAGCTAATCTGGTGAAAGCGTTCGGTTGAAGCCCGAAAGAGGTAGGTTCGAAACCTACATTCCGCACCAAAATTTAATTGACATGAGATAATATTCATGTACAATAACTAGAAATAAATTAAAGATGTAAACTGCAATCTCAAAAAACTCAATCTTTTAAATTGACCTAAATTGCATCTTGTTATTATAATAATAAAAAAGAGTAGTCGATGCCTCATTAT
>Ga0307980_1000492_pt1 | contig 18587 bp, 13 predicted proteins | sample OrgLakmetage1060_FD_201817 | JGI IMG/M metagenome (GOLD analysis project Ga0307980, IMG submission 201817) | Saline water microbial communities from Organic Lake, Antarctica - #1060 | ecosystem: Environmental > Aquatic > Non-marine Saline and Alkaline > Saline | place: Antarctica: Organic Lake... | reverse complement strand
ATGGTAATTTTCCAAATGCAAAAAATAAAGAAGACAAAATAATTCAAATCGGTACTACTTTTAATTATCTTGGAGAAAAAAATTGTTTCTACAAAAACATAATTACTTTAGATACATGTAGTCCGATTGAAGGTGTTGATGTTGAATGTTATCAAACAGAAAAAGAAGTACTTATTGCATGGAGAGATTTAATTCAAAAAACTAATCCAGATGTAATAGTTGGATTTAATATATTTGGTTTTGATTACAAATATATTCATGATAGAGCAGTTATGTTTAATTGTGATAATGATTTAGAAGATATTGGTCGTTGTATAAACAAGAAAAGTTCTTACACTTTCAGAACGATGTCATCTTCTGCAATGGGTATCAATAAATTATATTACTATAAAATAAATGGAATTGTTCAAATTGATTTAATGCGTGTTCTTCGTGCTGATCCATATGTCAAACTAAATAGTTATTCATTAGATTTTGTTTCTTCTGTATTTATTAGAAAACAAATAACAAAAGTAGTAGTTGATGAAAAAAATAACAGATCTATTATTATCACTCCATCTGCTTATGGTTTGACAATTGGTAGGTTTATAAAGATAATTATTAATGATCTTATTTCTGACAAAGTATATCAAGATAAAAAGTTTGCTGTACTTGAAATAATAGAAGGATCTAGCATTAATGAAAAGTATGATCAAATTGTTATTGAAGGTATTCATAGTAATATTCTAGAAAATGAAACTGATACAAATACAAAAAGATTTACAATATCATGGTGTCAAGCCAAAGATGATTTAAATTATGCAAGTATGTCAGATATGCAGAAAGCTGGAATTAAAGAAAGAACTGTTATTGCAAAGTATTGTGTTCAAGATTGTGTCTTAGTAAATAGTTTGATTGAAAAACAACAAATAGTTTTCAAAGGACTTGCCATCGCGAATGTTTGCTATGTTCCATTATCATATGTTAATTCAGCTGGACTTGGTAAAAAAATATCTAGTTTGGTATTTAAGTTTTGTTCAGAAAATAACTATTTAATACCTAATCTTAAAAAGAAAAAATATGTTTCTCCAGAAGAATCCGATAAACTCAATGCACTAATACGTGATGATAATGATCGTAGAAAAGAAGCTAAAAAAAATATGACACGTGCATCTAAAAAGATGAGAGAGTCAATTGAAAAACAATACAAAAGACGTTATATGGAAATCATTAATTCAACTGATGATAAAGAAATAATTGAAAAAATAAATATTGAAAAATTTTTAGGTCCAGAAACAATAAAAGATCTAAACAATCCAAAGATTTCATATGAAGGAGCAACTGTGTTTCACCCAAAGCCAGGTTTATATTTCTATCCAATTCCAGTTTTAGATTTTGCTAGTTTGTATCCTAGTTCAATGATTCACCGTAATATATCTGCGGAATGTTTAGTTAATGATGAAAAATATTTAAATTTAGACAATCATTACTATTATTATATTGACAGATACACTTCGGATGGAAAAAAAATAACAAATGTTTTTGCAAAGAAGAAAGATGGAACGTTAGGTATTTTACCTACTATTGAAAACTATTTGTTGACTGAAAGAAGAAAAGTTAAAAAAGCTATGAAAACAGCTAAATCGACAGCAGAATATATTATTCTTGATAATATGCAATTTGCATACAAACTAGTAGCTAATTCGTTATATGGACAAACTGGATCTCCGTTTTCTGATATTTATAAAATAGAAGTTGCTGCGTGTACGACATCGACTGGAAGAGAAATGTTAAATTTAGCTAAGATATTTTCAGAAGAAATCTTTCCAGTTTTTGTTAGATTGGTAAGAGAACGAAAGTACAAAGAGTTTAAGGAAAAAATAAAAAGTCTTTTTAATAAAAAAATAAAAGAGGTTATTTCAAAAGATCAAGTGGATAAATTAAAAAATCACAGAGAAGAAACAGATGTTGTTGGAAGAAAAAATCCAACTGACTATTATTATTTGAGAGTCTTAAAAGAGAAACATGAGAAAGTTCCTTATGATAAAGTTTGGGTTAAGAAATATTACAAAGATATCAAGAAGATTCTTGGAAAAAAACTAGTAACCGATCCTTCATGTATTTATGGAGACACTGATTCTATTTTTGTTAATTTCTGCTTCAAAAATAAAGATACTAATGAAAAATATGAAAATGATAAAGTACTTAAGAAATCTATTGATTTAGGTATTTTATGTGGTAATCTTATTAATTTAATATTACCTAATCCACAAAATTTAGAGTATGAAAAAACATTTTATCCTTTTTTCATATCTTCTAAGAAAAGATATACTGGAAATAAATATGAATTTGATCCTACTAAATTTGTTCAAATTAATATGGGTATTGTTTTAAAACGTCGTGATAATTCACCTGTTGTTAAAAAAGTAATTGGAGGATTAGTTTATCGTATGTTAAATGATAAAGATAGATCTGCTTCTGTTAAATTTGTTAAAAGAGAAGTTAAAAGAATTCTTGCAGGTAAATATAAAATAGATGATTTTATTGTTACTAAATCATTAAAAGAATCTTATGCAGATCGATCATCACAAGTACAGGCAGTTGTAGCAGATAAAAGAACTGAAAGAGATCCTGGAAATGCACCTCAAGTAAATGATAGAATACCTTTTGTGTATACAGTGATTGATAAAAAGATAACAAAAAAAAGTTTATCTGGAGAAGATCCTGATTACGTTGTTAAGAATAATATTCCTATTGATTATAATTATTATGTCACTAACCAAATTAAAATACCTGCTTGTCAATTTTTAGAACATATTATAAGAAACCCTGAAAGAATGTTTGATAAATTAATTTATGAAGCCGAGAACAAGAAAAAAGGTATCCGACCAGTTAAATATTATATCAATGACAAAAAGAAAGACATTGACAAAAAGAAAGACACTGTTAAAAAAACTAAAAAACCTGCACTTTCTATTACTAAAATATTATAAATAAATATCTAAAAGCTTTTAGATATTTTAAAAATTACAAAAAAATTAACATAGATTTATATTAATTTTTTGAAAGAACCACATTTGTTTAGTATTCTTCATCTGAACTATAAAATCCAATCACTTTATTTCTATCGGAAGTGCTGTTTTCTGAGACACGGTAATTATCCCCTTCTTCTTCATCTTCTTCATCTTCATCACTTTGTCCTCCTTTGATATCATCATCCATTCTATCACTATCGCTATCTTCATCAACATCCATGTCATCTAAATCTACATCATCTTCAGTAGAATAATTTTCTATATCAGAACTAATAGAAGATTGTCTGATATTTCCTCCAGCCATATTAATAGAAACAGGAGTTTCTGATAATTGATTAGGTAAAACATTATAATTTTTAAATACATCACTTTGATCTTTCATATAAGTATGATTTTCTGGGTTATGTAATTTTTTCTTAAGTGAATCGAATGCTCTCATTGGATCGTCTGCCATTGATTCTGATGTCGCTGAAAGTTTTTCAATTCCACCTACAATAACATCGCGATCCGAAACATTATTTTTAGGATTACCTCCACTATACTTATTGTATCTATTTATTATTGGATCGTTTGTTCTAGTACCATTTGTTCTAGTAATATTTGATCTACGAGCTCCTCCAAGAATTTCTTCTAGTGTTTTTTCAATATCAACATCTGACAAATTTTCTGGAAAGTCAGAAGCAGATAGTTTTGAAAAATCTACTTTTGGAGATTTTCTGTAAAAGTCATTTATTCTTTTTTTCATTGCTTCATTTTTCATAGCTACGTCTTTTGAAACTTCTTCATTATTATCTGTTGAAAAAAAATTACCCATATTTAGTATATTTGATAGTAAGAAAAGTTTTTTTAATTTAATATTTTTATTTAGTATTATATTATTTTATGATTGTCATTTCTTTATTTTCATTAGTCTTGATTTTGACATTAGTCATTTACATTAGAAATTCTTTGGTCATGACATACCAGATATCTAGTATTGATAAAAATAATTATAAAGTAGTCAATTATTCTGATAAATTAGAAGCTGCTAACATTCTAGCATCTATTAAAGAAAAATTAAATGCACTAATTGAACATTTAGATCAAAATAAATCTAAATACCCTTTGATGGAATCTTATATAGACAGACTATCAACTATATTTCCATCAACAGTTATATCAGAAAACAATCCTTTTAGTTCATACACTAGTTATAATTATAATAAAGGAGAAGAGATTGTTTTTTGTCTAAGATCTAAAGAAACAAAAGAGATATATGATATTAATTTAATATTATATGTTGCTCTACATGAATTAGCACATATTGGATCTCCTGTATTTGGTCATGGGGAAGATTTTGTAAAAGTATTTAAATTTATTACTCGAATATCAGTTGATATTGGTATCTATCAAAAAATAGATTTTGATCAATCGCCATCAAAATATTGTGGAATAGAGATAACTAATTCAATTGTTTGATTCTAACCATTCGAAAATAGACAATTTAATATTTTCGTTATTAATAACTATAATAATAACTATAATAACTATAATAATATGAAAGACCCAATTAAGATCATATTTAAATTCAAGAATAATAAAAAAAGATTTCAACATCACATCTATGTATTTGTTGGCAAAGTCCCCAAACAAGTAATGATTGTTCTTGATGAAATTAAAGATTATGATTTGTACAAAACACTAACAACTATTTCGAAAAAGAAATATCAATTAATTGAAAAATATTATGGAGATTTTTGGTACAAACTATTTTTCAATACATATCATATCGATGCTATTAAAACTACAATCAAAAATATTGCATCTAGAAAAAAAGAGATATTAACTACTTACGGAAAAGAATGGTACACTAAGCATATCAAAGAATATAGTTTGGATCCGAAAAAACTATTTTATAATTATGAGCTCAAGATTAAAAATGACTTTTTGTTCAAGAATAAAAAAGCAAAAAATATTGATGTTGATGATGATAATATCAACAGAAATTTCACTGTTAATGATAATATTAACGATAATGTTAATGAAACTAGCAAAGATATTAGAAACATTTTTCAAATGGGATCCTCAAATGTCACTGCTAATGATTTAATAGATAAATTACATGGAGGTTATAAAACAATGCGATTAGACAAATCGTCTAATGATTTAGAAAAACAATTTATTGAACAGTATGCAAAAAACAAAGAAGTTGATATCAAAGAAATAACTAATGAAATGGATCAAGAAGAAGAAGAAGAAGAAGAAGTAAATGAAGATGAACTAAACGATGACGACATTGATGATGATGCTTTTGACTCACTTAATAATATTGAAGACATTGAAAAACTTTATCAAAATATGGATACAGTTAAAGATGAAAATATATCTAAAACAAAAAAGTTAATTGATGGAGTATTGAATGAGAATAGAGTTGAAAAGAATAAAAAGAAAATGATTGAGTTTGATACATCAAAAGACGATCATCATTTTGACGAAGAATTAAAATCAGTTTATGTTAAAAATTATGTAACCAGTCAATATATTTTCAAAGATGACACCATAAAAACAATTCGTGATAAGATTTGTTGCAGTATTAAAAACAATCCTAAGTTTGGTAAAGATGCTTTTATAATACCATCAAGACAATATTTATGGAGTGAGTATTTTTTCAATCAAAAAATAGATAAGATTATGATAGGACAAAAATGGATTCATCATTCTAGTTTAATATCAGTTGATACAGAACCTGGTAATGATTTACGTGTTTATGAAAAGTTAAAAAAAAGAATCAAAGTACTTAGAAATGCTTTAAAGTCTTTTACAGGTAAGATAAGAAGAGAAGATGGGGATAATAATATTTTGAATGAGTACAACAATTACTACTCTAATAATGAAATATACATGAGTGATATTTACAATCAAATTATGTTAGAATACGATGGATCCAAAGAAGATATCAAAAATATAACTGACACATATTTACGTATATATTTTCCAAAAATATCATCTAAAGAGTTTGATGGTATTATTAGTTTTTTAAACAAAGAACCGTCACCAGAAGAAGAAAAGATGAGTACTGTTTACGACACAATTAATAATGATCTAGTATTAATTAATGAAATTATGGAACAAGTAGAAACAGTTAAGAAAAAACCTAATTATAAAAAACTATTCAAAGGAAATTACATAACTCAATCAACTATTAATATTAATCTAAAATCAAATATCAAAGAAACTGAGAAAATAGATTTGTTTAGAATATTTAATGAATTTATAACAGATGCACAATATCCATTCATTCAATATCAAACTATTGGAGGGTCTTTGATATTTAAATATAACGAAGAGTACATTGAAGAATACAGAAAGAAAAAAGGAAATGTTAAAATATTAATGAAATGGTTTGAAAGTGCTCCATATGGTATCAGTTTCAAAGTTAATATAGGTGGATATGATGATAAATTTATGGGTATCACATTAGGTAATAATTCTAGGTTAGAATACAAAATACAATGGAAAGAAGAACATAATGCTGGTTTTAGAGAAATTAAAAAGACATACACTGTTATCAAAAATTTATTATATCAAATCAACAAACAAAATAATAAAATTACTTTCAGGATTCCTGATGATAGAGAATTTAGGTACGCTTTCATTAATTCAATTCAACATTTTGAACTGCCAGAAAAATACATTGTAAATCATAACGATCTCTCAGAATTTTCTAGATACTTCTTTCCTTATGTGGCATTAGTTATTTCACCGAGGAAAAGAGCATCTAGATTTAAAAAATCAGAAGATAAAATATATAGTAAGTACGGAACATATTTGAGATACAAAAGAATATCAAAATATTACAACAAAGATAAGATCGAGCAAAGGATTTTATATTTTATTAGAAATTATGAATACACTGAAAAATCTTTATCAGATGAAATTAGTAAACAGTTTAATATTACTTTAGAAGATGCTTTGAAAGAAGTTATGTTAGTCAAAGAAAAATATTCAGATATTAAAAAATCAAGAAAAGTACTGAAAGAATTAAAAGATATTCCCAAAAAGAAACCTCCGGGAATCGGAATAGATATTCAAGGTAAGACTAGAAGTAAATATAAAATTAGAATTTCTGGAGCACGTGACGAAGTACAATTAAATAGTATATTAGATTTTCTAAATGTATTGATTTTTATGTATGTGGAAACTTATTTATACAATAAACCAGAAAGATTAAATATTAAAGAAAAATTAAAATCATTAACTAACATTGCAAAAAGAAGATACCAAGTAGCTGATATAACTTACTATGATAGGGTTGAGTCAGAAATTAAAAAGAAAAGTAAAATTGATTCCGATCGATTAGCTTTTCCAGTAACCAAAGGACAAAATCAATATACACGTATATGTCAAAATTCTGGAAAAGATAATAGAAGACAGCCATTACAAGATACAGATACTGGAAAGTTATTACAGCAAGGATATGTATTGAACAATAAAAATGGTGTTTATGAAAAACAAGTAACTGTTAAAAAAGGAAATAAGAAAGAAAAAATAACTATTCGAGCAGTTGGTTTAGAAGGTAATAATAAAAAACTATATTATTCATGTACTCCTGATAATAATGGTAAACATACATATATTGGATTTTTATCAAAAAGTAAAAACCCATTTGGAAAATGTATGCCATGTTGTTTTAAAATAGATCCATTGACATCTAATAATGAAAGCAAAGTGAATCATTTCTTGTCATGTATTGGAAAAAGTAAAATGATTACCACTGAAGAAACTAAGACTAGTACAGAAAATGTAGGAGATGTTTTATATATATTACAAAATACTAATAAAGTAAACCCAGGCAGATTAAGTTTGTTGGATAATCAAATTAATATATTAATTAATAAATCAGTTGGTAACTCTATTTTGATTGAAAAAAATTATTTAACTAAATCAGATGGATATTATGTTAAGTATGGAGTTCCACAAGATTCTAATAGCTTTGTTCATTGTGTGGCAGTTGCTTTGGATATTAAATTTAAAAAAATCATTTCAACCATGACTGCAAGTATTAAGAAAGACACTGATAATGTTTTGTTTTCTTCATTGAAAAATGGAGATATACGAAAACGTTTTAAATCGAGAGCATCGTATATTAAATATATTTGCGGAGACGATGTGATTCCCAGTTTAATAGTTGATTTAATGTCATCACCTGGTGTTCTATCCGAATCTGGTATCAATATAACTAATTTTGTGAAACATGTTTTTACTATCACTGCAGATACTGGTGCAATTGAAAAGTCAGTTGAGATAAAATTAAAATGTTTCAATAAAGAAGAAAGTGACAATATATTAAATGATAAATGTGAAAATATTTTAATTGTTGAAGAAGGTTCAAATTATTATCCAATTGTTAAGATCGTCAAGCCAAAAAGAAAAAGTAAAAATATTGAGATCATAAAAACATTTTATTATCAAGATGTAAAAGGAAATATAATCAACACAATAAAAGATTTCTATCAATACAATTGTGGAAAAACAAATATAATAGGAGTGGAAAATGATGTTCTTACTGCTAAAAAAGTCAATCAATTGTTAATTGAAACACCTGGAAAAAATAAAAACTTCTTACCAAAATTTCAAGTTCTTGATTCTCTTTTTAAATGCAAATATCTAATTACTAAAAACTCTTCTATTATTCCTGTCTTTTTATCTGGATCAATTTACAATCTTAAAATAATAACTAATCCGACCAAATATTATTTATCATTGGACGAAACACTTAGTAATATGAAAGAACTAAATGATTTGCATTCTGTTTTGAAAGTAAAACCAATTGGTATTTATTACACTAAAGAAAAAAGTAACAAATCCAATGAAGATATTTTAGCAGTTGGTGTTTTATTAGAGTCAGGTAAAGTTGTTCCAGTTAAATCTAAAAAGATTACTACTCAATGGGTTACGAAAAATAATTATAAATTAGTACAACAAGATCTAGAAGATATCATTGAAGAAAAGTTAAATAACCCAGAAGAAAATAAAATATTTGATTCAAGAAAACAAAAAATAAAATATACAAATTATCGAAGAGAATCTCTGCAATTATTTAGATTAGAATTGAGTGAAACAATTAATTCTCCCAAAAATAAAGATATCAGAAAAGAATTATTAAATGTAGTTAATTCAGATCAAAATAATTCAGATAAAAGTATTATTATTAAGACATTTTTATACAAATTAATCGATGATGAATTATTTAAAATATTTGAAAAAACACAATCTGACAAAAAAATAAAAGATATAATTAATTCTGATCTAATCAAAAGTATTCAGAATCACAAAGTAGTTGAAATGGTTGACAAATTACCTGATTTATCAAACTACCGAGTTAAAAATTCTAGAGTTATTTGCACTGCTTCTAAAAATAAAAATAATAAACATTGTATAAAAGTTGATAACAAATCTTATTTTCTTTTGAATAAAAAATTATCAATTGAGTTTGTCAATATTATTTCCAATGAATTAATTAATGATTCTATCAAATCAATGGAAATATTTAAAATAGATGACTATTTTGTATCTGATATTGTTGATTATAATAGATTTAAAATTAAATTAGGTCAAAAAATATTAAAGAGTAGTAATTTTGTTATTGAAAAAGAACTTCGTAAAATGTTTAAGTTTAGCAATCTTCCAGTGATTGGAAAAAGAAGAAGATCTACTTATGATCAAATTAATGAAATAAAGTTATTGCCAGATAATTTAATGAAAAATATGGGAAATTATTTCATTCAATCAGTTGTTCCTAATAACTTATCTATTTATAGAGCATATGCTAATGTATATACATGGTTTAAACAATATGTTTATTTTAATGAAGAAATAAATCTAGGATATTATTCAGATAATCAAACTATTAAAGCTAATTATTTCAAAAGTATTATTGTCGACTGGTTACTTAATAAACAAAATGAAAAGTTTTTAGCAGAATATCAAAAATACATGCCAATGAATTGTTCTAATTCGCAATTTGTAAAATATATTAATAAAGATGTTGGAGTAAATACTAATGGAATTGTTGAATTATATATATTACATCAAAAACATAATATTCCAATTTTAATATGTGATAAAATATTAAATGTCATGTATTTAATAGAAAATAATAAAATAACAGAATCTAAAAAAGATAAAAGTATCCAAAAATTATTTTTGAATAAAAAATATTTACATATCATGATTAATTTAGATGACAATAAAAAGAATATAATCTCATTAAGTGCTATTTATTTACCGCTTGATTAATATAGTAACTTAATAATATATAATGACTAAAAATAAAATTAAGAAGAAATCTTCTTCAGGTGGGTTTCCTTTGATATGTATTTGTACTGACAAAGAAGATAAATTTGTTCTCAGAGAATTTGCTGGAACAAAAACAGTTAAACTGGAAGATATTATATTATCTGAACAAAATAAAGATGACTTTATGTAAAGTATTTAATATATTATGTTTCCAAATTTTAGTAGTTTAGAAATAATAAAAACTACATACATAATAATTACAAATTTAATTATTGCATATATCAATTTTCCTATTTCTAATTTTGCACTGAAGACATTAACACTAACGTCTTCAAGCTTTTTAATATCTTCTTTTCCATCATTATCTAAATCAATATTAATGAAAGGCATGACAACAGAATTGACAAAAATATTAGTTACTTCATTAATACGGTCACTTAATATAGCTGCTATGGCAGTAGTAATAATATTATTCTCTTTCAGAAAAGAAATAAATCTAACAAAATCAAATGCTACGTCATATTTGTCTTTGTTCAAACTCATTTTAATTTTAGTTATTATATTATATTATAGAAAATGAATATTGTACCTATTTCTTTAGAATATTATGATAAAAATCGTGAAACCAGTAAAAAATATATTAAGAGGGCAAAATATTACAAATTGGTAGGAGGTAAATATTCAGATACGGAAAAAACAAAAATATTTTTTTATGATGAAGAAAAAAATATAATCAACAAATATTCGATAGAAAGACTAGGTAAGTATATTAACCGATACAATACATGGATCTGGTCTTGGGCAGAACCTTATATTAATAAAAGAGATATCGCTCGATCCAGAAAAATATTAAATTATGGATTGGATCTAAACATCAATCATGAAGACCCGGGAGTTAAAAATAGAGCATTATTTTTGAAAACAGAATTGATAACTTCTAGATTTAAAATAACAAATTTAGCTCAAATAGAAATATACATAGCAATTGCATCTTATTTATCTAAAACGCCTTTTATATTTTCTCATTTTACTTTTTTTGCTATCAACCAAGATAAAACAGAATTGAAGAAAATTAGTACACCTCCTAAAAATATTGTAGATAGTAACAAACAGTATTTTATTGAATACTTTTATATATTAGATGAATGCAATGATGAAAAATAAATACTTAGAAAATATCTGGATAATATCTTGGAGAATCATTTTCATAAATATTTACTTTGTAATCTTTACCAAGCGGTCCAACAGTAACAACATCATCTGAATAGAGTTCTTGTTGTTTTGGTTCAATTGGTATTTTAATTTTATCCAATCCACTATTAACAGATACATAATATTCATAATGATCTGATCCTGGATGTTTTCTTCTACCAAATAATTTTATTATTTTATTTTCAGCATCGCCTTCACTTTGAGATGTCAAGTATCCAAACTGTCTAAAGTTATCAGGATATCCTGATGTTGGAATATCAATCAATCTTTTTAAATGACTTGGAGGTAGTTGGTATCTAGATGGACGTTTAGTTGGTTCTTCTAATTGATCATATAATTTTCTATTATCATAATCTTTGACTGGATCACCAATAGGCATTTGATCGATAACTTTTTCTACAATAACATTCGGCTGTTGGTTGTTGTGTTGACTAGATACTTTTATTTTCAATTCAGATATCGCATAATATTGAGATACGAATACAATACTTGTAATAATTATTAAAACCACTAGTGTGATTGGGTTAAAGCAAACATTATTCATTACTAAATTATATTCTCAGGTATACTAATAAATCTATAAAATATATAATATAATTATGGATAATAATGACATCATCTCAATATTATTAAATATTTTTGTTGGATTGTTAATTGGTTTTTTATTGGGAAAGATTTTTTGGAGGTCGTCGAAATCAAATATAATATATAATAATGATTAAATATACAAGTTAATATTACAATGAAACCATCATTTAAATATAGTTTAGCTAAAATAGATGTCTCTAAAAAAAAATACAATGACATTATCAAAGAAACATTAGGATTATCTAAAAAAGAAATGTTTACTTATTTAAAAAAAGGATTTGCTGATTGCATTACTATAGAAAATTTTGATGATAAAAAAAAAGTAGCTATGTCGATACATCAATATGTCAGTATACCATCTGGATCTATTTACAATAATATCATTAATCAAGACAAAAATAATTTGTATGAGATGCAATTTGTCGATTTTAGATCTATTAAAAAAGAAAATATTTTAAAATATCCAGACAATCCAATTGGAACCATTTTGACATTAGATGAATATATATTGCAACACAAAATATCTATTACTAAATCAATTATTAAAGACAGTGAGTGTTTTTTGAGTTCTTTTGAATTGGATGATATTATTAATTTAATTATATCTCGTTTAATGCATACGTGTGTTCATGTAACTGCAGATGGAAAAGTAACAGAGAAAAATTTCTACCAAAGACCCGATGAACTTATCAAAGGAGACTTGCAAAATTATAGATTTATTGATGTAGAAACAATTACATTTCCACTTAGAATATATTTTTCACTTGACAACCCACCTAATAAAGATTATCAAACAGATATTGTTAATAAAACAGTAACTCGTATCAATACTGAATGGAAGTTTAAAGGAACTGTTATTATATCTTCTTTAATCAAAGGTAATCATTACGGAGATATTACTAAAGAACTTTTTACAAAACTTGATAAAGTTTCTTGGGGGAGTGATGAGTTAGAAGACGACGATACTAAAGATACTAAAGATACTAAAGATACTAAAGATATCGAAAAAATTAAAGAAGAAATTAAAGAAAAAAATAAACCTAACATAGTTAACAGGTACCATATATTAGACAAAAAATATAAAAAACATATCGATAACATATCAATCTACAAAGAATATATGTCTAAACCCTATACATGTACTGATTGTTACAGAGTTAGATATGACACTGCCAAAGAACAAGTAGATGATAAAATGAAGCATTCTGTTAATTGCCTTAAATCAAAAGAACCAATTAACAGTTTCATATTAAAATATGAAAGAAAATAAATAAAAAATTATTTACGCCAATTATATAAAATGAATTCTGAAATAATGGGATCTGATATTAACTCTTTGCCTTCCGGTAATCAATCACAATACCAAAGTTTTAGTGAACTTGATCAAAATATTGGTCATTCGTATGATGTTAACCAACCTCGTATGATGCCACTCAATCCAATCCCGTCAATGAGACCTTATACTGATCCTGCAATGCAACAACAAATGCCAATGGAGCAACAAATGCAAATGCCAATGGAACAACAGCCACAAATGCAACCGCAAATGGAACAAGAACAACCATTAGAAGTAGAACAACAAATTGAAATGGATTATCCAGATAAAGAATTAAAAAATAAATCTTTAACAGGTATTTCTAATTATGTTCCAGAAGATTTGATTAGTCCTATTGTCATTATTGTTCTTTTTATTATTTTATCAAATCCGTTAATCCAAAATTTTATAGGTAAATATATTCCACAAACAAATCCAGATTCAAATGGAGTTGTTTCTTTAATGGGTGTGTCGATTTATGGAATTTTAATGGCTGCATTATTTGTTGTCGTTAAAAAATTAGTTTGAATTAACTAATATTTTTTTTAATACTGATTTAGCAAAAGTTAAATTAGTGAAAGGAAATTCTATACAGATTTTTAAAAATTTATCATTTGTATTAGTTTCATCAACGAAATTAATATATACTCTATTTGCTTTTTGGTTTTTATTATTAGTGTCTTCAATAATATAACATTTTGTTTTTTCAGAATAAATATTATTATATTCGTTAATAATAGGAAAATTACTATCAGTTACAAATGATTTTTCATAAACAGTGAAACATAAGTTTTTATTAATAAATGTATTAATGGGATATTTTTGTGTGTAATATTTTTTATTAATGTTTTTTCCTAATTTTTGTACAACCATTTCAATATTTTTGTACCGATAGTATTTTTTGTCAGATGTAATAAATGTAGAAGATACTTTATGAGTTCTATCCATAATCTGATAATATAATTCTTTTTCTATTTTACATGACCCACCTGTTGAATCAAAAGATCCTAAATGAATATTAACACAAAATGGATTTTTATTTTTTTGTCTATTGACTTTTTTTGTTTTTTCAATAAAGCTAATTGCAATATCAATGTCTTGTATAGTTGTCATAATATTCAATATGTTTTTTGTTTTAATATGATAAATAAATAATATGATTATATTATTTATTCAATTTTTAGTTATGAAATCAAATATGTCTTTGTTATTTTTTTTCAATTGTTGATCTTTTTCTTGAATCAATGTCCAATTATCTGGAAATAATTGTTGTTGTGATAACAAACCAATCTTTGATGCAAATGATAAATCTGACTTTACTTTACTGATCAGTTTAACATTTTTAACATCAGATTTAACATCCATGTTTTTGTAAATATTGATATATTTATTTTCATAAATACTTTCAAAATAATCTAACGTGATCACTTGAGATTCGCAATAAATAACAGCATATTCAAAAATACTATTTTCTATAATCATGCCGAGATTGAGGTCATTTAATAACATAGAAATCTCTACGATTTTTTTTGGTCTATCGATCAAAGAACTGTATTGATAAATCTCTGTCTGTGATTTGTTTTTAAGCCCATCTGTTTCAAACTTAGGTGATATATCCTCAATGGTAGCAATCATTTTTTTTAATATAGATAAAGACATTTTTTATTTTAACTATACAAAAACAACTAATATTATATCAAATTATCAATTTTTTATGTTTTAATTATTTTATAGCAATAGGTTTATAGTAATAATTTTTATACATCATTAATATAATGAGCTTTCACAATGAAGAAGATGTAACTTTAATCGACCAACAAATGGATTCAATAATTGATCAAGTTGAAGCTATTAAATTAACTAAATTAAATCCGACAATTGATGATATTAATATGCTCAATGATATTACTTTGCAATTTGTTAAAGAAAAAAAAAGAAAAGTTTATGGAGGCCTGTCTCAAAATAAAGCAATTGAAGTTAAAAACAAGGAGGATACGTTTTATCCAGAAGATAACATTGCAGATATTGATATCTATTCACCTGATCCTATTAATGATATGATTGAATTAGCAAATAGATATCATCAACAAAAGTTTCAACATATACAAGCTACCGAAGCAGGTCATAAAGAAACATATGCAATCTTTGTTTTTTTTAGAAAATCAATTGATCTTTCATATGTTCCTAGACATGCTTACAATAATATACCGACGTTTGAATCAGAAGGAATTGTTTATGTGCATCCTGATTTTAGTATGATTGATATGTATAAAATTTTTACAGATCCATGGTTTAGTAATTTCAGATGGGAAAAAACAATCAGAAGAGTTTCGTTATTGCAAAAACATTATCCAATCAAAAAAGCTACCAAAACGTTAAGACCGATTCACAGAGCTGTCAAAGATAATAATATTGTTTCTGTTAAATCTACTCCAAATGATATTTTAAAAATTAAAAAAGAAATCAATGATATTATTCTAACATTTTTAACAACGACCGAAACATCTTTCTTGTATGGAGATTATTTATATAATCATTACATTAAAGAATGTAATATTAAAAAATCAAAAATATTTGAACCAATTGATATTCCCTTTATGGAAATAATATCAACAGAATATCAAAAAGATACAATAGATTTAATTAAATCTATTGTTAAAAAATATAAAATAGATATTCAAGAACATTATCCTTTTTGGACATTTCAAAATTGTAGTACTTACATCATGTATAAGAAATACCCAGTTGCACATATATGTCATTATAATAATAGATGTGTCACTTCAAGAAAAATCAAATATGATAAAAAAGAGATCCATGTACTTTCATATAATTATAATTTGATGATGACAATGATTAAAAAATTTATCAGCAAAACGAGAAATAATAATGAGTTAACAAATTACAATAATATTGCGATATCACATCTAAGAGAACTTAAAAATATCTATTTCAAAAATAATCCTAAAAAAAATATATTAGATGAAACATTATTCAAACAATTTATCATTGATTGTCATGGAGTAGTAGTTGATCCATTAGTAGAAAATAGATTACGTAAAAGAAAAAAATACTTAGCTGGAAAAATAGTTACTTTCAATTATCGTCCTGATACAGGTGGACTTAAAAAAAGTGATTCAAAATATCAATTTGCAAATACTTCTGGTAATTATATCAGGAATGTAATGAACTTGAAAATAACTCCACGTGTTTATGATATTATTTCTGGTAGTGAAAAAAAATTAGTAGATAAATTAAAAGATAAGAAATTGACTTTACGTGGATATCTAGATAAAACAATTACTGAAAATGATAATCGCGAAAATGTCAATAGAAACTTTTTTTCAGTGAAACAACAAGAATATGATTTTGATGATTATGTTGATTTAGGACCAAGTGATATCAGAACAGATATGATATCTGAATCTAGTAATGGTAGATGGGTTTAATAAAATTGATTTAATAACATAATAAACAAAACGTCAATAACAATATACATAAAATAAAAAATAAAAGACAGCAATGGTATCTGATATAATAGTAGGAGGTGTTAATATTACTGACAAGAATTTTGATTTTCGTAAATGTATTTGGAATGAGAAAAATATACTTCTTAAAAAGAAACATGTTGAAGATATTTTAAAAAAGTATGGAGTTGATTACAAAGTCAAAGATTTAACAATATTTCAAACTGCACTTACACATGATGCATATTTAGATAAACCGTTAAAATATTACTTAGACCCAAAAATCAATTCATATATTTATCATTCAGATAAATCAAAACATTTGAGTTTGATTGATGAAAAAGATATTGAAAAAACAGTACCGTTACAAAAATTATCATATCAAAATTTAGAATTTGTTGGAGATGCAAATATTCATTGTGTTTTAGCGAGATATTTATACAAACGATACCATAAAGTAGAAGATCAAGGATTTATGACTAAAATGAGAACTGAAATAGAAAAAGGTAAAACATTAGCAGAAATAAGTAATCGAATTGGGTTAGGGAAATACATGTTGATAACAAGATATATGGAACTCAATAAAAACAGAACTACTAATATTAGTGTTTTAGAAGATGTCTTTGAAGCTTTCATCGGAGCTCTTTCTTTTGATTCTTCAATGGAAGTATGTGAAAAATTTTTAGTAAATGTAATTGAAGAAGAAATTTGTATGTCGACTTTAAATAATTCTAAAAATAATTACAAAGATGCTTTAATGAGATTTTTCCATCAAAAAGGATGGGAAAATCCAACTTATATAACACTTTCATGTGAAAAAGACACTACTAATTCAGGGAAGAAAATATATACTGTATGTGTCAATAAAAAAGAATCTCCTTCTGACAATGGAAATATTTTTGCTCAAGGTATTGGTAATAATAAAAAAGATGCAGAACAAAACGCATCTAAAAATGCACTTATCAGTAACAACTTAATTAATGAAAACGAAAATTCAGATAGTGATGTTGAGTTTGATGTAGATGATTCAGATAGTGATTATGAAGAGATTTAATTAAATTTACTTACATTATAATATAACATTAATATGTCGTCTTATAATCTAAACCAATCATCCAGTAACTCTAAGAAAAAATATATAGATTTGACTGTTAATGGTAAACTTTTTCCTTCATGGATATTGAAAAATTTTAAATATTATCATCTTCCTGAAATTATTAAGACGGCCGGAGTTGATTTATGTAATACTCCCGGTAGTAAATTATCATCTGCTAAAATAGAATTACGTAAATATCAAAAATTTGTTGGTGAATATCTTGACTTTCAAAGTCCATATAAAAACATATTATTATATCATGGATTAGGTTCTGGTAAAACAGCTACTGCTATTAATGTTTATAATATTTTATACAATTATATTCCTAAATGGAATGTTTTTATTTTCGTGAAAGCATCTTTAAAAGGATCATGGTTAGATGCAATAGAAAAGTTTTTAGAAAAGAATCAATATGATAATAGAGTTGCTAACATACATTTTATTAATTATGATTCAGCAACTGCATATAAAAATTTCAAAGAAATTCTCAAAAAAGTCGATGTTAGTAATAAAAATATGTACGTTTTTGATGAAATTCATAATTTCATTAGAAACGTTTTTGGAAATTTAGGTGACGGAGGAGGAAGTAAAGCGATTGAATTGTATAATAATATTAT
>Ga0307980_1000489_pt1 | contig 18655 bp, 29 predicted proteins | sample OrgLakmetage1060_FD_201817 | JGI IMG/M metagenome (GOLD analysis project Ga0307980, IMG submission 201817) | Saline water microbial communities from Organic Lake, Antarctica - #1060 | ecosystem: Environmental > Aquatic > Non-marine Saline and Alkaline > Saline | place: Antarctica: Organic Lake... | reverse complement strand
GTGGTCAGCAATCCACTCGCCGCCAAAGTCCTCGATGGCCTCAGCGAAAGTGCAGCGCTCGTCGCCGCAGTAGATGAAGGACCGAGTGTCGCGGGCTGTGCGGAAGTCGTCTGAGATGCTCATGGTGTGCTCCGTGGGTTGGTGGCGAAGGACCGTTCCTTCACCTTGATGAGAGTCTCTATACCCACTCGCCGCCCGTGTCAATAAATGTAACGAAGAAAATGAACAAAAGCTGAGCGGGCCCGAATCAGCTCACCGAGGCAGTGCCGCCAACTCCCGCGCCAGCGCCGTCGGGTGCCCCTCCACAACACCCCGCACCCGCTCGTGCGCCGACCCCACGTGTCTGGCGTACCATGCTCGCATGACCACGCCGGACTACTCACCACCCACCGACCTCGCCTCCACTGCGGTGTCGCTCCTGCTGCCCTCACTGTCGGGCCCGGTGATGATGGCGCTGACCCGTGCCGCCGCGTCACTCGTGGCCGACACCTTCGCCGCCGCCACGCGCATTCTCGACGTCGTCGAACGTGGCCCGAGCGGCAGCACCGGCGCAGGCCTCGACCGGTGGGGCGGCATCATCGGCGAGCCACGCTCCGGGCGCGGCGACCCGGAGTATTCTGGCGCCATCGCCACGCAGCTCCAGATTCAGCGGAGCCGTGGAACCCTCGACGAGCTGCGCGCCATCCTGCGCCAGCTCACCGCACCCGGCCAGCCAGTGACATGGGCTGTCACGCCGGGAGCCGTCACGCTTGAGGCGCGTCGGGATTCACCGATTCCGCTCCCGGCGCTGCAGCGGCAGGCCGTCCGCGCTGACCTTGAGTCGGCGGCGCCTGCCAGCGTGCGCATCGACCCGATCGTCGACGCACGACCGACCTCCTTCACCTTCGACGTCCCGACCCTCGGTTTTGACCGTGGCGTCCTCGCTGAGAGCTTCTGATGACCACCCCCATTGCCAAGCCAACACACGACCCGAGGTGGGCAGACTCCGACTCCAGCATCGACCGGCCCTCGGCTGGATTGCGCGCGACTGGATACGTGACGCAAGTCCTTACGAGCAAGGGCCACAACGGCGTACTCCACGAGGCCAACGAGTGGCTCGCCTATCTCGCCGACGGCCACACGCCAACGGTCGACGCGCTTGAGGGCGTGCATTTTCTGGCAGATGCCGGCACGCTCGTGGCTGGCGACCCAGCGATTGTCCGCGTTCCTGCCACCGCTCGCGGATCGTCCGTGCTGGCGACGCTGGACTCGGTACCGCGTGGCGTGTGCGCCGATGCTCGTCGAGTGTACGCCAGTCGCGACTCGGAGTTGATTGGCCTCGCCCGTGCGGACGGCGCCGAGGAATGGGTCAGCGCTTTCGGTGGCACGGGAAACGAAGGACCATGCGCGACCGACGGCGCGAACATCGTCATCGTCTCCGCAGGCGGCGAGGCGAAGGTCTACGAGGTCGACGGCACGGTCGGCTCCACCCTCGTGACCACGTTCGGTGGACCCATCAGCGGTGCCGCAATCAGGGGCTCACGGTTCGCGATTTGCGGACCCTCGGCGAACGGCCTCGACACCAATGACGCCAGCATCCGTGTGGCCGATGTCGATGACGGCGGACAGGTCTGGCGCTTCGACGAGACAGAGACGTATGACATCGTCATGCACGGTGGCCGAGTCTGGTCGTCCGGCCTCGACGGCGCCGACTACAAGCTGCGCCGATTCACCACCGAATCCGCGACCCCTGAGCAGACCCAGACCAACGTCACCAATGGGCCCACCAAGCTCGCGCACGATGGCGAGCGACTGTACCTCGCAGTATCCGTCTCTGGAGGCGCAAACTCCTTGCGCTGCGTCGCTCCATTCAGCCTCAACACGACGATCTGGCAGCGAGGCTCAGGAGCGGACGACGGCTACACCCACATCACTGTCGACCAGCGCTACGTCTACGCCGTGCGCGCCGGCGGCAGCATCCTGCGAGCGCTCGACAAGCTAACCGGCATCGAGGTCGACCAGGTGTCAGTCGCCTCCGGCATCGTCGACATCACCTGCGACGGCCAGTTCGTTTACGTCGCCGCGACCGGCGGCGGCAATCGCATCCACCGCGTGCGCATCGGCAGCGACCGGGCCCGGATGTGGACCGTCGCCGACACCTCAGACCTGTACCGGCCATTCGGCTGGTCGCTTATCCCGGAGTGAATCGTGGCATTGACTGACTCCCAGCTGAACCAACTAGCCGCTCTGAACGCCGGCCGATATCCCTCGTGGCAAACCGGCGAGCCGTACCTCGGAGGTGGCGACAACCCGAGCGGCCTGACACCGCCTGGCTCGTCCACTGCTGGCGTGTCGGTCACAGACATCCAACTCGCGCACATCGCGCTCGAACTCCGGCGTCGTGCAGACCGGGACGCTGTCCGTATCGTCATTGATCGCCAGGCTGGTGCGGCGACATACGAGTTCGACATCGGTGCGACGACGTACACCTACAGCACCAGTGGCGCGACGGATGCCTCGGTCATCGCCAACGAACTCGCCGGCATCGTGTTCGACGAGGGTGACGGCTACATTGGTGCGCGCGTGGCATTCGACGACGAGTACGACGGCGTGATCGAGGCAGCTCTCGACGTCTGGCGCCTCGACGGCACACGGCCAACCGCGCCGACCAGCCCGACAAACGTCACCGCCGGCGACCGCTCAGCCGATTCCGTGGGCGTCACGCTCTGGGGTCTGGGCACCGGCTCCGAAGTCTGGACGATGCTCGAGCAGACCGAGGCGACCACCATCACTCAGAACTGGAGCACCTTCGCACGCGTTTCACCGCTGGCGCGCCTGTACGTGCAGGTCACCGGCATCGATCGCAGCAGCACCTACAAGGAGCGCGTCCGCGTCCACGTCGGACCCTGCCAGCCGGAGCCGAGCTGATGAGCTGGGATGGATTCTTGCCACGCCTGCAGGTCGCCCGTGGCACGGTGGCCGCTGCCCGTGACTTCGCCCGCGTCTGGCCAACGGTCGCGACGTGGGCTGCGCTCGCCGGCATTGAGGCTCCGCTGGATGGTGACCTCGTCGACGTCACCGCCATCGACGCCAGCAGCAACTCAGGCCGAGTACGATACACCAGCACCGGTTCGCGCTGGGAGCTGCTGAGCGCTACGTTCGGTACATGCACGGCGATGGCTGCGTTCGCCCAGCCCATCCGCTCCGGCGCAGTCTGCACCTCAGCCGGCCGTTCGTTCGTTCGCCACACGTTTGCCAGCGATCGCGTCGCCGGCGGCGTGGCTCGTGACGAGTGGCTGCCGCCATACATTGCGACTCGCAACCCGTTCTTGCGCCATTGGGCTGTCGGTACCGAGGCGAGCCAAGCGGTGCTCGAGGACGACCAGGGCAACACCGTCTACACAAGCGGAGCCGCCACCAAGACGCTGACCATCGGCTCCGGCTTCGTCCGTTTGCAGCGGTCCGGCGCCTCGGGCTCGATCGGCCTGCAGCCCACGGGCGTCACCGCCACCGCATCGCTCGCCTACTACACGCGCATGGTCACGCGCGCTGACGTGCCTGCTGGATACGCCGCACTGGTGTTCTTGGCCGACGGCGCCCGAATCCTGCTAGTCGGCCAAGTCGCGGGAGGGCAGCTGACGCACATGACCGCCGCCGCCGTCAGTGCGTCCAGCCAGGCGGACGATACACGTACGGCGCTGGCGACGACTTCGGGCGCGGCCGAGTTCGTCGAGACGGTCGACAGCGGCCGGTCTCGCAACTCCGAGGTGTGGCGTGGTGGTCGGCTCTACTCGGCGTACAGCCGCAACATCCAAGCGAGCGCGAGCACCTTCATTACCGGACCCCTCGTGAACTCCAGCAGCGGCACCGTGACGATGGACGTCGCCCATTTCGTCGGGGTGACGTTCACCCCCTGACTACTGAACAACCGTATTGCCGCACATCTGTTCATGTCGTACATTCACCGGGTTACGGTAGGACATCTCGGACAATGTCCGGATTGTCCGCCCTCTGAGGGAGTAGCCATGCAGACGATCACACAATCTGAGACCCGGCGATACGGGCTCCGGCTCATCGCCGATGGCATGGGCACCAGTGCGATTGCTCGACTCACCGGCGTGGACCCTCGGACGGTTCGCCGCTGGCGGACACAGCAGGCGTCAGTGGAGTGCATCGACGATGCGCCAGAGTACGAGATGCCCATCCCAGAGTGTCGACGGCTGCAGGAGTCGCGGGCCCTGGCGATGCTGGCACGTGCGGCCTCACCCTCGGAGGTCGAGGCAGAGACGGGTCTCGCGAGGCAGCGAGCGTGGGAGCTGCAGTGCAAGCATCGCCTACGACCTCGCGATGTCGCGCGCAAATCGAAGTCGGACCTCGACCGGTTCCGCGCCAAGCATGAGCGCACCCACCAGGAGCTGCGAGACCTGCGCAAGCGCGACAAGTGGCAGCAGCTGGCCATCCAGTTCACGTACACAGCCTACGACCTCCTGCCGGAGTCCGTCTGGAGTTCGCTGCTCGCCGGCGAGACGGTCGAGGCCGCATTCGCTGGCCGCCAAGTCGACCGCGCCGACCAGCAGTACACGCTCTGGCTGGACGACGACCAGCGCGCGGTCATGCGTGAGCCGATCGCCGTGCGTGAGTCGTGCGAGCTGGACGATGATGTGAGCAGCGCCCCGAAGGCGCAGCTCAATCGATACGGCCGAGCCCTCCGTGAGGAGATGTACGGGGCCTAGACAGGCTCGGTTCCGGCTGGCGGAGTGTCGCCATCAGCCATCAGCTCGGAGTAATCCATGCTGAGTTCCTCCACGGCGACGTCCTCCGTATCGACGTCGATGCCGGCTTGCCGCAGTTGGCGCTCCATCACCTGTTGCCGGCGGAGGATGCGGAGCTGCGACTCCATGAGACGGCTGTTGCGCGTCTCCTCGCGCTCCAGTCGCCCCAACAGGGCCTGATTTGCGCTGGCGAGCTGGTCGATGCGGCGAGACAGGTCGAGCACGTTCCGCTGGCATTCGGTCTCGCGCGTTGCCAGCGCGAGCATCTGGGCGCGGAGGTCCTCGATGACGCCTTGGGTGGCGCCGGCGAACAAGGTCTCGCGGTGCCGCTCCGTCTTACCTCGACGCGCTTGCCAGGCGCGCCAGATTTCGTTGAGGCTGATACCACCGACGAGGACACCGGCACCGGTGAGGAGTGGCTCGATGTCCATGAGCCTACCAGAGTCGTGTAAAACAGAACGGCGGAACGATGCCGACAGAGAGACAGACCTCACCTCCGGCGCGTGAATCAATCCGTACATCGACGGCCGCTGGCGAACCACGGACGTCGGCCTCCAGCGTAGCATCGACGGTGACAGCGAGGTCGACGGTCTGCAGATACGCACGGACCTCATCGACGGTCGCGTCGTCCGGCACCTCGTCGAGCAGCTGGACCAGCGCCGAGCGGAACTCGTCAGCGTCCGGAGCGTCGAGATCGACGGTGAGGTCGCCGATGTAGGCCGTGGCGTCGATGACCGCCTCAGTCACCTCGACGTCCGGCGTGATGCTGACGGTGGCGCAGCCATGGGTGGACATATGCATGAGGCCAGCGACGAGCAGGGCCAGCAGTGCGGATGCGACCCAGGCGAAGGGCCGGCTGATGGTGATGGACTCGTTCATTGTGCGGCTCCGGCGTCGCTCTGGGGGCGGCGAAAGGAGTGCACCAGGTCGGTGATGCCGCCGGCGATGAAGAGGATGATGATGACTACGTCGGCGCCGAGGTCACCGCTGAGCTGCAGGCCGGCCGCCATGCCGATGCCGGCGACGATGGCGCGGACCTGCGTCTGGTTGATGGACTTGAGCTTGTCGAGCATGGGGCTTCTCACGGGTAGGAGACAGTGGCGTCGAAATCGACACTGCTGAATTTACCGTGCCCGAAGATGGTGGCCCTGACGGCGGGATCGGTGAGGTCGCGCGTGACCCGCACGACGGCCTGAGAGATACGCTTTCCGCCGCCGCTCTGGCCGCTGGCGTTGCCCTCCATCGTTACCAGCGTGCGCCCATCGAAGGACTCGACGAGAGTGATGTGGTGCGCTTTGTCGCGCCGGCCGTGGTGGTTGATGAGGAGGACGGCGCCGGGCGCGATGGTCCACTTGTCGAGCGGCAGGCCGTGGAGCTTGTCGGTCTCAATCCACGCGCGAAGGGCACCGCGCTGGCGGTGGAGCTCCTCGAGGGGGCGCTCGACACCGGCGACGATGGCGACCATGTCCGTGCGATGGTGCACAGGGCCGGCCCGTCGATATGAGAAGAACGAGCGGACGTTGTTCGTCTGGTACATCGCCGAGCGCAGTGCCGGCGCGAAACCACAGCGGTCTGCCCAGGCAGCAACGGACATGCCGCACCAGTCCTTCACGCGCCCGGTGCGCCTGCTGACGTCCGTGCGCAGCGACCAGCCACTGTCTCGGAAGATGGCGGAGAGCCGGCCCTCCGTCGACTGGTCGCTCTCGCTTGTGCCGGCCTCCCAATCCATGTGCGCCTCTCGCAACAGGCGCAGGGCCAGCTGACCAGGGGCGATGGGTTCCGGCTTCGGCAGACGCTCGGCGATGTAGGCCGAGAGTGCCGCTCGGGTGAGCGGGCCGTAGATGCCGTCGACCGGACCGGGGTCATGCTTTGAAGCGATGAGCTCGGTCTGTAGAAGACGGATGTGCGCGCCGGCGGTGCGGGGGGCCGGGTAGGTCAGCGCGCGGAGGTATTCGGACTTGGGTTGTTTTGTTCGTGCCATGGGGAGAGCATGGCAGAGAGGGAGTGGAGTGCGGTCAGGGCGGGATCACTCCGCAGCCCTCCCCACCCTGATGTCGGGCGTGCCGTGATGTCTGATGCGTTGCACTTGGGGCAATGAATCATGGAACCTCCACGCCAAGCTTGGTGCATGCAGCGAAGAACGCACCTGCAGCCGTCGAAACATCACTTCGGATTTGGATCTTGAACTCGACATCGAACGGCTCAGTTCCTGGCTCGTGGTCGCCGACAATCTCGACACCCCATCCTGCGTCCGGATGAGCGGACCGAACTTCGCTGAGGATCGCCCACGTCGTTTCGTTCGTGATGCCGCAGAGGATGTGCTTGAACTTCGTGAGTTTTAGCTTGGTTGTCACTGTTTCACCTTGGGTGTGTTCTTCTTTCTGAAGCTGTCAGCATCCGGATACGTCGCCCAGTGCGGAGTTCTACCGGTCACGACCCGGCCGTCGTCGGTGACGACTGTCACCCGTGGTTCCGCATCGACCGGCATCGTCTTGCCGGCGGGGGTGCGAATTAGATCGATGGTTGCGCCGCACATGCGGCAGGGACGGGGGTCATGGCTTCCATCCCTCCATACGCGCAACTGCGTCATTGTATCGCCGATGCGCATCGTGCAGCGCGGACTGGGCCTCGTCGGCCCGCCGTTCGTGAGCGACCTTCCGGCCATCGAAGTTCTCGGCCTCTTCATTGATGGCGGTCGCGCTTTCGCTTTCGCCAATTTTGCGTAGCAGTTTCGCCAATTCGCGGAGGCGAAACGCGGCGTTTTCGGCCCCTTCCGCAAGGGCAAGCTCGTGCTTGCCCCCTTGCGCGGCGTGCCGGATTTCGTGAATCTCGCGAAGAACATCGCCGATCATGTCTTGGGTTGTGGTCATGGTGTCACCCTCGCAAAGTCGCCGACCCACACGAGCTCATTATCTGGCCCGTAGATGCCCGCCCACCCGTCAAGGAATGCCTGACGACTCTTAAACCCCTCCGCGGCCGCGTCCTCCTCAGTGATGTCGTGGAGGCGCTGGAGCCGGACACGCGTGACCTCCAGCGAGATGCGTGATGCCCAGCGGGGCATGTGGATGGAGGGGCGCCACCTCACGTCGCTGTCATGGCAGTCCCATCCTACTCGGTGGTAAGCGATCCTCATGCCATCAGGTGACACGGTGCCGGAGAACCCCCAGTACGCGCCCCATCGGAGATGGTTCGGTTTGTCGTGACTGCCCCGGTGGGTGCCCTCGATAAAGTGCGCCTCCCGTACCCACAGCCGGTCGCCAGCCTTGCCGAACGGGCACCGAACGACGCGTTGCCTTCCATCCGCAGGGCCTGCAACGTCCACATTGCATGAGCCGGTCCGCATCATCCACGCGACAAGGTCGGAGAAATCACTGTCACTGAGCCCGGCAGGTCGCTTCATGGGCCGCCTCGTCTGGGTCTTTAGCCCTTCGAGGATGGCGAGGACCATTGACCCGTTGAATAGTATTGGTCGCTCTTTCATACCGCACCCCCCTTAAGTCTCGCCAGCACCTGCCATGCCGCCGGCTGCATCATCCTTCCCACGTGACGACGCGCCACCTCAATCGGCAGGTCCAGGCACTGAACCGCCCAGGTCACCGCGACCAGCTCTGGCGGACCAGCAACACGGGCCTTCTTCGGCCGTGCTGACTTCGCGCTCCGTCGATGCCAGTGGTCGCGCGCAGCGCGGATGACGACATAGCCGAATGCTGCCTCGGTATGCAGCCGATTGCTGACTTGGTGGGCATTGAGGGTCCCAACAGCCCTGGCCACACCCTCGAAGCTGAGGCCTGACTCATACAGCTCGACGAGCTGCTCGTTGGTTACTTCTGCTGTGTTCATTTTTTACCTGCTGGAAGACAGCCCGGATACCGGGCCGCAATGATTTCGTTGAGGCGGTCTCGCACCGCCGTATCCGTCCACGTCAAATGAGCGGACCGATTCTTGTGGACTTTGAGCCTGAACCACTGCCGCTCCCACACACACGGCAACTGGCCCTCGTAGTGCACAGGCCTGCCATCCTCATCGACCATCCACGAACTCGCGCTACATGAGTGGTCAGGGGTTGGCTCGCCGGCGACGACACAACACACTCGCACGATATCGTTGATTTGCTCGCAACCGAGAAACGACATCCAGCTCGCGATGCTGAAGATGATACGATCGCCGAACGCCACGGGGTTGTTCGTTTTCCGGTCCCAGTTCAGGGAACGGAACAGGTCGACCACCGACTCCTCGACGAGGTCCTGCCGGCTCTCCATCAGCCCCGCGAATGTGGCGGTGATGGTCGGCACGTCGAACGTCGGTGGCTTCGTCTGGAGCTGCTCGGTCAGCTCCTTCTTCACCCGCTCCGGCATCAGCGTGTCGAGCTGAGTACCGCGCAGGAGTGACTTCCACATCGACTGGTCGACGTCGGCGATGATGCGATCGAGGGTGACCTCTCCATCGATCCGGAGGTCGGTGCCGCGTGAGAAGCGGACGGTGACGACGGGGATGTGTACGCCCCTGTCTCCATCGATGGTGATGGACTTGGAGATTTTGGACGCGGTCTGAACTGCGTCAACCGCTGCGGAGAGGTGGGCGATGATGGCGTCTCGCTTGAGGACGAGGGCCTCGACGCTGGTGGATTTGATGAGGTCGGTCATGGGTGCACCTCGCGGTACAGCTCCGCCGTCGGTGCATGCTGTGCTCGCCGGCGCAGGCCCCACGGCACCACCTGGACCGTAGGCCGGTAGTGCGGAGCGAACGACTTGACCTCGGTGTTGATCACCTCGACATGCCGACGAGTCCAGCCATCGTCGGCCGAATGAACGAGCGTCTCGCCCACCACGTACGGCCGAGTGGCTGGCTCCAAGACGATTGATGTTTGCAGGGTTCGGTTCATGGGTGCTCGCCTCCCGGAATGCCGCGCAGGTGCGCACTATCGCTGGCCGCGCGCGCACGGTCCCAAGCTTTATTGGCAGCGAGATACGCCTTCCGGCGTTGCTCGCTGCGCATACGTCTCATGCCAACCCCCGGTTTCGGAGCGCCTCGAGCAGCTCGCGAATGAACACCCACTGGCCATAGACTGCGGGGCATTCCTCGCACGGCCATGTCGGCTCCGTCTCCTCGAGCAACCGGTCCCACTCTCCGCTCGTGGGCGGTTGCGACAGGTGGCCGAGGTGCGACCAGCTGCCGACGAAGTGTTCACACCACTCGTCTTCCGTCAGCCAGACGCAGACGCGCCAGCCGCAGAGATCACCGTCGCGGCACAACATCCTGGTCGCCAGCTGCGCACCGCTGTGGTGCACGTAGCTGGTCACGAGCTCGGTGAAGAAGCCTCCTGGCTCGGCGTCGCCAATCTTGCCCTGGCTCCACCCGTCTGCCCATGCTCGCGCCGGCTCAAACAGTGAAGACTGCATCATGCCGCCACCTCGCCGCCCAACACCTCAAGCATCTCCATCATCGCCGGCGTGCGGTTCTTCGGCTGGGTGGCAAGGATGCCCCGTCGAAACGCAGCCAGCACCTCCGCCGCATTGTGGCTCGGCTCGCCGTAGCAGCGCACGCTCTGTTTGCCGTCAACGAGCCCTCGCATCAGGCACATGTACCGCCCGCCGAAGAAGTGATTGAGCTGGCACACCGTCGCTGTCGTAGCGGTATCGTCCGCAACGAACACGGCACGAGTCGCGCCATTGCCGTACACCTCCGCTGGCTGCAACGCCCACAATGGAGACGTCAGCAGGTAGTCGAGGAACTCACGCCACTGCTCTGGTACCCACCGGAGCGCGAGGTCCAGTCCCTTGCTCTCGGCGTATGCGTTCCGCACCGGGTGCCGGGCCAGCGTCACACGCAGGGCGTCGACGACCTCGATGTATCCATCCCCGCGATCGATGCACTGCGCATTGTGACAGCCTGCCGAATCAAGCAGCTGGCGCAAGCAGTCTGGCCACGTCGATGACGCACCGCACTTTCCTGACTTGTGGTCCAACTGGAAGATGCGGGCCGAGCAGGGGAGAATCTTATCGCCGTGCTTGATCTGCACGTAGTAGCCGCTCTCCGGATGCGTGAGGTGTGACCTCCTGCCGTCGTCATGCGTGCACGGCCAGCCCAGCAGCGTGGCGAACTCACGGAGACAATCGTCGTAGCGTTCGGGCAGCTTGAGGTCGACGACCTCTTCCTCGATGCCGAAGTCAAACATGTGCCACCTCCCCCGGACCGCCGTGCCAGCGAGCGCTCTCAGCGGCCGTGCGTGACAGGTCCGCCATCGCCTTCGCCATCGCTGGCCGATTCATCCGTGGGCTCGCCAGACGGCAGGCCTCGGTGTGGCACTCGCTGGCGAGACGCGACAGCGTCGTCAGCTGGTCGTGCTTTGAACCAGAGATGTTGACCATTCCGGAGCGGAGCGCATCAACACGCACTCGCACCTCTGGCCGTTCCAGTCCGGCTGCAGGCCGTCGAAGCCAGCACGTTTGCTGCTGACCATGGCCGGGCAGTCGCTGCTCGGACCGCACGTAGTCGAGTTGTTTTTCGAGCTGGTCGAGGAATCGATCGATGATTGACTCAGCCATTGTGGGCCTCCGTCGTCTCGTCGAACTCGACATACCAGGCCAGCCACGCATCTCGCCGCTCGTCGTCGGTCTTCATCTGGACGACGTCACGCATGCGTGCAGCACACGCCTTATTGCCCATCGATGTCGCGAACTCCTCCGCATCCTCCGGAGCGAGGCCCGCCCACGCACCAATCAGCTCGCACGTCTGGGTGTGGTCCCGCGAGCCGACACCGAGGTCAACACTGTCGAGAATGGTTGTTGCAGCCTGCAGCTGCTGTGCCACCCCTCCGGGCCAGATGTTCGCACGCAGTGACGCCAACAGATAGTCGAGCGCCTTGGAGCAGTCGCCCGCCTGGTCCTCGTCCAGCTCTGGGCTCTGCTCTGCTGACCGTAGCGCGGCGGCGAGCTCGGCGAAGTATGGCCACATCGGCGCGTCGGTCGGGTCGGCCTGCTCCGCGAGTTCGTCGCCGGCGGGCGCGTCATCCTCGAGGGGAGCGGGCTCCGGCTCTGGCTCAGGAGCCTGCTCCTCGGTGACCGCTGCAGCTGGCTCGGGCTCAGGTGTTGGCTCAGGTGCTGGCTTTGGTACAGGTGCCACCTTCGGCTTGGTCGCTGGCTTCGCTTCTGCAGCTGGCGCTGGCTCGGGAGCGGCGGTCACGACCTGTGCAGCCGGCATCTGCAGGCGCTTCGGTGGAGCTGTGGGAGTCACCGTCTGCTCGATAGGCACGGCGGTCTGCGTGCCGATGTCGCTCAGGCGTGGGTCGTCCGCATCCGCGAGCGCCACGCCGTACGCCATCCCGAGCACGTCGCGGAATGCGCGAGTGCGTGCCATGCGGCGGAGGATGCGCTTGTCCCAGCCGATGTGCACCTTGGACTTCTTGCCGCCGGACCACTCCCACCGCGAGATTTCAGCGATGGGCGTGTTCGGCGGACTGGCATGACCATAGCCAGTGAGCGGCTTGTCGCGGCCAGGCATGACCAGCGTGGCGACCATCATCACCTCGTCGTCCTCACAGTCCCACGCTTTGCGGTGCTCCTCAGACGCAGGCTCGTACGCGATGTGGGCACCCTGCTCGACAGCGCGACGCTGCATGGCCTGCGTTGAAACGTATGGCTTGTCGCCGAGGATGTAGATCTCACCCATGAGCGGGTCCAACCCGTATCGGCGTGCGACCGCTCCAATGGCGAACTGCACCGCAGTAGACATCTCGGTCGTGCTCTCGTTTCCGTTTCGATCCCGCGACTTGCTGACGGTGAACCCGCCAGCCTGCATGCGAGAGATGACGCGACGAATCTCCTCAACCTCGTCCGCCTCCCCAGTTTGTGAGTAGCGAGGCACCTCAACGGCTGCCTGCTTGTACGTCTGAAGATCACTGTCTCTATTGGTATCGTTCATATTCCGTTCCTCCATGGATTGTTATTGGTCGAAAGTGACCAGTTGATTTGCCGCGGCGACCATTTGGCGACGACGCCACGGCGCGATGTCGAGAGGGGCGACCTCCGGGTCGTACCCACCCCACAGTTTCTCTCCCTTTGCTTCTGCTTCCTTCTGTTCCGCGTACACAGACAGCGCGCGCTCGTACATTCCACGACCCAGCATCAGGTCGTCGTAGCTGGCGCGAAGGATGCGGACACCGTAAGGCGCCGCGGTCTCCACAAATACCCAGCACCACTCGAAGTAACGGAACGTCTCGCCATCGACCGGCAAGCCGAGCACCAGCGCGATGGTGTCGAGATAGAACGAGGCGCTCATCAAGTAGTCCCGATCGCCGACTTCCTTGTGGCACTTGTCTCCGGCGGCATCCCGGATGGTCTTGAGGTCGGTCACGATGACCTTGCCGGTCTCGTCGCACTGCGACAGGTAGTCGGTGCGCGACTTGCGCAGCAACCCCGTGTGCGGGTCGATGGCGTACCAGGACTCCTCAGCATTGCCACCGGTGAAGAGCGGGCCCGCAACCGGGTGCTCGAGCACAGCCTTCGCGGCGGCGCTGCCGTCTCGCCAGTCGTCCGGGTGCAGGATTGTCTTCTCGCTGGCGAGCTGGGAAAGGTGTGTGTCCCACTTCGCCGAGGTCATCACCGTCGGCATGTGCTCATGCACGGCAGCGTACAGGTCGTCCGCCTTCGAGAGCCCCTTGATGTCGTACCCTGCCTCTTTGAGCATCGCCTTCGCGGCGGTGGCGTTCGATACCATGTCCTCCGGCTTGTCCGGATGCGGACAGAACTCTGGCTCGACCGTGTGCGGCTCGAGGATGATGGCGTGCGCAAGGCTGCCCTTGTCGCGGGCGTCCTTAGCCTTGCGGACTTTGGACTCTCCGCTGGCCGCTTCCGCGCGCTCTTCTGCCTGCTCCAGCTTGTACTGTTTCCAGTGATTGTAGCTCTGCAGGAGCTTCTTGAGCTCGGTAGATGAAACGCCCTCGCCGCCGTGATACTCGGCATTCGAGAGCCCCTTGATGCGCCCGAGGCGCTGCTCATTTGCGGTATTCATGTTGTCCGTCCTCCACTGAACACCTGTATAGTATCCGCATCGCGGACAGGTGTCGAGACCTGTTGCGGCGCGATCTGCACCGCGCCCGAAAGAATAGTCGCCAGCGTCGCTCAGGCAGCGACGGCGGGAACCGTGTGGCCGTGCATCTGCCACCAGGTCTCCACCGATTCCGACGCGTCCTCGCAGACGGGTGTCGAGAGGTGGCGACCGCAGAAGCGGGCGGAGGCGATGTACCCTCGACGAGTGAGTGTGCCGTGACAGTCCGTGCGACCGAAGACGACGCGGACGTGGGGGCGGATGCCGACGCCTGCGAGCGCGCTGAGAATGCGCTCGGCTGGCTCAAGGGTGGGGGAGTCGTGGGAGACGTGAGCGGTGAGGTTCATGAGGGTGCTCCTGGTGGGGCGTCTGGGTTGGTGACGATCTGCTCGTCGGACTTCGCACGGCCACCAATATGCGACACAGAATCGCATGTCAACCATTCAGTGCGAACATTTGTTGCACAATGATTCACCCCCTGCTACCGACAACGGTGCGAAGTTCGACAAATACAACCCGGAGGTGTCATGCATTCAAACATCGCAATAGAGAACCCCACCGTGCCCAAGCCACGCAACACTGAACTGGAGATTGCCGTCGTTGAGCGATGTCGTAAAGTCGCAGACCTCACCAGCGGCGCAGTCGGCCTCACAAGCAAGTCCATCTATCGATGGTGTGTGGGTGACGGTATCGACATGCATTATACAACTATACATCGCGCATGTCAGCGCCTGATATCTGACGGCATGCTTGAGTCGCTGGACTCGTCCACCGAACTCGTTCCCACCCAAGCCGGGAGGCGAATGCTCATGGAGCAACTCATCCCCTGACCAAAAACCAGCAGGGCTGCCCGGAGATTGCGAAGTCCGACGAGCAGCCCCTGACCACGCAGCGCCGCGATCATGCGAGCATCTACCAGACAGCTATGCCTTGGGCAATCCCCAGATCGGCGCCGAGCCTACAGCCATAGGCTCGCCCGAATTTCATCCCATGAACGTGTTGACACTGCACGTCCGTTCAGTCATCTTTGCCGGGGCGGTGGGACAATCCTGTCGCAAAAACAAAGCGAGCCCCGGGACCGTCGCCAAACTGTTCCCGAGGCTCTCACCATGGAGGTGGTGTGGTGAATACACATACCAGAGAGTACACAGCAGAGCCACAGCATACGCGTGTGCGGCACCCTTTGCTCGACGCAGTCTGGCGGGCGGCAATCGACACTGCTCGCGGAGACACGCCGTGCATCCTCACCGAGGACAGTCTCGCCGCCGTGACTGCGCACGTCGGCAGAGAGGACGGGTGGTTCATTGCCGCTGAGCGCATCACCGGGCGCCGCGTCCAGCTCATCGTGCAGATGCGGATGACCGAGGTGCTGGTGCTGCGGATGCAGGCCGACGAGTGGAAGCCTGAGTTGTTGCGGGCTGCCTCGCTCTCGATGCCTGGCGACTGGATCGGCGCGGAGTTCCTTCGCCGAGCAGCTCTGGCGTGGGGAGGTGTCGAATGACGGCCCTCGACCGACTCACGGGCGGCGTGCCGCTGACGACGATGGACATTGCCATCCTTGGTGAATACGGCTTGTCGCTCATTGCGTCGCAAACTCCAGTGATTCCGGGGGCTCGCCGCCGCTTGTCGCTCATTGTCGATCAGTGTGCGACAAACCGAGTGTGTACCATTCGGGTACCGGGCTCGGCTCCCGGCTGGCAGCAACCCACTGCACAGTCGTTCATAGTGGTCTCCACCATAACGGAGGTCTCATGAACGCCGAACAGCAAATCGAACTCACCACAGCTGAGCGAAGCTTCCTGCGCGAGTACGCTCGCCTTGCCAGCGGTCGGCGATTCTACTCGCCCACTCTGCAGCAGCTCGCCGACGCAATCGGATGCAGCAAGTCCTACGCCTTCCTGCTGAGCCGCCAGCTCGCAACAAAGGGCTACGTCGACATTCACCCTGAGTCATCGCGGTCGGTGGAACTCCGCCGCCTCGAGGACGGCACGGAGGTACAACCATGGTACGCCTAGCATACAACGTCGCGTCACTCGCCCGCACCCATGGCCTGCTTGTTGCCACCGCCTACTCGGTGACGCTCCAGCACGGCTCCATCCTCGCCAGCGGCAGGGACATCGGCGCCACGCTCCATATCACGAATCACCGGGCCATCATGCTGCGCGAGCAGATGCTGGAGCTGGGGCTCTGGCGCGAGGAGCGCGGAATCATCTGGCCAGTGCACCAAGCCCAGGGGGCGGCATGAATAGCGTTATCCGAGAGGGTCGCGGCTGGGTCCGCATCGAACGCACGGTCTGGGACCATCCTCTGTTCGCCGACGAGCAGCCCGTCACGCGTCGCGAGGCATGGCTCTGGCTCATCGCGCACGCAGAGTACGAGGGCTCTGGCCGTGGCGAGGTCGTCATGGCTCGGTCCGCTCTCGCGAAGGTATGGCACTGGGATAGACGGCAGGTGCGTCACTTCCTTGAGGTGCTGGAGAGTGAAGGGATGGTGAGTCTCGCCATTCTCGGAGCTACTCGGAGGGCTGTCACCCGCATCTCGATTCTGAACTACGATGCCTTCCAAGCCAGTGTCTATGCGGGTGCCCGAAACGCGCCCGAATCACGCCCGAATCGCGCCCGAAATACTGAAGTAGATTCAGACGCTTACCCTACGTCCGCGCCCGAAACGCGCCCGAAACGCGCCCGAAACGCGCCCGAAAGTTCCGACCATTTGCCCGAAACGCGCCCGAAACGCGCCCGAAATACTGAAGTAGATTCAGACGCTTACCCTACGTCCGCGCCCGAATCACGCCCGAATCACGCCCATAACTGCGAAATCCCCCCACACCCCCCTAAGAAAGAACAAATAAACAAAGAACAATATCCCTCCTCCATCAGTGTCGTAAATCCTGCGGGCGCAACCTCACCGGCATCGTTCGGTGGAGGAGGAGGGGCAAAGCCAATTCCAGACCGACTGGTCGACTGGGGGCAATGTCGGGACGGCGTGGTCATGCTCCGGTTCCGAGGCCGACCGCCGAGGCCAATCCTCGCCGAGCTCAAGCTCTGCGACATGACCTACGATGCGGAGTCGATGACGTGGCTGGGCTCGTATTCCGACGACCTCCGGGCCATGGTCAAATCCCTGATTCCAGCCATCGACACCCGGGGCTGGGGCGAGGATGCGCCACCGCCAGAGCCAGCGAAGACTGCGGAGGCATCACGCCAGACCGAGACACCACGACCGGTGGACCCGACAGCCGCCGAGCTGCTCGACCGGTACCACGTCGGAGGCTGCCCGGATTGGATTGCTGCGGCCACCACGGTGCTCCGGCATTCCGGCGACGAGCTGGTGCTGCACACCACAGACGAGGCTGCTCAGCTGCTCATCGCCCGGGACATCGACCGACCCTCGCTTGCCGAGGATGGCATCCGTTCGCTGGTCATCCAGTGCGACGGCGTTGGCGAAGAGCGCATGGAGGTGGCATGTGGTTGATTTCCAACGCCCTCCTGCAGGCCTTCGAGAACTCGCCCTCTTCGCCGGCACCGGCGGCGGCATTCTCGGTGGCCAGCTCCTCGGCTGGCGTACCGTCTGCGCCGTGGAGAACGATCGCTACGCCGCGGCGGTCCTGGCTCAAAGGCAAACTGACGGCCTACTTCACCCTTTCCCGATCTGGGACGATGTACGAACCTTTCGCGGTCACCCGTGGAGAGGCGCTGTTGACGTGGTGTCGGGCGGATTCCCCTGCCAGGACATCAGCCTTGCCGGCTCCGGCAAAGGACTCTCCGGCGAGCGTTCCGGGCTTTGGACCCACATGTTCCGCATCGTTCGTGAGGTGGTGCCCCGATTCGTCTTCGTGGAAAACTCCCCAGCTCTCACTTTTCGGGGGCTCGACCAGGTTCTCTGGGACTTGGCCTCGGTCGGGTACGATGCGGCGTGGGGTGTGCTCGGCGCAATCGACGTTGGGGCGCCGCACCGTCGCGACCGCATCTGGATTCTTGCCCACGCCCACCACGATCGATGGAGGTTCGCGGTTCAACCGCAGTCTGAGCGGAGGAGCGAAATCGCGGCCGACGCTGGGAGCGATGGCGCGGTACTCACTCTGGCCGACACCGACCGCCACGGAGGCGAGCGGCGGCGCTCAGTCGCCAGCCCTAAGACGGAAAGGCGGCCATCAGGTGCGGCTGCGCGATGCTGTGCACATGTGGCCGACTCCCACAGTCTTCGGGCTGCACAACCGCAAGGGGGTGACGGCCAACTCAGGCGATGGCCTGAGCACGGCGCACCTGCACAGGTGCCCGAATGGTGGTCCTCTGAACCCTGCGTGGGTCGAGTGGCTTATGGGGTGGCCCATCGGGTGGACCGACTCAGGGCCATTGGAAACGGACAGGTACCGGCAGTGGCTGCGGGAGCATTCACCCAGCTCTATGCCCAACTTACAAAAAGGTGAAGCATGAGGAACCAGCCCTGGCTGCAGATGGAGGGCGAGACAGACGAGGCCTATGCTGCGTTCTGCGGCTTTCGCGATTCGGGTCCGGGCAGGTCGCTGGATGGAGCATGGAGGGCCCACGCAGGGCCCAGTAAGGCCCCACGGGCCCCCGGCTCGTGGAAGCGCTACCGCAAGCATCACGACTGGCTCAGCCGCGCTCAGGCCTTCGACGACAGGAACGATGCGGTCCTCGATGGGGCCCGGGTTGAGGCCCTTGGGGCCCACGCTTCGGAGTGGGCGACGAGACAGGTCGAGGCGAGGGATGCGGACTGGGAGATCGGGGCCCAACTCCGGCGCGTGGTCAAGGCCTCGCTGGAGAGGTTGGAGGACGAGATGCTGGCCGCTGGCTACAAGGTGGACCAGCAGGCGCTGGCTCGACTCGCCGAGCTGT
>Ga0307980_1000476_pt1 | contig 18854 bp, 21 predicted proteins | sample OrgLakmetage1060_FD_201817 | JGI IMG/M metagenome (GOLD analysis project Ga0307980, IMG submission 201817) | Saline water microbial communities from Organic Lake, Antarctica - #1060 | ecosystem: Environmental > Aquatic > Non-marine Saline and Alkaline > Saline | place: Antarctica: Organic Lake... | reverse complement strand
ATCCTTCAGGCTCATTACATGTCCTCTATATAAAAGGGACCGCATTGCATGTTGATGACAAAGATGTTCACGACGCAATCTATAGTACGATAGCAACGGCTAAGGAGTATACTGAGGGCACTAAATTCGCACCTATTATTAAGATAGACGGCGGACAATACATTGTGTTCAAAATAGAGCCAGAGAATACAAAGCTTCTCGACTACAGTACTTCTTCCTGGTAATACCAAGCAGTTATTTTTTTATCTTCACAGCACCATCTAGTGTCGTGATTGGGAACGGTATACTAATACCTTTTTTATCAAAGGCTTTTTTGATCGCAATAATAGCATTACTGCGTGCACCTAAATAATCAATTTCGTCTTTGAAATTAGTCCAGAATCGTATTGTGAAATTAATAGAGCTATCTCCAAAATCCGTATAATAGAGATCGACTGGCTTATCTGAATTCGTGGAATCAAGTTTCGATACAGCAGCTATAGCAAGCTTTTTTGCTTCGTCTAAACCGTCACTGTACCCTACCCCCACATTGAGATCTATCCGGCGATCTTTCAAGGCATTAAATTCTATCAATGGATTAAGGATAATATCTTTGTTAGGTATATAGACGCGTTGGCCTTGCAAGGTTTCTATTTCAGTCATTCGTAAACTGATTTTTTTTACTCTTCCATAATATTCATTAGTTTCTACCATGTCACCGACTTTCATAGGTTTCTGAAAAGCTATGAATACACCAGCTATGAAGTTAGCTGCAATATCTTGAAAAGCAAACCCGATAGCGATACCAACAACACCAGCACCTGCTAGTAGAGAAGTCGCCGCGCCGCCTAAATCGAGAATATTAAGCGCCACCACTGTACCCGTTATAATTGACGCGATATAACTAAGTGTTGAAACGAGTGAAATAACTGTTGGAGTGCCAGATCCTTTACTCATGATCTTGTGCACTGCTTGGCGTACAAAACGTCCAACTATGAAAGAAACTATCAGCACAAATAATGCTGCAATTATGTTTGGTACATTCTCTAGCAGCCCGTTACCCCAGCCTTCTAGAGTATTTAATATTTTATCCATGGAGCTCCTTATGTAACCATAATAACAAAAAACAATCTATGCTCGAAAACAATAGGCTGCTTGATGAGTTTTTATGAAATCACACAACAATTTAAAATACTATTTTACAAATTACTATGGATAGTTTGATAGTTTATGTTTTATAGTTCCAGGTATATACTTACACATATATGAAATACGCAATTAAAGCCACTAACTTAACAAAAAAATTCAAAGATAACGTCGCTGTAGACAATGTCAGTCTAAAAATAGAACCTGGAAGTATATATGGGTTTCTTGGACCGAACGGTGCTGGAAAAAGCACGACGGTCAAAATGCTCATCAGCTTGCTGCAGCCAAGTAGTGGCGATGCAACAATTCTTGGCGACAGTGTTGTGACTGATCCAAAAACAGTCAGGCTTAATATAGGTGCAGCTTTGCAAGAAGCGTCATTAGACGAAATGCAGACTGGTCGCGAATTGCTGCAAACCCAAGGCGGATTGTACGGACTCAGTAAATCAGATATAGAAAGTCGCATTTCTGAACTTGAAAGCTTAGTAGATATTGGTAAGGCTTTGGATGATCGTATTAAAACGTATTCTGGCGGCATGAAGCGTCGAGTCGACCTTGCCGCTGCGTTGATTCACAACCCAAAAGTATTATTCCTAGACGAGCCAACTACTGGATTAGATCCATCGAGTCGTAATAAAATATGGAAAGAAATTCGTATGCTTAATGAAAAACTTGGCATGACTATTTTTCTCACAACACAGTATTTAGAAGAAGCTGACGAACTAGCTGGCATGATTGGAATTATAGCCAAGGGCAAGCTTGTTGCAGAAGACACGCCAAAGAATTTGAAAGGCAAGATTGGGAACGACGTCGTGAGCGTCCATCTTAAATCACCCATAAATAATACGAGCAAATTAGAGGCTATAGCTGGAGTTGCATCTGTAAAACAACAGAAATCTACTCTCTCTATCTATGCTAAAGATGGTGGAAAAGCTGTAGCAGAAATTGTTAGTGTACTCAATAGTGCGAAAGCAGAGATAACCGATATGGAAATACGCAAACCAACACTGGACGACGTCTTTTTGAAAGTCACAGAAGGAGATAGCAATGAGTAAATCAAACGTTACTGCAAAATCTGCTAATTTCTTTCAGGACTTATCGACTGTCGCAAAACGAGCAATTCGCTTGGCCCTGCGCGAACCTGAAGCAATTATTCCAGGCATACTGATCCCTCTATTTTTCTTTATCGTGAACGTTGGTGCATTAAGTGATATCTCTGATTTTGTTGGAGTTGGAGACTACAAAGCGTTTCAGTTGCCTGTTGCAATTGTATTTGCAGTGACTGGTATTTCCCGCGCTACTTCGCTCGTAACTGACATACAATCGGGTTATTTTGACCGACTACTTATATCACCAGTCAGCAGACGCGCCCTACTACTTGGCCTCATGGTTGCTGATTTCTTAGTTGTTGTAGCACTCAGTATTCCAGTCATCATCCTTGGACTCACTTTAGGAGTTAATTTTGTGACAGGACCACTTGGAATTATCGCTTTTGTACTATTAGCAGCTCTTTGGGGTGTGGCATTCACTGGTTTTCCATACGCAATTGCCCTGAAAACTGGTAATCCAGGTGCCGTCAATTCGTCGTTTCTCTTGTTCTTCCCTTTTGCGTTTCTCACTACAACCTTCCTTCCTAAAGAAGCATTGACTGGTTGGCTAGCAACTGTTGCAACCTACAACCCTGTGACTTATTTATTAGAAGGACTACGCACTATAACGTCAGTTGGCTGGGAAGCAGATAAGATACTGCCTGCCGTAGGCGCCATAGCTGGAGTTGCACTGTTATCACAAACACTCGCCTTCAATGCACTGCGCGGACGCACAAAACGTAAGTAGTTTCGTGCTACTATATATTTAGTTAAATTACAGATAAAAAGTTAATTAAAGGACAAAAATGGGACGAGATAAGCCAAAACGCGAAGCCAAAAAACCAAAGAAACCAAAGAAAGCTAAGTAAAGCTTGTAGCCAGATTGTAAAATCTGGTTTTTTTCTTTAAAGACAATATTCAACTCATTTTTAGCTGTGTGCGGAAGCTATAACCTTCCTGTTTGCTACTTTTAACTGCAGGTTCAAAAGTAACCAAAAACCCTGCTCCCACAGAAAAACAATCCTAGCTCATCAAAAAAATAAAAATAGATCAGCTCTGCGGAACGCAAGCGGTCACGCACTTATGATAAAACAGCTACAATCACAACCACTTAGACTGGTCCTCGCCATGATCTCTTTCCTTTTTTTGATGAGCTAATGAGTTTTTATGCGATGGAGGTGCTCACTCGCATAAAATGCGAATGAACCTTGCAACTTTACGCATATAATACATTTGTTGACATTAACACCTCTGAATGATATTATTTATTACGTTCCATTGCATTAATTGCAGCCCATCCACTTTCGATTTTTATTGAAAATAAGATGCAGCTAACCCGATTAAGATCAGATCTTAGATCGGAATGAGGAGCAAATTTAGTTGAAATGATTGTGAACAAAAAAGTAACGTCTTTTGTTCGCATAAAATCAACGAAATTTGCGACGCGGGGTGGAGCAGCGGCAGCTCGCTTGGCTCATAACCAAGAGGTCACAGGTTCGAGTCCTGTCCCCGCTACCAAAATAAGACGCCCTCCAAAAGAGGGCTTTTTATTTTGATAACGTAGCCAGCCTCGAACCGTACCAGCAAAGCGAGAGGTTCGCAATTCCCCCGCCACCCTGTGGCAAGACCAAGCGGAATTTTTCCTGGTCCTAGTCCCGCTACCAAGTATAAGCAATATATAAATTAAGAGCCGAGAGGCTTCTTTTTTTGTTCTACAGAAGGCATATGATTACTTCCTTTTTTTTAATCCATGTTAGTATTTAGTTAAAGATGTTTAATAAATAGGTGGTTGATATGAATAAGCAAAATGGGTTTACTTTAGTTGAAGGATTGTTGATAGTACTTATACTATCTGTGATTGGGTTTGCAGGATATTATGTGTGGTCACAGAATCAGGATGATGAGACGGAGCAGACTGAAACAGTGCAAGAAGAGCAAGTTGACAACACTCAAAATCAGAATACTAATGAAGTTACATTAATCGAAAATTCTACTGTTAATAATTCGTTCAAAATAGAAACAGCAAAGGCAGGTGACAAGATAGGAGCCATGAAAGTTGTAAGTATAGGAGAATACAATGGAAATGTTCTATTTGAAGGAGAAGTCACAATTAGTGGTTCATACAAAGTGATAACAGACGATGACTTACTGGGTAGTATTTGGTGCATGGAAGATTTAGATGATGCCTCACTAAAACTAATCCCTCAGGAAGTTGACGATGAAAGAAGTGTTTGGTTCTGTTTTAACAATGAAGACAAAGCTAGTGTGCTACTTGGCAATGAAAGCTTAGAAAAAGTAACAGTAAGTATTGATGATTATTACATCAACCTTAAACAGTCGTCTGTCTACAACACGGCTACCTTAGTAGAGGTGAAATAATAAATAAACAAAGAGGATTTACTTTAGTAGAGGGATTACTTATATTTTTATTTGTAGCTATTATTGGGTTTGTTGGGTTTTATGTATTTTATTTAAACACCAAAAATAATGACTTAGATGCTACTTCAGATAACAAGACGAACGAATACTCACTTGGTAACTATTTAGTGGTTAATGAATGGGATGTTAAATTCACTACTCCTGAATCGATAGGGGAGATATCTTATGCATTTGATAACGATATTATATATGCACCAAGTGCAATACTTTTTAAATCAAGCGCACAACAAAACTTACCAAATGAGTGCGAATATCCTCAAGATGGTGGTCCGTGGGGAGTTTTCAGATATAGTACTACTGAATTCGAAAATGCTGGCTATGATGACTCTGCGAAAAGTACTGCGAAGCAAGTTGGAGATTTCGTTTACATTAGAACATACCCTTACATTGAAAGTGGATGCGACTTAGGTAGTGAGGTAGTCGATGATTTACGCAATCTTGATAACGGATTTAAAGAGCTTTTCAAATCTATAGATGCTATTTAAAGAATTCGTACCTATTTAGTTGTAAATCTTTGTCCAACGACCTAGCTCCTCAAGGATATTATTCCTAAACGAAGATACCTGGACTACCAAAATAAGACGCCCTCCAAAAGAGGGCTTTTTATTTTAATAACGTAGCCAGCCTCGAACCGTCCCGCATAGCGGGAGGTTCGCAATTCCCCCGCTGTTCGACAGCAAGACGGGCGGAATTTCTCCTGACCTGTCCCCGCAATTTTTCTATATGACACAAATTAACACTTCAAGAGGACAGTCCTCTTTCCAAGATGATCTTCTTTGGAAGGTCATTTTTGTTTTCTGATATTATACAAGTAATGAAGCAGTCAAAATATGATTTTAATTGATTACATATTCTATACGATTCTACTTTTATTATTTTTTTATATAGTAATAGTGATTTACTTATCTTTAGATAGAATTGGAAAATATGATGATGTTTTTAAATTAAAAAAAGCCGCTTTAGTATACTCTTCGAATTACCGAAAACTAGGAGACATAATTATTCCTACTAGAAAAAGTCCTTTCGGTATTGGAGAACCGACTGTATGGGTGTATCGAAATAATGATACGGAACTATTCATGTCTTCAAATCATAAAAAAGATGTAAGAATATGGTCACAAATAAACGGTAACCTTCATGACATACATTTTGTACTTGATAGTAAGAAGAATAATAGGTCAGTAGTATCGAATTTAATGTATCATAAGCTGCCTTCCAAGAAACTCGAGCTTGAAGGTGATTTTAATGATTACTTCAACCTGTACTATGATGACGATCAACAGATTCAAACATTACAGATATTAGCTCCAAATCTCATGGCATATCTCATTGACGGTGCATCTCTAGTAGACGTCGAAGTGCTAAATAATCAAATTGCAATTCTTCATACAAATGCAGCTAAAACCAAAGAGTCACTACAAGCTGCAATAGAACTTACTACTAAACTCAATAGCATTACAGAAGCAGCGTCAAAAGTTCGTTAAATATAAACACGCATCTCAAAAATAATATTTATGGACGGAATAGTATATTAGACTCTCTAAGAAGAACCCTATAAACCCTCTTCCAACGACTCAGCTACTCAAGGATATTACTCCTAACCGAAACCATCTGTAAGCACTATATAAAAAAGAGACAGGTTGCTTCTGTTATTTTAATCCATGTTATTATTTAGTTAAAGATATTTAATAAATAAGTGGTTGATATGAATCAGGAAAATGGATTTACTTTAGTTGAAGGACTGCTAATAGTTCTTATAGTTCTATTCGTTGGGTTTGCAGGATATACAGTATTGAGTAACAATCGTGACGATTCAGCAGAATCAGAAACTAAACTCACTCAATCTGATTCAGCACAAACAAGTGATACTCCTGAAGAAAATGCTAACGAAGAAAATATTGAAGAAAAAGAATCTGAACTACAATCCAAATATGAAACAGAAAATTGGGCAGAAGTAAATTCTGGTCAAAGAGGATTCAGCGTAAACATACCAAACGGGTGGAGTGTCACTAATGTACTAGATAGCGACTGGGTCTATAGTCGATCCGCAGAAGACACAAACTATGATAAAGGCGTCGGTTCAGCTACGGTAAATGTTGTTGAATCAACTGGATTTGGCGGACCCTCAAGATTCACCATCCTGCACAGTGGCAACGCAAATTTTCTCGATGGCGATGAAGAAAAGCTAGGCTCATTCAGTGCTGAAAATGTCGAAGGTTACAAGTATTACAAAAAGTATCCTGAGAAAGTCGGTCAAGGCATAGGTCCACTGCCTGGTCAAGAAAGCTACACATACGTATTTACAGGCATAGGTATAGGATCGAAGACTACCTACGTTAGCTACAACATTCAAAAAGGTGAAGCGAACGATATTGAACTTGTCGATGCAATAGTGTCTACACTCTTTGTAGATGAAGAAAATTAAATCTTACACGTTTTAATATAGAACCTTTAGCCAGATGTAGATTTATTTAACGATAGAAGTTCTATGCTCAACAATGATTAAACTTCGTGTAGTTTCATGAAGTAAGAAAAATATTTCAAGCGCTGGAAAATAGTTGCTAATAGCAGCAGACACGACAGTGTGCCATTGTTGGCACGATCAACGTAGAGACTTTAAGACTACATTAATCTATTCTGTTAGTTGAGCCAACGTCAGGACCAGAGTCACGACCACGCTTCAATTCATAAAAATGCTTACTACTGGCTAATTTACTTAAGCCATCCCACAGATCAAGGCCTTCCTGCTCGTTCGGTAGCTGCTGCAATACTGGACCAAAATAGCCTTGCTTTTCACCGTCTTCGTTTTCAAAAATAATCAGCGGTACGCCAACATCATTACCAACAATATTTATTGCGTTTTGGACGTGCTGCTCTAATACAGAGTCATCGTAATTATTGATTGCTTCTATGGCTGATTCACTGTCAGTAGATATGTTTAGATCGGAGCAGATATCTTGAAGGTCAATATCTTCGTAACTTTTGCCGTCAATGAAGTGTCTTTTGCCGTAGGCAGTGTACAATTCGAATCTATTTAGACTGGAATCCATCTCAATCATGACTTCAATAGCCTGCAATACTTTGTGCGCTTCTAAATGAGCACCTGCATATTCAGATTTGTTGTCACTAGATAGCTCGTCATTCTTTATAGCAAGGCTGAAAGGTAGCCACTCTATAGTGAGGTCTCTATTGGCGCTAACGTCGTGTAGCCAACGGCTAGTTATCCAGCACCATGGACAACTTGGATCGAAATAAAATTGTATGTTCATAACCAATATTATGTCTTAATTGTTGAATAGAAAATGTAAATATATTTACTTTTTAAGGGTTAGGTAAAGCACCCAGGCGTGGAAAGGTAGTGCTGGGAGAATTTCTGCTAACGGCGATATACCCTTTATGAAGACAAATGCCCCAATGCCAATAGTAAAAAACAATAGTTCAATATAATAATATCTAAAAACAATCGTTCTGAGAGGCTGTTTTTTTATAGAAAACGCAAAAAACATCATATAGATTGGAATAGCTACTGCTAACGTAAAAGCTGCTACTGTGTGAATAAGCTTGTCTTCTCCACCGTATTGGAACAGTGCAGCTATCACTTGGGCTGCTTGTCCAATCAAGAAAGTGGCTAAAAACCATTTATTTGAGTTAAAAGTTCTATATAAATACACTCCGAAAATCATAAACAAAATTGCTGAGAGAAAAAACAATGAATTAAAGAGCAGAGCCGTCTCTGAGGCAACACCTAGGAAACTAATCGGCCTTGTATCGACCAAACCAACTCCCGCTTTGATCATTCCAACTGAAACCGCAAACCATAACATTGCTACAGCAGATACGCCGGAAAGTCGTTGTATTTTAGTAAGCATGACTTCAGCATAGCAGAGTAATATAGCTTACAGTGTCAGTAACACTATCGTGGTAAAGTAGTAACTTAGTAATTAACAAATGGAGTACAAATGTTAGATAAAATTATAAAAGAAGCAACTGGAGCAGTATCAGCAGCTATAAAAGGAACTGGTGACATCTTTGGGACAGTGACAACTACCGTCAAAGATCAAGTAGTTGGTGTTGTCAGTGGAACTGGCGAGGTAGCTGGATCAACAATTGAAGCAGTCGCATCAGTCGCGAGTGGCGCTGTCAAAGCAGCTGGAGACGTTGGGTCATCATTGACAGAGACGGTTGCAGGAACAGTCAGTGGAGCGGTTAATGGTGTCTCATCTGTCGGCGGCGATGTCATGGGCGCAGTGTTTGGTGCTGCTCAAGGTGCGGTTAAAGGAACAGCAGACACCGGCGGAGACATCGGCGGCGCAGCAGTAGCTGCTGTCGAGTCAGCAATCAAGTCGGCTGGAGACGTTGGTGCCGACACAGCAGATGCAGCAAAAAATGCAGTTGGTGGTGCACTAGAAGCAGCATCTTCAGTTGGTGGTGGTGCAGCTACGACAGTCAAAGACGCACTACTTGGTGCAGCAGCTCTTCCACGAGATGTTATTGAATCAGCAATTAAAGGTTCAGAAGACAAGAAATAGTTCTTCTCCAATGTAGTTTTAAAAGCTCTGGTCTAACACCAGAGCTTTTTTAATTTCCAAAGTATATATTTAGCCAAGTTTCTAGATTTTTCTGATACTGCGGTTTCGTGACTTCTAGTTGATCTGTCTGATCAGTCTCTACGGCAGTAAGCGCACTTAGCGCGACATCTTTAGGGACTATATAGACTCGTTCACCAGGAGCGGCTTTTCCGAAGACTCGGCGAGCAGTTAACTCTGCAAATTCATCTGTCGCTAAGTATTGGTTACGCAGTTCTCTGTTTTGATTTTCCAGCTCTAGTATTTGATTTTCTTGTTCTATAGCCGTTACTTTTTGCGACAGTTCAAAGTTTTGTTGGACAATTTTAGCACCGTTCCAGAAAACGCTTAGCGCAATAAAACCGACTCCGATCAATGCAAATAACCGTACGTCAAATAGACCCTTATCTATAAGCTTCTGACGCAACGTTGTATATTTGTAGCTTAAATAATCCATAACCACTTATAGTTTACATGAGAACATAAAAAAACACCTTACTTGAGTAGGTGCTTTTATGGTGGGGGTACCTGGACTTGAACCAGGGACCAATTCGTTATGAGCGAACTGCTCTAACCACTGAGCTATACCCCCGTCGAAACTTTTTCCTGTAAAAATCATAGTCCTCTCATCTGTTGACGTTGAGAGCACATAACGATTTATATCATACTATACTATACTGAAAATCATAGATTATATCCAGCTATTTTTACATGATAGGACATGGAAATAAGTTGTCCTACAAGTCATTTTTATAGTCATATGACGATTAGCGTGTAAATGATTCTATGTACGTAACGATGTCGTCTAAGTCTACCTGCTGCAAATCTCGGATAGATATCAAGAAGAAAGTGTTAGTTGCTTGTGTCCCGTATTTTTCTGGAGAACTAAGCGCTGCTATTTCAACTTTTTCTGAATCTGTATCGCAATAGACATTAAAACCTTTGTGCTCACGAAGTTCTTCACTCAAATCGTTCGACAGCGTATCAAATCTCTCACAGTGCAGGCTTTGAGAAAGTAGTTGCACTGGGCTACCAACATTTGCTGATTCAATTGTCCAAACGTAGTCGACGGTTGGTATGAATTGAGTAATAGAATTACGAGAATCACTAGAAATAATTTTCATTGTTACATTATCGTCACCTATTACCTGCTCTTGTATGGGTAATGAAGTTTCCTTAGCTGTCCATCCGCTTGGCACTCTCATAGTTGCACCTTCGTTCAATTGGACATTCTGGAAACGTTCCGCTTCAATTTGGGCAGCTTGTTCAATGGCTCGCTTTTGCTCTTCAAAACTAATGACGTCTGATTGCAACTCTGCAATCACAATATTTTTATCGTCTACTTCTATTTGTCTGTATTGATAAGCGGCAAATCCACCAAGCCCAGCTAGTACAAGGGCAAAAAATAACGTCAAGCCAGGACGACTTCTGCGTCTTTTAGACTTCAAGACAGCATCGTTGACTTGTTCAAGTGCTTTCTCTCGGATTGCGCGCTGTTTAGCTTTTTCTTGACGCGCTTTATCGGTCTGCTTGTGTCGCTTGATCTCTTCTTTGCGAGCAAGACGCGCATCTCTCATGTCTTTAATGCGTTGAAGAAGTGTTTTTTTGGTGACTGCTTCTGATGGGTCAGCTTTAGCTACTTTACGTGCCGTTTTCTTAGTTGTGGACTTATTAGCCGTTGCAGCTCTAGTAGTCTTGTTGTTGGTTCTTTTCGTGTTTATTTTTTTCGTTGGCATAAGCACAGTATAGCACATAATTGTGTTTATGTCTATTAGCTTATGTTTTATTGCTAATAATAAACTAGGCTACATACGCAACCTAGTTTGAGTACTCGCTGCTGAACTGGCTTTTAGTTAAACCAATTGCCTGCTAGTGATTCTGCTTCAGAAACTGCTTTTTCCATACGCGAAGCTGCCTCATCCTCGCCGACTATCATCAGTTCGCTTGCACCGACGACTGAACTCTCGTCAACGCCCATCATAGTGAAACCAGTCAGTGCAACAGGTGTCAAGTGATCAGCGTCACTTTCTAGTGCTGTCATACCTGTTGTTGCAAATATAGCTGCGTGTGTCGCGCCAAGTAAACCCTTGGGGCCCGACTCTCCAAACTCGAATGTCTGTCCACCTCGAATGACAAGGTCGAACCATGCTTTTACTGGTGCCGGTAGCGACCAGTTGTACATTGGTGTCGCGACCACAATATTGTCTGCAGATTTTAGCTCGTCAATAAACGATGCACTAGCTGCTTCAACATCATTTTCTGTTGCTGGACCCCACCAAGTCTTCAGTGCGATTTCATTAAGTAACGGTATTGATCCATTATCGAGTTTTCGTTCAATAATTTCTGTTTTACCTTCTGCTCCTTTTTTGAAAGCATCTACCAAAACGGCAGTATTAGAGCCTTCACGTGGAAGAAAGCTAACAATTAATGTTTTAGACATATGTACTCATTTAAGTTTGAATTTTTTCTGTCACTTTAAACTGTATAGTGACATCTAGTAATTATTGTACCTCTACTGGCTACACATTGTAAAGTGACTATGTGGTAAAATGGTTACAGAAAGAAAAATATGGCTTTTGATTCACCTAAACCGCGTTGCGAAAAAGTAGAAAAAACACCTGGCTGTATACAGGCTGCTCTTTGTATATTGGGAGATAAGTGGACTCCCCTCTTGCTAGGTCAGCTAGTGTCAGGCCAAAAAAGCTTTGGTGAGCTTGAATCACAACTAAGTGGCATAAGCCCTCGCACATTAAGCGCAAGATTAGCAATGATAGAAGATGAAGATATCATCATTAAGAATCAATATAACGAACATCCGCCACGCTATAAGTATCAGCTCTCAAAAAAAGGCGAAGACCTACAGGAAGTACTACACAGCATGGCGCGCTTCGGTGAAAAATATTCATAGATTTAACACTGCATACAGCAAGTCACACTGTTATGATTACTAGCTAATTTGAATGGGTTTATGGTCGGTGCGTATAGAACTGAGCTTATTATTGTTGGTATTCCAAATTTAGGAAGCTAAATGAACTTCAACATTACAAAGCAATATCGGTTGCTGTCACCAATCGCACTCGTAAGCTAACATCCTTATCAACTATCTGCTGTAGTTCTTGTTTTACTGAATTGAGATACAGCTCGTCAAACACAGTGTTGTCAACTGAGATAACAGTATAGGCTACTGTCACGAGATTATCATTTTGAGTGAGGGCAAACGAACTTAGTTCTGCGCCTTGATTAATTGTTCTTGTTATTCTTTCTGCTGCTTTACGAGTTTCTTGAGAAACTGTCTGATCGTTTGTCCGTAATGTCAGCCGAGGAAGAAAAGTAAGATTTAGTTCTATTTCTTCTTTCACCGCCTGGGTAATGTTGTCATCAATTTCTACGAGTGATTGTCCTGTTGGAACAAGTTCTGGGTCAGATAATATTTCCGCATTCACAATCCAACCCTCACTAGAAAGATTCTGCGTCACACTGACACTACTTATTTTGTAGCTATCATTGAGAGACGTAAGCTCCGTAACAAGTTGGTCACTTATAGCCCTTATCTGCTGTTCATCGTCAGTCTGATCTTTACTGATAGGCTCAATGATAGTCTGTATCCGTAAGTTCAATAGAATATTTTTATCAACTACTTCTTCGAGTAATGTAATGAGCTGTTCGTTGTCTTCAAAACTAAAAACAGAATCATTCGGGATCAATAGATCAGCGTTGACTGACATAGTGTCACTATTGGAGCGTGATATTTCGATATTTTCAAATGCGGCGCCTGCACTTTTACGCTCAATAAAGTTATTCATTTCTGTTGTCACCGCACTATAGGAAGATACCTCAAAACTGTAGCTTCTCAGGAAGCTGATGAGTGGTATAGTCATAGCAAGAATAAGCAACACATTGATGGTAATAGCCTTGCGAGCAATTCTAAATTTCTTAGTGCGGACATATTCATTGTAAGCTAAAACAAGTGTTGTTACGAAGGTAATACAGGCAGCATTAACAGCGAACAGGAGCAGCGCACCGGCACTGAATTGATAGTTACGCAAACTAAGAGCTATACCGACTGTACATAATGGCGGCATTAAAGAAACAGCAATAGCGACGCCAGCCAGAGAATCAGCTATTTTCTTTTGTGTAATAGCAATAGCTGCCACGAATCCCGCAGTAAGTGCGATAAATAGATCCATCAATGTCGGTGATGTACGGGCTAATATTTCACTATTTATAACTTTAATTGGAGAGATGCTGGTAATCAAAAACGCAGTTATTGCACCGATCAGAATACTACCAACGAGGAGCGTACTACCGCGCAACAAATGCGTATGTGAACTGTGCGATATACCGTAGCCAAGCCTTGCCAGTGGCCACATCAGGGGGGCAATCAACATACCACCAATGACGATGGCCGAGTTGTCTGTCAGTAGCCCAAGCGTACAGACAAGTGTTGACCCTATAAGCAGAATAAAGTAGAGGATCGAAAACCTGGACTGATCATAGATCTTCTGTCTGAGTACTTGGGCATCAACGAATTCTAGATCATTCTTAAGAAGGCCGAATACCGCGCGTGCCCTTCTGGGTTTCATTGTTTTTTGAGATCTCGTTACCATAAGTAGTTACACTACATAATACAACTAATAAATGAGATATAGAAATAATGCACATAAACTTACTGCAACAGGAACTTCAACTATCCAACCATTCTTGTGCTCTCTTTGAATTTTTTGATGAAATTTTGCAAACTTATTATTAGGTTTCAAATCAAAATTCTTCTTCTCTTTAAAATGCATATATACCCAATATATATCTGGTGAATACGCTACCCACCCAACAAAAAACATATCCCATCTCCCTACAGCAGCAGTAATAACTGCAAAAGATAAAGCTATTGCAGTGTCTATATGTACTATTTTTTGATAATTTAAATTGCTATTTCTAGTTTTGCCATCTACCCCATAATGAGGGATTGCGTCCATTATAAAATGAGAAACAAAGGCAATAGGAACAGCGACAGGTGCTGATAGAGTAGCGCCAATTACTATACCCGCCAAACCATGATTTGTCGCAAACATATTATTCTCTTTATCTAATTAATTGCAATGCTTGTTCAGTTGATTCTGTTTCCATAATTCTAGCACGTAAATCAGAAGCACCGTCAAACTGACTAATGTAAACTTTGGCGAATTTTTTCAATGGATTGAACGGCTTCATGCCGCCAGGCCACTGCTTATCGTGTAGTAAAACATGCTTTTTGAAATGATCTATCCGTCTATCTTGCTCTATATCTGGCCACGGTGATTTTTCTGCGAATGCGTACGGATCTTGAAATATACCGCGCCCAATCATGACTCCATCTACACCATACTTTTCTATTATCTCTAGTCCGTGTGAATGACTCATAATGTCACCATTCATTATAATTTTGGTAGATGGTGATAGCTCATCTCGAAGCTCTATTATTGGCTGGATAGCTGACCATTGTGCCGGGACTTTGCTCATCTGCTTTGTGGTCCGAACATGAACTGTCAGCATAGATGGCTTATAGCCTAGCAGAAATTCATGCCAAGAGAAGTCTATTTCTGAGAATCCCAGTCTCGTTTTAAAGCTAACAGGAAAATCCGGATTACCGTCCATGGCACCTTGAAGAGTGGACTCTATCATTGTTGCTGCATCTGGACGTAGGTGCTTTTGTTGTAATGCAGAACAACAATCTGCACGTATTTCTGATTTGGCAGGACAACCAAAATTTATATCAATACCAGAAAAACCAGGAATCTCTCCGCTGGCTATTTGCCTTGAAATAGTCTCAAAATTTTCTGGCTTTTTTCCCCATATTTGTGCAATAACTGGGACGATATCTAGTGTCGTATCGAGTTTTCGCATCAGACGATCGCGTCCAGGACTGCACAGACCGTCGACGTTCACAAATTCAGTCATAGTGTAATCAGGAGCCGCGCACTCAGCAACAACACGGCGAAAAACAGTGTCGGTCACATCATCCATAGGAGCTAGTATAAAAATCGGGTTACTCACGACCACTCTATGCTACTTTAATCTGGTCGTATAGCCAAAATATTTCATGAGTTTCTATTGATTGATATAGCACTTCTTTTGATAGTGGGACAGATGGAAATGCGCGATGTATAGCTTCATGACGCGGAGACCAATGGTTATATCGGCGTTCTTGCTCTACCAACACCGTCTGCATAGCTACTATTCCGTCGTATGATCGTAATATGTCTGGCTCTTCTGTAGCAAAATCCCCAAGAGAGAGCAATGACTTGCCTACTCCAGGTGCAACTCGCCTGATCTCTTTTTTTAGTCCTTTGCTCCTATTCTTACCACTAAATTCAAGATCGACTGGATTCTCTAGACAATATCCATAGTCAGCAATCGCGTCTGCGGCAAGCTTGGTGCCATAAGTAAGCTCTACATCCTGATCAGGGTTATCTACAACGGTATTTATGGTCTGAGCTAAATGATCATGTCTTACTAATGCAATGGTCCAAAATAATGCAGTTGCTAGTTCAGAGTTCGATGCAATGTGCATCAGTTGTCTTGCGGTTTTCCCTTCAAGAGTATCTCCATCTTCCAGTTCATCAGAATTAACTGGTCTGTTCCGAGCAGTTCCGTTTACGTAAGCTTTAGCTCCATTTTCAGATGGATAAAACTGATAGGATCCTGTTATATCATCGAGTATGGGCCGTTTATACAGAGTATCTTGCCACTCAGAAAGTTGTTGAATTGCATCTGTATTTAGTTCAGTTACTGTAGTGGCATTTGCTCCCCATTCACGATACTTAGCAAACGGAAAACTAGAACCTTTCATAATTACTTTATTTCCTAAAAATATTAGGATTTTCCTTACGAATACGATCTACTTCTTCAAGCCCACGAATTCTATCTGTTTTAGGTATTGCAAATTGTAGGTGCCTTTCACTGGATTCTAAGCTAGGTGAAGTTATTTTGTCACCTTCAGGTAAAGCGACAGCAGTGGCAAATTTAGCGATTGCATCTGACATAGTTTCTTTTGGTGTTTCAAGAGTTGGGACAACTTCTTGTGGCTTAGTACCGAAATATGTGCCGTCTTGGTCGTGATTATATTCAAATTCTGTCATTATTATACTATATCATACTTAAGGTTATATTACAACGATATCCGCTTCTGATCTATCTAGAAAGTATGATGTACCAGAATATGGAAAAGCCAAGGACAACGTTTACGTATGGAAATATCTTATAAACACCAAAAAGCTCTGCTTTAGTCGACGCTTTGTAGGCCAACGCCATGAGAGTGAGATAGATTATACTTCCAAGTATGCTGAGCAAGCCAAGGTCTTTGAATGTCAATGCGCCAGCCAGGCCGTAACTAATAAAACAGAACAGTAGAGTATTTTCACGGCCTAGTTCGGTAGCGATAGTGCGCAATCCAGCTTTTTTGTCTGCAGTTATGTCTGGAACGGCAGAAAACGCATGCATTGCCATACACCATAAAGTTGCTGCAACAATTATGTAGACCGGTGGCCATTGCTCAGTCAAAATCCCGTAAGAAATTAAACCCGGAAAGATGTAGAGAATATTGAAAAATGAATCGATAAACGGACGGACTTTGGCTCTTATTGGTGGTGCTGAATAGCCTATTCCAAAAAACATAAAGCCAGCAAGCGACCATAGCCCAACAATGTTAGGATCAAATGCAATGCTAGAAGACGCTGTATTACTATCAAAAAGCAATGTCATAAGTAACAGAGTAAGAATAGGCAGAACGACGGCAATCAAAATGATATTAAAGCATTTACGCTGTTCTGGTTCTAATAAGACTTCGTAGTCTTTTTTCTTTGGATTATTTTTGTCTGTTTCGTAATCAAATAAATCATTGGTGCCATAGATTAGCAAATTGGCAGGCAATGTGAAGAATAATCCGGCTAGTATAAGTCCAATCTGGTAATTATCAATATCCGTCGAAAAATTAATAAATTCGTACGCTGCTATACCAAGTAAAAACGGACCAAGTAGATAAAACCAGAAGCGAGGACGAGAGATTTTCATTATCCATGTAAACAATTGCATGATTCTATTGTAATCTAGAATTATCATGATAGCTAAATCGAAATATATCGGAATAACTGCAGTCGCACTAGTTATTGCAGCTTTTTTTACTGCCACACAGCCACTCAGGCCAGAAATGGCGACTGTATCGTCGGTGTTTGTGATTCTATTTGCAGTTCCTAGCTACTGGGCAGTCGTGCAAGCAAGAGGCTGGAAAAGAGGAGGTACTATACTGTTGTTGCTTGGTATGTATGCACTTATCATTGAATCATCAGCTATTCATACTGGGTTTCCCTATGGAGATTTTATTTATAACGACTTACTTGGTGACAAAGTATTCGGACTAACACCCTGGACCGTTGCTTTTGCTTACCCACCAATTTTATTGTTGAGCTATTGGGCAGCTCGGATAAGCGTGACGCATAGAATCAAGCACCTCAAGAACATGTCGACTCTTCTGGTGGTTGCTGGAATGACTGCATTGTTTGCTATGGGTGTCGATCTCGTTCTTGATCCAGCAGCAGTAGAACTCGGGTTCTGGAATTGGGAAACACCGGGATTATTCTATGAAGTACCGCTTATTAACTTCGCTGGATGGTTACTCACAGGCTTTGTAGGTGGTGTCATAGTACACAGTAGTTGGGGTAAAATGATGCCTCCAAAAGCTTTCGCATATAGCGGCCTAACCATTCTGTGGTTCTGGACATGGATAAATGTTTTTCAAGTGCATATTATTCCCGCACTGTTAGGATTTGCACTTTTATTTATTTTCTTTCGTAGAATCCATTCTAAAGAAGTATAATAAGAGTATATGAAGAAAAAAACTGCACTTATAATTGGCTCTGGATTTGGTGGCATTGGAGCGGCTGCACTACTTTCTAAAGACGGATACAAAGTAACTGTCTTGGAAAAAAACGAAATGGTTGGAGGACGCGCAACCGTATTTGAAGCTCGCAAACAGAAGAACGGTAGCTATAAGCACTTTGATGGCCAATCAGAAAACAAAGAAGGGTTTCGGTTTGATCGAGGCCCAAGCTGGTATTTAATGCCGGACGTTTTTGAGCACTTTTTTGACATACTCGGAGAAGATGTCCATGAGTATTTAAAACTAAAAAAACTCTCACCGAGTTACCGCATATTCTATAAAGACGAAGATAGCCATGTTGATATTTATTCTGATCTAAAAAAAGACCTACCAACTATTGAGGCAATAGAAACTGGCGCTGCTGATCAGCTAGAGAAGTATCTTGATCAGGCTGGTTACCAATACGATGTTGCTAAAGATCGGTTCATGTATAAAAATTACGATAGTTGGCGAGATTTTCTTACCAAAGAGATGGCAACCGAAGGACGCAAACTCTCTGTGTTCAAAACAATGGACAAATACGTTAAAGGATACTTTAAAACTGACCAACTCCAAAAGATTATGCAATATCCGCTCGTTTTCCTAGGGTCTAGCCCATATAACACACCGGCCATATACAACATAATGAGCCATATTGATTTCAACATGGGAGTGTTCTATCCGCAAGGTGGTTTGTATAAGATAACCGAAGCGCTTGAAGACGTTGCTAAGAAAAATGGAACGGTG
>Ga0307980_1000471_pt1 | contig 18899 bp, 30 predicted proteins | sample OrgLakmetage1060_FD_201817 | JGI IMG/M metagenome (GOLD analysis project Ga0307980, IMG submission 201817) | Saline water microbial communities from Organic Lake, Antarctica - #1060 | ecosystem: Environmental > Aquatic > Non-marine Saline and Alkaline > Saline | place: Antarctica: Organic Lake... | reverse complement strand
CTTACAAGAAATAGAAAAAGCATATTGGAATCATTGTTAATCTTATATGATGGGCGTAATACCTTAACATTTGGGAAGACTAGATCAATGTTTATTAAATACATTAAAGAGGGAAGAAGTGGTTATAGTGGTACATTTAATGGGGGATACTCTAAAAGTATGTGGAATCCAAAATCATTTAAAAATATTGAAGAAAAGTATGTTTATATTAAAAATTGTAGGTACTTTCAAACAAATATTGGAAAAATAAGGAAAAAAATAATCGAAGCTTCTGAAGACTATGGAATTGAATACTTTAATGAAGATCTTATAGACAAAATATCTATTACAAATATAAGATCTAATAAAAATAGTAAAGTGTTGGGAATAGTAGATGAGTATGACAATGTAAGTTTAATAATAAATAATAAAATAATTACATTAATCCATAAAAGTGAACCCACACCTATAAAAAGAAAAAACACCCTTATCGTATCAATATTAATACTTAATGATGTTGAAGTAAAAAATGGTTTAAAAATAAAATTATAATAAATTATTATTAATAAGTATATATCATGATGTTACATTTTTTGGTTATAATGACTTCAAATATGATACCCAATCACCTAGCCTTTTCTTAACGTAATCTTTTTTTACATCTTCAATTTCCGCATTATCAAGATAACTAAGAACACCTTCAAAGAACTCTGAGGTACTTATAAAGCTTGATTTGCCCTTTTTAACTTTTCTTTGATACCTATTCATAGAATGTTTCATACCCCTTAAAAATACCCTTTGGTATTTCTCCTTCATTCTAGGATTATCACCTCCCAAATCAAATGAATTTTTAAACTCTAATACATCTTTGATAACTTCATTATCGAATTCTGAACCAACTTTCCTAAAGAACTTATAGTATAGTTTCGACTTATCAATTTTGTTTGGTAATATCGAATTAATAAAATCTAAAAAATCATCTTTAGTTTCTGATACTTTATACTTTAATATGTTAGAATATAAAGTATCAAAGGTATCTGATGAACTTAAATCAAAACGAGTATAAACCTCATACTTTAAAGCTTCTTTTATAAGAGCTTCGATAGCTTCTTTAGAGAAGAATTCATCTCTACCAACTAAGAGTCTGAAATCTATTCCAAATTTTTGGTGATAATCTGTTTTAAATATTCTATCAAACTCTTTAATAGCAGACAGTAAAAAAGATTTCTCCCTTTCCATATCTTGATCGGTTTGTGGTCTTTTATTTAAATTAAATGGAGCAACATCATCACTTACTGTAATGGATATTTTCTCAAATAATTTAAAATCTTTAAAGTTTTTTATTATTTTAGTCATATTGTTATTTCCATATTTTATAAAGAGTTTTAATCATTTTAATATTATCTTCAATTCCCTCGACATCAGTAGATTGGATAAAATCACTTATACTAATCCATAAAGATCCAGAAAGTGTCTTTTTATACATTGACGATAGTTCCATTTTTATAATATCAAATCTATGATAATCTATCATAGACAAAAACGATCTACTAAAACCTTTATTTCTCTTTTTTGAAAACTCATTAGATCCCTTTATCTTATTTAAAATTATAAATAGATCATCTAGATCTTCATAATCATAGTTACTAATAGATGATTTGATTTGATTTTGTAATTTATTTATTTCTTTATTTAACTCTATTAGTTTTTGTTTCTTTTCTTCTTCTAAACTCATTTGCTTAAGATTATCTGGTAATAACTCAAAATCTATTAGAGTAAAAGGGTGATTAATAATTTTCGAATATAAATCATTGATTTCATAAAGTGTTTTTTCTGATCCCCTACCAGCACTTTTTTCTGAAAGAGCAGTATTAAATTTTCTTATCAGTGAATCTAATTGATCTTCAATCGACCTTAAAGTTAAAATTGGATTTTTATTAAACGCCTTTTTTAATAATTTAGAAAAGTCTGTATATTTTTTCAAATTTTCAACATCTGATACATGATATTTAGACGCTAATTTTGATAATAATTCTTTCCTATTTAATTCTGATAAATTCTCTTTAAAGTGTGGAGATCCCTCTTTTGACTTAGATCTTTTCTCCCTTTCTTCACCAAGACCTTTAAGGTCATTTTCAATTTTATCATATTTTAAGACAATTATATAATCACACTCATTTTTAATTTTATTATGATCAACAATTGAATCTTTATCACTATTATAAATAAAGTTATTGTCATAATCAAACCCAAGAATTATATCATTATCATCATAAACATAATTAGTATCATAATAAGAAACTAGTCGTTTAATATTTAATTGTTCCATTAATGTAGAAGTACTAGTCCAATAGTTTATAGAAGATTTACCATCTTCAAAATCATAATCTTCCTCAAAATCTTCTAAATTTATATAACCCGAATTTTCTTCAACGAAGCTTTTTAAAGTATCTTCAACTAATTCACCCCCTTTATAACCTTCCCATATTTGATCATATGATAACTCCATTTTTAACCCCCTTTCATTATCCTTTTCTCCAAAAAATAGGTTATCTGCATCTTTTTTAGGTAATCTGAAAAAATCTTTATAGTTTCTTTCATTGATAGAAATTCCCATGGCTATTATACGGAAATCATCTTTATCACTTGACCAGGAAGTTTTAAAATTAATACGTGTAATTTGCCCTCTAATATCACCATCATGTTCAATTAAATAATCCCCTATAGATAACTCATCTATTAAAGTCCCATCTTCTTTAACAAATTTAGATTTAACTTTATACTGATTTTTCCCTTTAATAATTTTATTAACTGGGTAATATTCTAAATGATCATCATCTATATCACTTATTTTAATATCATAGTCTTTCAATTTTTTTAAAAGTATATGAAAGACCATTTTATGAACACCACTATTCTTAAATATCTTATTTAACTTATTAAGTATTTTGGATTTAAATTTCTCTAGCGTTAATATATATTTCATACTACTCATATTAATAGACCTATTTTTTTAATTTTAACCCCTTTAGATTTTAAATGTTTTACCACTTCCACATTGTCCTTATCCATTAACATATCTCCTGATAAAGTCAATTCTTTAACTTTAAGTTTATCACTTTCTAATAGACTTTGTGGTAATTTTGGAAATGCATAAATTAATGATATTTTTTCAAAGTCATCAAATAAACTTTGTGGTGGAACATCTGAATCTATATAAGGGGATTTAATTATAACCTCACTAGGTTTAAAATCATTTAGACTATCCCATTTAAAAGAATTCATTTCACACTTATCAAATGTAACTTTTTCAAAATTTAAGTTACTAAACTCACTCAAGTCATTTAATTTCATAAATTGAAAAGTAAGAGATTCCATCTCCATTTTTATATCTGTAAAGTTTTTAGGTATTTTATTTGTTTTTATTACAATGTTATTAACCTTTGATCCTGGTTTTAATTCGATATCACTTATGTCAGAATCTATAATAATATTTTTAGTGTTTATATTTATACTCTTCTTAGTTGTCATTTCTAAGTTATCCATATATGGATCACTTAGAGTCTTAAAATCACATGTATCTAAAGCAGGTTTGAAAATATAAGTATCATAAGACCCAGATGTTTCCTTATTTCCAGAATATTTTTCGATTAATCGCTCTGTTATATCTCTCATTCTACCTGGGTATGTATCATCAAAATATAACCCACCACCAAAACCATCACTATCCATATTTCTTATAATTAATCTCGATATTGACATATGATCTGATAAATAATCGCCATCTGAAATATATGGGGTATCAATTGATATAAAAGCAGGAACAGAATTTGGGTCAAATACGTTAGATAATAATGATCTCATTAAACCTTCTCCATGAACTCCACCTTTATACAATTCTTGACATGATGTGAAAAAAGGAGATACTGACATATTAAGTATATCTTTTGGGTTATCAGATATATAAAGAAATATATCCTTTGACTTTAATATTTTAAAATCACCTATTCTTTCATTATCTAAAAATATAGAATAAATATTTTTAAAATCACTTTTAGTGAATATATTTAAGTCAGTATAGTCCTTAACCTTTGACCAATCATCAAAAAGTGTTACTGCATTTGTATAGTTATTAGTGAAAACAATTTCACCAGGTTCTTTATCCTTTTTTACTATATTTTTATCTTCATCAAATAAAGGTTTCCCATTTTCATCTCTAACAATGTATTGATCAGATTTACTTTCAGAAAGTGATATTTTTTTAAATGCTTTTGAATAAAGTGCCCCCACATCATAAAATGAAAGGTCATTCAAATCTAATTCACTATCGTCATAATTAAAACGATCATACTTATCTTCTAACTTATCAGGAGAAAATGACCTTTGGAGATCATCTTTGAATCCATCGGGTAAATAATGAATAAAAGTCTTTAAAGCTTCAACATCAGTATTTAATATTTGATTTATAACACGTGCTGAATCTTCATCACTTAGCTTGAATTTACCCTTTTTTATCTTATCAGTTGATGATATAGTTTCATAGTCAAGGTATTTTTCACCCCAAACTTTTACCACCCTTTCTTTTTGTTTATCTAAGAGTTCATCTTTTAAAGCTTCTAAAAGGTTAGAAAACTTATAATCTAATTTAAATTTATTTTTAGCAAGGATATACTTCATCTTTATAAATATGTGTTTTATTATATATTAAAGATATGAACCAAGAATTAAATTTCTGATATTTCTTGACGTATATATTCAATAATATCAACAATATTACTAACCCATTTATCAGACCACTCATCTGTATTTTGCTGGAATTTTTGACGTGCTTTTATTTTATCAAGTATTCCCATTTGTATATAATGATCAACAGCCTTTTGAAGTTTTGACTCTCCAACATTTGAATTGTAACTAAGAGGTATAGTATATTGACCAAAAATAACCTTTCTCAATTCATCAAATCTCTTCTAATTTATTTATATCTATGTTTTTATCTAGTAACTCATTTAATTCTCTTTGAATAGACCTGGCAGCATCAGCACTCATAGAAGATATACTTCCCGATTTAGATTTCACATTTAATATTTTGGATTTAAATTTTTCTAATGTTAGTAAATAATTCAACATAATAATTCTATTTTAATATATATTAAGATGGAATTCTCAGAATATAAATATTACATAGCTAACTCTTTAAGTGGTGTAGTTTCAGATGATCATATTAAAGAATTAAAAAAGAGAATAAAAGCTGGAGTCAATACTGTTGATGAAGTTTATGAATCTTATACCGACTTATACCGAGAAAAACATGGTTGTGACTTAATGAGTTATAAGGTTTGGTTTAGAGAACAAAGATTTTCAAAAATATTAGATAAATAAGGCAACTTTTATCAGAACTTCCCATATAAGTAAAAAACAATAATACGTATGTTAAGTTATATCGGGGGTAAGAGTAAGATAGGTTCTTGGATAAAAGAATTTATTCCTAAAGATATTGAAGTATATTGTGAACCTTTCTCAGGAATGTTTTGGGTTTTCTTCAATATGGATTTAGAACAATACCCAAATTTAAATAAAGTAGTTTATAATGATTTCAATGAAGTTAATTGTAACTTATTTAACTGCTTAAAAACACCAGAAGATTTCTATGAATATATCAAAGATATCCCATGTCAATACAAAGATAAAGACAAAGAAGGAGAGCCATCTGATGATATTTATAAAGAGAAATTTTATGAATACCAAAAGAATGCTTTCAGTGGAGATATAGATATGGATAAACCTGACTTTGAGAAAGCTATGAATTATGCTTATGTCTTATCACAAGTATTCTCAGGAAGTAAACCAGAGACATCTTCATTTATAGATCTAAAACATAAATATCGAAGTAAGTTTGATACGTTTAGAGATAAAGTTGGTGGAATAAAAAGGGGTAGAAAATTCAAAGGGTATCTTGGAAGAATAACAGATGTTGAAAATATGGATTTCGAAGAAGTCATAAAAAAATATGATTCACCATCTACTTATTTTTATGTTGATCCACCATATTTCAAAACAGAAAATTATTACTCAAACCATGATTTTGATAGAAACGATCATGAAAGGTTAGCTAACTCTTTAAAAGAAATTGATGGTAAGTTTTCATTAAGTTATTATGATTTTCCATTACTTTCAGAATGGTTTCCCAAAGATGAATATGAATGGGAGATGAAGAAGTTTGCTAAAGCGGCATCTGCTAAAGCAGGAAAGACTCAGAACATGGGTGAAGAATTATTAATAATGAACTATAAAATATAATTATAAAATGAGGAATAATAAAAGTAACAAGTGGTGGAATTTTTTTAAATTTAAATTCAACAAAGACCAAAGTAAACACGAACCAACAATTGAACCACATATAGATGATGTTGAAGATAACCTTTGGAATTTAGGACATACAACACATAGAAGATTTATAGTTCCTGTTATGGGAAAACCTAAGTGGTGGCAATTTAGGAAAAAACGTAAATATAAAAAAAACCATTTAAGAGCTAAAAATAATATATCATCTATGATTAAAGAATATAAAGAAGATATAGATTGGACATCAAATGGTGAGATGTGGTTTCCAGAGAATAAAAATAATAATAATTAAGGTATGTCAGCAATAAACAAAATACATAAAATTGATAACATAGAATTATCAAAAAAAATACCATCAGAATCAATTAATTTGATTTATTCTGATGTCCTATATGGAACTAATAGTAAAGATATTAAAGATTATGATGATTGTATATTTAAAAGTCCAAAGGAAGCTTTAGAATATTACGAGCCACTTTTTAAAGAGTTCCATAGAATACTAAAAGATGATGGAAGTATTTACATTCATTGTGATTGGCATTTATCTCATTATTTGAAAGTTCTATTAGATGAAATATTTGGTTATGGGAACTTTAAAAATGATATAATTAGACAATGTACAAATGCTAAAAACAATTCTAAGAATTGGGGAAGGATATATGATAATATTCTGTATTATACGAAAGGTAAAGATTACACTTGGAATTATATGATGGAATCTAAAACAGAAGCTGAGTTAGAAAAACAATTTAATAAAGTGGATGAAGATGGTAGAATGTTTACCACAGTTCCCTTGCACGCTAAGGGTGAAACTAATGGTAAAACAGGTTTTGATTGGGAACACCCAACAAGAGGAACTATAAACTTACCTGCGGGTAGACACTGGGCAACTATTCCTCAAAAACTATTAGAGTTAGATGAAAGTGGTAAAATACATTGGAGTAAAAATAATGTACCTAGAAGAATTCAATACGCTGATGAATATGATAGTAAGTATGTTCAAAACATATGGGATCTTAAAAGTATAGGAAGTAGGAAATCTTATATCAATAAAGGAGGTCTTATTTATGATACACAAAAACCATTTGAACTTTTAAAAAGAATAATATTACAATCAAGTAATGAGGGTGATGTTGTGTATGATGCTTTTGTTGGAAGTGGAATCACTTGTGAGGTAGCTAAAGAATTTAATAGGAAATTTATTGGCTGTGATATAACAGATAAAAGTATGGAAATTTGTAAAAATAAAGGCTTCGATATAGTAGATCACACAACGTGATATAATATATAGTATAATTAAAAATAATTATTGGTATGAGTTTAAGGGAGGTTTATGAAAAAAAATATGGAAAAGATTTAGATTGGGATAACATTGAAGATCTTATCAAGAAAACAATCAAAAAGCATAATAAAAAAATATCAAAAGAATATATTGATAAAACAACACTCACCTCTGGTCAATTTATAGGAGATAAAAGAGTAGTTGATTTGATTAAAAATACACCATTAAATTTTAAAAAGTAATTACTTATACTAAAAACATTTTGTTATTTCAATAATATACCTTATATTAACCTAAATAATAAAATAATAAAATTATGAAAGACTATAAGTTTAAATTAAAATCTCCTTTTAGATTATTTCTAGTAAATGAGTTGGAAATAAACAACGATAAATTAGATGAAATAATGAATATGTGGGATCAACCATATAAACATTATCATAATATCAATCACTTATTTGATATTATTAAAAAATTAACTCCCTATTTTCAAGAAGAAGAAGTAAACGAGGATGAGTATATGACTTTACTTACCGCAGCACTTTTCCATGATGTAATCTATAATCCAAGATCAACAAGAAATGAAGAAGATTCAATTGAATATTATAAATCAACAGTTAATCAAGTAGACCAAAGAGTCGTAAATATAATACTTGCAACTAAGTTTAGAAAAGAACCCGAGTCAAAACTAGAAGGTATATTTTGGAGGTGTGATAATTCAGTACTTAAGTCAGATATAAAAGGGTTATTAGAATATGAAAAATTAATACAAAAAGAATATCAATTCGTTGATTACTCAACATATAAAGAAAGTAGAATAGAATTCTTAAATTCATGTATTGGCAAATTTGATAACGATTATAATATCAGATTCTTAATCAATTATATTGAAAATTATACTCTCAAAGTTGGATTTTATCCAGGATCCTTTAACCCTTTACATAAAGGACACATGGATGTAATTCGAAAAGCTGAAGATATATTCGATAAAGTTATAATTGGAGTTGGTGCAAATCCCGACAAAGATGTTGAACTAATAGACAAAGAATTAGAAGAGCTTAAGAATAAATTAAACAACCGAGAAGTTGTTGATTATGGTGGTCTTACTACTGATATAATTGATCAAATGGAAAACAGTGGTGATGTAGAAATAACCTTAATACGAGGTATTAGAAATTCAACAGATCTTAATTATGAAAATGACCAACTTAAATTTATGAAAGAAATTAAAGGTAGTGATATTAAGATAATGTATCTACCATGTGATGATAAATATAATCATATATCATCATCTAAAATTAGGAAATTGGTTGATAGTGGTTATAGTGATATTGCTAAAATTTACTCAGTTTAAATTTTTCACAAATTCTGAATATCTTATTAACTTGATACTTTTATTCTCAAAGAATAATCTATCTATTGGATTAAGTTTATCTGTTTCCGAATAAGATTCATCTCCATCATCATCTATATTATCTGCTTTTTTAAAGACTTCTTTAAATTTAATATTTTTAATTTTGGTTATTACTTTTTTAACTCGTTCTATACCTTTAGATTTAAAATTTTTCAGACCCTTTATTATATCCCCAACAAATTCTTTTGCTGTGAATGTACCGATTCCAATTGAAGTTACTAACACTTTATTGAAACCATTATCAGAAAATGAAGCTAATATTTCTGAAGCATTTATATCTTCTTTTCCTATAATATCTTCAAATGTTATAGCGAAAGGAACTAATAGAGAAGTATAAGCAAACATTTCCACAAAGTTATTAACAAACTTACCTAATTTTTTTGAAATATATGAAAAAATAGTTTTAATACCTTTAATACTTTTGACAAGCTTAGGTACAGCCTCATAAAGACCATCTTCTTTAACCTTTTCTAGTATTTCTTGATATTCTTTTTTAGGTCTATTTAATAATATACCAATCAGTGAAATAGTTAAATAAACAATACTTGTTTTATCTATTTGTTGAGGAAGTTCCATATCTTTTAATAGAGATGAAACAATTGGGTAAACCGCCTTTATTGTAGGACTGAATATAAATACAAAGGTATATTCATAACCTAACTTATTTACTATGTTATAAACCTTACCATCACTTTTAGGTCTTAACTTAGAAACAATATTTTTGGCTTTATTGTTTTCTAAAAGTAGTTCTATTTCACCATTATTTAAATTCATAATTTCATGTCTGATTTTATCTCAATTTTAAAGTTAACCTTTTCATCACCTGCATCAATCTCTGAATATCGTGTGTCATAATATTCTTGGTTTGACTTCTGAGTGTTAGAATCACCATCTACCCTTTTTTGTTGAGATTTAGGAGATCTTTTTTGTTGAGATTTCCTTTGTTGTACCAACTCTTTTTGTAAATCTCTATTATACTTATAAAGGTAGGCATCTATTTCCTCTTGTGATAAATCACTAGGTTTTGATTCCTCACTTTGAGGTTCTACTATTTTAATATTTACATTTCTATTAGCCATACATTTGTATATATTAAATAATTATAATATATTAGACATATATAACTAAAAATTTACAAAATGAGATTTATCAAATACTTTATTTATTATAACTTTGCTCTTATTAAACATGTGAGTATTTTCACATATTGTCTTGTATCACTTTTTCTTATCGATTATCCTACTGATGATTTTTTACCATTTATCTTATATATAATTGGTACTGTGTGGGCTTTAGTTTCTTTCCTTTTTGGGGAAACAGATTCGGGTTCTAATCTTTATAACTTAACTGATTTAAGAATTAAGGATATTAAGATAAGAGCATTTATGGATAAGGTTAAATTTAAAGGGGGTGAATTTACTTATAAGGGTTTAGTTTTTTATAAATTATCTAAGTGGGAGTCTAGTAGAACTGATCATGGTAGAATGATTACTAATTCATACCTTTACACTAAATATAAAAAATTTAAAAAAAATAAGATTAACAAAGAGATTAACAATAACAATAATAATGATAATAATGATAATATAGATATTGGTGATCTTAGAAATTTAACAAATGAAGAAAAAGCAAAGAAAATAATGGAAGCATATCCGAACTCAGGATATTACACTTACAACCGTTATCTGTAATTAAAAAAAATAATTCTATTTAACATAATATTAATTATAAGACATTTATCCGAATAAAAATAAAATTAATTATGAAATACTCATTAAAATATTCGTGGAAGTTCCTTTTTAAATTTTTAAAATATAACTTTTTTAAAGTGTTATTTTTAGGAATAATAATCACATCCTATACTCTTGTTAGAATAGATACATTTAAACCCGTAGAAGAATCTTGTGAGGTAGTCGCAAGTGAAGGAGATATTTATATAACTAAAAATGTTGGTAGTATTATCACAAGTTATGATGATATCGATATTTTTGAAAAAGATAAAATAGTTAAGTATAAAAGTATGAATGATCCTTCAAAAATCAAAAATGGTTTTACTAAAGGAGATATAATTAAATATAAAAGAACCAATGGTTATGATATTACACTAGGAGTTTTAGTATTTTTGTGTCTTGTTGGATATATAATCCTTTTATTTGATTGTCCGATTGAGTCAATTGGTGACTATAAAGGGTATAGTATATCTGATATTAAACATGAAATATTTGATGAAGAACTAAGGGCTATAGGAGATAGAAATGACTATGTGTATGTATATAGAAATAGAATTATTGCAAGGGAATCCACCAATCTGGGGGTGGTTATCAATTCGTCCCGACTAGGCTATCGTGATTATATTAATAATTTTAATCATCTTGAAATCTATAAACCAAATTTAGAAAAATCTAAGAAACACAGTGATCATTACAATAAAGTTGAGAAATTATTAGATGAAATAATTGATGATTAATAGTGATAATTAAATATTTTTTATTATATTTGTAATATGAAAGGATTTAAATACGAGAAATACAGATACATTTTCCCCCCAAGACCTAAGAATGCAATCCCAAAAACTAGCATCGAAGATTATAGTTCAAAAAGATTTATAGGTCAACCAAAACTAAATGGTTCAAATTGTACTATATATACTGATGGTGTGTCTTATAAAGTTATGAATAGACACAATCAGAGATTGACACGATTTAATTTAACTGATGAAGAAATTTTATCATTACATCGAGGTAAAGTAGGTGAGTGGATCGCTATCAATGGTGAATATATGAACAAATCTAAAAAAGATGAAAGTGGTGATCTGTTTAACCATAAGTTTGTCATATTCGATATCCTTGTATATGAAGGTAAATACCTTGTAGGTAACAGTTTCCAAAAAAGAATAGAACTTTTGGATAACCTTTATGGTAAGGAATCATCAGACAATGAACACTTATATCAAATAGAAGAAAACATTTTCAGAGTCAAATCATATATAGGAGACCTTGAAGATATATTTTCAAAACTAATTGTAACAGATATGTATGAGGGTCTTGTTATTAAACGAAAATCAGCTCGACTTGAGTTGTCAAAAACAGAAACTAATAATCACCAATCACAGGTTAAAGCGAGGAAACCTACCAAAAACTACAGATTTTAAAATGGGAAAAAATAAAAGGGAAAATAAAAAACGTAAGAACAAGGTGAATAAAAACATCAAAAAGAATAAACCCAATTCTAAGAATAGTTCTAAAAAACCAAAGTTAAAAATTATCGGTAGGACTGATATATTAGATTTTCCTGGAATAGGGTTAAAATTTGTTGATGTTAAAGTTGATACGGGTGCATTTAACTCATCTTTACATTGTGAAGATTTCAGTATTGAGTGTATACCTTTTGTTGGTAAAGTTTTAATTGCTGATTTTGGAGACGATAAAGTTAAAATTTTCAAAAAGTTTTATAAAAGAGAAGTTACATCAAGTAATGGTCATAAACAAGAAAGATACCTTGTTATGACTACAATTAATATTTTAGGTGGGAAATGGGAAATCCCATTAACTCTTAATAATAGATCTAGTATGAAATACCAATGTTTACTAGGTCGGACATTCTTATCTCCATCCAAATTACTAGTTGATGTGAGAGAATTAAATATCAGTATAGATAATGTTCATAATCTATTTAAAGGAATGGCTGATATGACCATTTATCATAAAGGTAATGTTCTTAAGCAATCAGATTCAATTGATGAGTTATTCCATTTTTCCAAAAATATACTTTACAAAGATATTGAGGAATATGAAGATTTCAGATCTACTAAGTACTTAAAAAAGATGGATGAATTTTATATTATAAATGATGGTTTTAAAATACCATTTAGACAAATTACATCTTTTATTTATAAAACCAAAAAGGGTTGGACAATTCGAGGTTACAGTAAATTCAAAAAATTCAAAAAGAAAACAGTAGAAGTATCATGATTTTCATTACATCAAAGACACATAGGTATATTTCAATTAGAACAATGCCATCAAATTATATGTTAAAGAAAGATACAAGAGATACTAAAAGAGCTTTAGCTATTAGTAAATCTTATTCTAAATACTTTGAATTTTATAAAAAGTTCATAGAGTTTTCTACAAAGAAAAGTTATGAATACTATGAAATAAAATATTCCCTTTCTGCTAAAGAATGTTCCCAAGAAGAACTACATGAACTTACAGATATAAAGATAGGTGAAGTAGAAAACAGTCAAATATATTGTATTCCTAAAAAAGAAGAGCTTGATGAAATATTTAATTATATTATTGAAAATGCACCCAATTATAAAGTATTAAAAAACCCCCAAGAAACTTAGAAAAATTATTAAAGACATATAAATTAATTATTTAAAGTCAATATTCCTATCATCTATATAGGTATTCATCTCCTTTAACATTTTAAACCTTTCATATAACTCATCACAGATACCTAAAAAACTATCAACATCTTCCTGAGTTAGATCAAACCATTCACCATTTATTTTCTTAGTACGGAAATGTTTATGTAACGAAGTTTCAATAGTTACTGGAAAGTCTAATGGTTCATATACATGAATGATATTAAAGTTAGAACAATTCCCAGTTTTAAATTCCTTAACCCTTGTTTCTACCTCTCTTGCAGTATATCCAATCTTATGATAACAACTACCATCTACTTCTGCAGAAACTAAATAAATCTTTCTGTTTATCATGTTTTATATATCAAGTAATCACTTTCCAAATAAACTTTATTTAAAATATTTATATAATCTGTATGATAATAAAAGAAGATGGTAATTATTTTATAGGTAAAGGATCTATTGTTTTGATCTCTGAACTGGTTTTTAACAAATTTACTAGTGATTTTAACCAACATAAAATTAAAGAAGATGTCACTTTAATGGTTGAACATCTTCATGAAAAACTAGAAATAAAGTTTTCGTATATAGGGATATCTCAAAGGGGTGGTTCAATTTTCAAGACAGCTCAAGATATTTTCCTACCTAACAAATACGATAGAGTAAAAGGTTTTTTAAATGATGATAAATATTCTATTCGACACTTAAGAGAAATAGATGTTATGAATCATCTCCCTCAAGTTAAAAAAAATTTAGAGATAGTAATTAATACTTTTATGGAAGAAAATAATATTGATTTTATAGATTTGTTTGAACTAACCGAAAAATCACTTAAAAGGCATATTAAATTAAATAAGATAATCAAATAATTCTATGGTCGTTTAAAATATTTTTTGTATATTTATACAAATATCTAAAAAAGCTATTGCGACATGGGTTAATACTTGCTGATAAATTAAAGAATGAATTTAAACAATATAGAGTTTCAGTAGTATGTTCAGATGTAACATATATGATTGGTGATGAATAATTACAATGGAAATTAAATATTAAGCGCTTGTCATTAGAATTAAAGATAAAAAGACTAAAAAATTATTAAAAACTATACTTAAATGAAAGCTGACTACATAAGAGAAACTGATGGACCTGTTCTTGTAATAGGTGACACTCATGGTAATGACAAGTTAATAATGTATCGTATTAGAAGTAGAAAATTTAAACGTGCAGTAATTTTCCATGTTGGTGACTTTGGCGTAGGGTTTCTTAGTTCACCTGAAATGGAGTTATTAAAGTTAGAGAAATTAAATAATTTTTTAGTAGAACGCGAATGTGAACTTTTTGTTATAAGAGGTAATCATGACGATCCTAGTTATTTCAATGGTGATATTGAATTAAATTATTCTAATCTTCATCTCGTACCTGATTATACTGTAGTCAAGATGAATGGTAAAAATATTCTTATGGTTGGTGGGGCTATCAGTATTGATAGAATGCCAAGAATAGATGGAAACGCTAGGTCTGCAGAATATGGTCTTACGCGAAGAACATATTGGGAAGATGAACGTTTCACATTAGATGAAGAGAAATTAGTCGACATGACAGATATCGTTTATGTGATTACTCATAGTTCACCTGCTTTCACAAAACCATATAATTCAACTGCAAATATATTCATGAGTCATGGTCCAATGGTAGAGAGATACGCAGAATCAGATGATAAATTAAAAGATGATCTGAATAAGGAACGTAGTGATATCACTAAGATGTACGAAATTCTTAAACAGAGCAATAATATTAAAAAGTGGTATTACGGTCACTTTCATGACTCTTATGCAGAGTACCATGATGAAACGGACTTCATTCTTTTGAATATTGATGAAATAAAAGAGATAGATTACTTTTATTAATCAATTCTTTTAATTATATTAGACACATGAAAGTAATATTCTTAGATATCGATGGCGTACTGAATACCGAGAATGATATAAAGAAGTTAACAGGTAATTTTACTAAACAGAATACTGAAAGTAAAAAAGTTTCACGGTGGCGAGTACATTAGAGGGGATTGGGTAGAAGATGAAACAGCGTGCTTTGCGCAACCATTGCGCTCTTGGCGGTTGAGGCTTATGACGACCAAGTATTTGAAGTATGTAAAAACTGTTTTAGCGGTTCCTTAGCTCAGATGGATAGAGCAACAGTTTCCTAAACTGTAGGTCACAAGTTCGAATCTTGTAGGAGTCACAAAGAAAATGTTATGTTATGTTGGATAGAAATAAAGATAAATTATTAAAAACCTTATTAAAGGCTACTAAACAGAATCGGATTAAGTATAAAATTAATTATTGTTATCAGAATCTTATCTACATCCATTAATCTTTGTTTAGGAATTTAGTTACCCCTACAAATAAAATTGGATTTAAAAAAACTGCTCCTACAACAGATAGAATGTTTAATAATGATAATGTAAAACTATCCATCATTAAAAGGAACGTGAATAGTATTAAACTCAGTAGTGTTGTTGCGCATTTTCCACATGGTATAAACCCCTTATCAGGATCTATCTCTTTGAATATCCATGAGGAATACTTATTAAGATATAAAAATAGTATTAGTGTAAAAGGTAATATAAAATATAACATGAGATTATATATTAAATTTTTTTACTCCATTTGTCTCTGGTAATATTCAAAGTATTCTGATACCATCTCCGTCATACGTTCTATTTTCCCCATAACTTCGTAATACTCCACTTTAAGTAGACATTGGATGAGTAACTCCATGTTGAGTATAAACATCTCTATAAAGGTCTTAATAGTTGATCTTGAGAAACTAATACACGAATCAAAGTATCTGAGCAATCTATCAAACTTATATTGATCTTGAGTGGTAATAAAATCATGCATCGTATCTACTAATCTATTTGTATATAATATGAATAAATCTTTCAGATGAATATTATCAGGATAACATATTGTGAAATCATCTTTCATGGATTCAATTAGATTGTAAATTTCAAGAACTTGATCGGGATGTAATTGGTCATAAAACATAATTATCTTTATTTTTAATTATATATTATTTGGTATATCAATGAAGAGTTCGTATATTTGAGGAACAGAAACGAATTTAAAAAATAGAAACTATGGAAACAGAAATTAAAAAATTAACAGAATCTCTTATCAACGAAGAGAAAACATCAATTAAATGTGCTAAATATATCGGAGGTCTTAAAGGACTACAAAAGTTTAACTCTAACAACAAAAAGACGAACTGGGGTTTCCTAGTGAATTGTATCATTACATTACGGGAACATGATCCTTCAAAGGTATATGAAATCGCTTCTAAGATCTACGAGGAGAACTCTGTTATTAAATTAACTCCAATATCTAAGGAAGAATTCTTAACGAAAGCTGAAATGTTATTTAAATAATCACTGCCGAAATTTCCAGAATGTGAGTCTCAAATTACCCTCTTTTTATAGAAGGTATTATGCAGCGCATAGTAAATTATTGAAAATCCTGAAAATCCTCTTTTTTCGTAAGTCCCTGATAATCAGTTAGTTAGCTATAAAATCTCTGGCTGCTAAAACATCTCTTACTATAGAAAGAGAATCATTTAGCAGCCAGAGATTTCAAGGGTATATTTATCACTCTATATTCTGGAAAATGCAGCCAGATAATGGGGTTTTTTCATCATATTATCAATTTTTTATCACTGCCGAAATTTCCAGAATGTGACCCTAAATTACCCTCTTTTTATAGAAGGTATTATGCTATGCATAGTAAATTATTGAAAATCCTGAAAATCCTCTTTTTTCCTAAGTCCCTAATAATCAGTTAGTTAACTAGAAAATCTCTGACTGCTAAAACATCTCTTACTATAGAAAGAGAATCATTTAGCAGCCAGAGATTTCAAGGGTATATTTATCATTCTATATTCTGGAAAATGCAGCCAGAAATATACCAATATTTTCATTAAAATCGTTATGATGAAAAAATCTAAAATTACCCCTCCAATATACAATATATGATGGTGCTTCTAACCTTACATTTAATAATGGGTATTGTCTATTTTCAGAATCAGAGAAGTTACCAAAAACAAAATCATTTATATTTGCATGTCTATCGGCATAATCTTTAAACCGATCAATAATATAATTTATAGTTAATATCATAATGGACTATATTTATTATAAATATATTTTACCATCTTATGTGTCGATGGTTCTGACTGCAAAGTATCTTTTAAACATGATGATATAAAAAATATTACTATACAACTAACAACTAAAAAAGATAAAATAATACCATCCAGTATATCAGGATTTGGTAAGCCCCGAATTTGGGTTTATAGTCAAAAAGATAAAATATCTGAAAGTATAAATTACAACAAAGATATGAAATCTATGCTTGAGATATTAAAACAAGATATCGAAGCAGAAGTTGATCGATTAACTAAATTAGAGGAAGAAAGAGTTGGTGATTTTTTATCAGATATTTCTGATAATATCGGTAAGGATCTTTATAGAGAATCAAGACTCGATAAAATACTAGGAAGAAAAGGGGAAAGAAAAAAATAATTATAATATGGATAATGAATTTAAAATTAAAATAACAAAGATAATTAAAGATAATTATAATGGTGATAGTAGATTCTTTTTAGAATCAACTTTGTTGAAAGATTTCGTATTTTTAATGTTTGGGTTACTCGGAACTAGTTTCTTATTCCTATAGACAGAATTCTAGAAAGAGGAAAAACATCAGGTAGAGAAGATGATCAAGATAAAGATATAATCATGGGTAGAATGGAAAATTACTGGAAAGTAACAGATCCAGTTAGAAACTTCTACAAAGAAAAAGGGTCTTATGTAGAAATAGACGCAAGTAAAGATATTCAAGAAGTTTATGATATCTTTATAGCAACACAACACGAAAAGTCAATTAGATAAGAAAATAATAGGAATACCCACAGTAGGTACAGTGGTCAAAAACAGGAAGGTAAACTATTGAAGACCTGCCGTAGTTGGGATCGATACCCAAGTCCTATTATTTTTATTAACCTTTACAATGAGGTAAATTTAATTAAAGAAAATAGATACAACATTTTTAAATTTTTATAATAGAACATTTTGTATTTCGAAGGTGATTTACTATCTTTATAAAATAAAAAATAGGCTTGTAATTCAGTTGGTTAGAAGTTTTTCCTCATAAGAAAAAAGTCGGGGGTTCGAGTCCCTCCAAGCCTACAACTATTAGCTAATACAGAACTGTTCAGAGCGGAGATCATATTAGCTAATATAACCCTCTTTCTATTATTTAATCACATAGAAATGGTTATATGTTTGTTATAACGCCATTGGTCGAATTGGAAAGACACCAAGATAAGCATTTGGAGATTGTGGGTTCGAATCCCATGTGGAAATGTACATTACCTGATGCTGGTATTGAATGTAAAAGGTTTATAACAAACCATTTAAAATAAGGGTTATTCATTATATGAGTTAACCCTTATTT
>Ga0307980_1000467_pt1 | contig 18905 bp, 15 predicted proteins | sample OrgLakmetage1060_FD_201817 | JGI IMG/M metagenome (GOLD analysis project Ga0307980, IMG submission 201817) | Saline water microbial communities from Organic Lake, Antarctica - #1060 | ecosystem: Environmental > Aquatic > Non-marine Saline and Alkaline > Saline | place: Antarctica: Organic Lake... | reverse complement strand
GCTGCGCTAGCGCAGCCACAGCATCAAGAATGGCAGCGCTGAGTAACTGGCTAGCTGCCTAGCAACCCGGTCCCACGACCTCGGGTGCTCCAGTAGAAGATGCGGCCCCAGCAATTGCTGGGGCAAGTCGTGGGGCATAAGCCCCCTGTAAGAGAGGCTCTAATGTCCGAATCATTTCCACAAGACTGCTGGCTATATAAGCCGGGCCACAAAACTCATTTCATCCAGCTCAATGTCATGCGAGACAAAGAAAGGTTCCCAGCTGAGGTTGAGTTGATAGACCTCGAGACACTCGAGATCAAATACAACGGCCAAGCCGTGCAGCTGAAGAGTCATGATGTAGTCGGGGTGCATTTCGATTGCTTACATGCGTTCGAGAATGAGATTAGTTTCGCTCCAGAGGCACAGCTCCTTTACATACAAGTAAGCCGCCCTACGGAGTTGACAAAAGGAGTTTGGCGTCAGGTGTATTTGGGCCAGGGGAAAATGCAGGACCTCGCTGCTAGGGACGAGGATCCGGGTCTCTTTGGTTTATCTGAATAGCCAATATGCAGTCAAGTGACGGCAGCTCAGAGGTCTAAATTTCTTACGGTTCTTATAATGAACCTAGGTTTGTCCCCGAAGTATATTCACCTAACACCGCATACCCGGAGACTCAATATGCGTCTGCGTTCGACGAGGATGCCGAGTGGAACGAGGAGCACCAGGGCTTCTAGCCTCTGTGCTGCTGCTTGTCGGTCACACAGCTGAATTTCATTCGCAAGACGAGGGCAGTAGCCCAAAACCTTGTCCCGGGGAGAATGTAGAGTTATCAGTGGAGGGGTCGTGAGAGAGAAGTATTGGGCAGGCGATTTAGTCAAGTCAGTTGAACGCGTCCGGGATGCCGGTGAGGTATTCACACCATTCAACATCATTGAAGACATGCTGGATCTATTGCCTGAGGAGTCTTGGAGTTACCGCCCGAGCAAAAAATTCTTGGAGCCTAGCTGCGGCAATGGGCGGTTCTTAGTTGTGATTCTTTATAGAAAGTTCGCTGCTTTGAGTGAACTCTTGAAGTCTCAGGTAAATCAGCAGGTCAAGGCCGGCTATGCGCTTGAGGCACTGAGCTCAGTATACGGAGTCGACATTTCCGAGGACAACGTCCTTGGCCATGAGGATGAGGACAGTGCTGGCGCTCGGAAGAGAATGCTCGAGCACTTCCGACACCTTTGCACGGAGGACTTCGACTCAGACACTCTAGGAGCTCTAGCCCAGGCAGCCGAATGGGTTCTGGAGCACAACATCTTGGTCGGCAACATGCTTGACATGGATTCAAGCGGAAAGCCCACAAATCGTGACGCAATGCCAATCCCCGAGTACTTGTGGGATCTGGACAATGCGTCCGTTGAAATCCGGTTTCATACGTGGGCAGAGATAGAAGAAGCCAACCGATCCAAAGATGATGGAATGCTTGATATTTTTGGCTCGGTTCAGCCAAGCCATCACTGGCAAGGACATTTATCCGGACTCGGAGAGGCTCCTCGTGTACCTTGGAAGCCAAAGGGTGTTATTCGGCGGGGGGGCCAGATAGTTGCTGAACACTTACCAAAATAAAAAAGAGCCTGATATCCTCGAGGTGATTTCTGACCTATCAAACGACGAGGTCTTCACCCCACCTGCCGTTGCTAAGCAAATGTTGGATTTGCTTCCTGCAGAGATTTGGACGGACCCATCCTTGCGCTGGATCGACCCGTTCACTAAAACTGGAGTCTTCCTTCGCGAAATTACAAAGCGTTTATTGGTTGGCTTGGAAGCGGTTATCCCAGATGACCGGGAGAGATTGGAGCACATTCTCCACAACATGGTTTTCGGGGTTGCCATCACTGAGCTCACCAGCCTTATGAGTCGGCGGTCTCTATATTGCTCCAAGTGGGCTGACAGTGAAAAATCGGTAGTGAAGTTCTCGAGCAAGCAGGGAAATTGCATCTACAACCGAATCGAGCATGAATTCGTCAGGGGTAGGTGCTCAGAGTGCTTCGCGGGAGAGGCCCAGCATGGAGGAAGTAACGAGACCGAAAATTATGCCTATGCCTTGCTTCATCAGGAGGGAAGAAGAATTATTGAGAAGGAGATTGGCTTGAAGTTCGATGTAGTAGTAGGCAACCCGCCTTATCAAATGGATAGTGATGGCGGAACAAGAACTATTCCTCTCTACAACCTCTTCGTAGAGCAAGCGATGGCCCTTCAGCCGGGCCACATATCTATGGTCATCCCTTCACGCTGGATGGCAGGAGGTCTTGGCCTTTCCGAGTTTAGGGACAATATGTTGAGCGACCAGCATTTTCGCAGACTAGTTGATTTTCCCAACGCTAAAGAGGTTTTTCCCGGGGTAGAAATCAAGGGAGGCGTGTGTTTCTTTCTATGGGACAAAAACCACGAAGGTAAATGTCAATCATCATTCGTTCGCGATGGTGTGGAGTCCCAGACAGCGGACCGAAATCTTGGCCAATTCGACGTCTTTGTTAGAGATCATCGCTCCCTTTCAATTCTGGACAAAGTCCAGAGAGCCGGGCTTCCTTCAATTACGGAAATCCTCTCTGTAGACAAGGAGTTTGGTTGGACTAGCAACTTCAGGGGCTTTTCAAAAGACCAAATCCCGCAGGGTGTCCCTCTTTATTTCAACGAAAAAAGCAAGCGACAGCAAGGCTGGATCGAGAGAGCCGCCATTACTAAAAGCCCTCACCTGATAGACAAGTGGAAAGTTATGGTTCCTCAGGCTGGCTCAGACGGAGGCCAAAAATTGCCCGATTCGGTATTGGGCTCAACCCTTATCGCCAGCTCGCCCTCGGTTTGCACTCAGACTTACTTGTTCTTCTTTGTGGGCTCAGAGAAGGAGGCGCAATCTGTCGAGAGCTATGTTAAGACAAAGTTTTTTAGATATCTCGTCTCTTTGAGGAAAATTAGCCAACACGCTACGAGGTCCACGTATCTATGGGTCCCAAGCCTGGAATGGTCGGTTGAGTGGTCAGACCAGGAGCTATACAGGCGATTTCAGCTGGACGCACAAGAGGTTGCGCTTATCGAATCCCACGTTAGGGAGAGGAGCTAGCTTTGAGCGCCACTCTTCAGTCATCGGTCCGGCACCCCAAGATATATGCGTACACAATCTCCGCGTTCTCGAGCTCAGATTGGCAAGGGCGCCGCACTGGCAAGGGCCTTATAAAAATCGGTGACACGGACAGAGACGTTACTATTCGTATTCGAGAGCAGCTAAATGCTGTGAAAATGCCGCTGGAGACACCGCACGATCTTCTACTTGTTGAATCCGCAATCACGAAAGACGGACAAGCGTTTAGGGACCATAGCGTGCACAAGGCCCTTCAATCTGCCGGTATTCATCGGAGGGAGGGTGAGTGGTTTGAATGCACCGTAGAAGAAGTTCGAGCCGCTATTCAGTCATTCAAGACCGGTGACAAGCTTCACAGCCTGAGGACTCGACAGGAGTTCAGACCTCGCCCAGAGCAAGACAGGGCCGTTGCCGAAACCGCAGCCTATTTCAGAAGTGCGTCCAAGTCAGAAGCGGCACCTCATTACTTGTGGAATGCGAAGATGCGCTTTGGGAAGACTTTTACCTCTTATCAACTAGCCAAGGAAATGGAATGGAAGAGAATCCTCATCCTTACCTATAAGCCCGCCGTTGAAAAGAACTGGCGAGAAGATCTCTATGGTCATGTTAATTTTAAGGACTGGGAGTTCAAGGGTAAGTACGACCCTGTCCCTGACCTTTCTGTAGATCACCCGTTGGTTTGGTTTGCTTCCTTTCAGGATGTCTTAGGAAAAGATGCAAATGGCCAACCGAAGGCAAAAAACAAGGGATTGTATGACGTTGAGTGGGACGCGGTAATCGTTGACGAGTACCATTTTGGTGCCTGGCGAGATGCGGCTCGAGCTATCTATCTGGACGACAAGGAAGCGGGAACCTCTGGTGACTCCAGTGAGGTCAAGGCTCTTGATACACCGGACCTGGAGCCTGACTTCAAAGAGGATCTAGAAGCGACAATTCCCTTCAAGGTCAACCACTATCTTTATTTGTCAGGAACACCGTTTAGGGCGCTAACTGAAGGTGAATTTCTGGAGAATCAGGTTTTCAACTGGACCTACTCAGATGAACAAGCTGCCAAAAAAAACTGGCCATCGGGGAAGCCCAATCCTTATCTAGGGCTTCCTGAGATGGTGTTAATGACCTACGAGATGCCAGATGCACTTCGTGAGATTGCACTTAATAACAATTCTGAGTTTTCCCTGACAGAGTTCTTCAAGACGGAAAAAGCTCAGGGAGGACCTCCAAAATTCAAGCACGAGCGCGATGTTCAGAAGTGGCTCGATCTTCTTCGGGGTCAGGACCTTAACTCCCTGTGGGCCAATGTAGCCAACCAAAAACGGCCACCACTGCCATTTGAGAACTTAGATCTGCTAACTGCCCTACAGCACACGGTTTGGTATTTGCCAAGTGTCGATTCGTGTCGCGCAATGGCCGACCTCTTGAGGGCGCAACATAACACCTTCTTCAGAGACTACGAAATTGTGGTAGCTGCTGGTTCGCGGGCTGGCATTGGTGACAAGGCTCTTCCGCCCGTAGAACAGGCCATCGGATCAACGCCTCAAGATCGCAAGTCAATCACCCTGTCATGCGGAAAGCTAATGACCGGTGTGACCGTTAAGGCCTGGACTGGCATATTTATGCTACGAGAACTTAAGATTCCGGAATCGTACTTTCAAGCCGCGTTCCGAGTCCAATCTCCGTGGGTCACCTCATACATCGATACCAAGATGGGGGGAGCGAAAGAAATTGTCCAGAAAGAGCGTTGCTTCGTCCTGGATTTCTCCCCAAATCGCGCACTCCGACAGATCGTGGACTATGCAACTCGATTGAAGTCCGAGGCGGTCTCAGAGAAGGATGACGAGCAAGCAATCGCTGAGTTTATGGAGTTTCTACCGGTCCTCAGTTTTGACGGATCTGCAATGAGCCAACTCAAGGCCGGCGACGTAATTGACTATTTGACCCGAGGTGTTTCTTCATCCATGCTCGCTCGACGCTGGAATTCTCCGGAGCTGATAAAACTCGACATCAAATCCATGGAGAACATCCTGGCTAATAATGGTTTGCTTGAATCTCTGGAGCAGATTGAGATGTTCCGCAACATTGGAAATGATCTCACGGTCATGATTTCAAACAACAAAGAGCTTCGCCCAAAGAAGCTGACCAAAGAACCCCTAAGTGAGCGGGAAAAGAAGATCAAGGACGAGTCCGCCAAGCGCCGAGAAGATATAAAGCAGAAACTTCGCAGATTTGTCACCCGGATTCCGGCGTTCATGTATTTGACGGACGACCGGGAAAAGACAATCAAAGACATAATCGAACAGGTGGAGCCGGCCCTTTTCGTGAAGGTGACAGGACTGTCCGTAAAGGATTTCAAACAACTGGTGGACTGCCGAGTATTCAATGATTCCAAGATGGATGACGCTGTGTGGAAGTTCAGATCTTTTGAGAACCCAAGCTTGTCCTACTCCCCGGACGACGTCCCGGAAACCCTAGGTGGTTGGAGGCTTACCCGTGAAGAAAAGTTCGCGAGATTAGTTGAAAGGGGTCTTCTTAATCCGGGTGACGAGTTGATTTATATCCCGACAAGCGTGTCAGCCACGATCTCAGACGACTTTGGACTAATCGTCTCCGGTATCCGATACTCGGGGCCATCAGAGGCGGCGGCGGCACTTGGAGCGGCCACGGCCGATGAGACATGGGCGCTTTGGAGAATCGGGGAAGCGACATTGAAGCAGGTGGTTTTGAAATGAACAACTCGGTCGACCACCTTCAGATAAGCGGTCAAGCGCCCCCCATAAACGAGCTTTTTTTCGGCCGCCAGGCAGTTCACAGTGGAGTATTACCAGAGAGAATATGCCTGGCAGGCTGCCCAGGTTGAGGAGCTCATAAACGACTTGGCTCGAAGCTTCTTGTCAAATTTTCAGACAGAACACGAACGAGTGCGGGTCGCCAGTTACGCACCCTATTGGGGCCCATAATCACCTATTCTTCGTCAGGCGTTAGCTATCTTGTAGACGGGCAGCAGCGAGTTACGACTCTTGCCATGCTGCTGCTGTTTCTAAGGAGAGAGGCGCTAGATGAAGAACAAAAGACGTCGCTCAGCAGTCTTGTCTATTCGACAAGTTATGGGACACCTAGTTTTAGGACGAATGTCGAAGCAAGGGACGGAGTGATGCAAGCCCTCCTGAATGACGAGGAGAATCCTCCCGATGACATGGGTTCGAGTAGCGCCAACATTCGGAGTCGCTTTCAAGACATCCAAGAGTTTTTTCCGGATGAACTGCTGGGTGTTGCGCTCCCATTCTTTGTCGACTGGTTGCAAAACCGAGTAATTCTCGTGGAAATCTCCACCCCCGACAAAAACATGGCCCTCGAGATATTTGAAAGCGTGAATGACCGGGGTCTCAGGCTGACGAACATGGCTATGCTCAAGAGCTTCGTGCTGTCAAGGATTAAAGTTCCTGATCGCATTGAGGCAGCGAATGGGGCCTGGCGTAAAATTATGAACGAGTTGCAGGACGTTCAAAAAAACGGCGACACAGAGTTTATGAAGAACCTGCTGAGAGCTAAGTACGCGGAAACCTCGAGAGAAAGCGGAAAAGGGTCCACTCCCAAGCACTTTGAAGACATCGGAACGGCTTTCCACAAGTGGGTCCGAGAGCAATCTGAGGGAAATTTGGGCCCAGATGGAGCTCGAGGAGCTATCCCGATTGACAGCCCTTCGGATTTATAGAAGTTCATCCTGGTGGAGATGAAAGTGCATGCTCGGAGATATCGAAAGATGATCGAGGCCTCAACCAATCTCACAAAGGGTTGGGAGCATACGTATTTTAATGCAAAAAACAATTTCACTCTTCAGTACATGCTGGGATTAGCGGTCAGTGACACGTCTGACGACGAAGAAGTTTTCAGAGAAAAGTTTGAACTTGTAGCGAAATTCATTGATCTGATGATCGTTCGGCGAATGGTTAATTTCAAGCGCCGTGGATACTCGATGATGTATCGCCCTATGTTCGCACTTGCCAAATCCATCAGGGGACAGAATCTCGATGAGCTGAGAGTAAATCTTGCAGAACGCGTCGAGGCGCTCGAAGAAAGTTTTGAAGCCTTGAGCCGTTTCTCTCTAACAAACATGAATAAGCCTGACGTTTTCTACATCCTTGCCAGAATGACTTCCTGGTTGGAGGACACTGTCTCAGACAATTATTTCAACGGCGAGACCAACTCGGACCCCTTTGAAGTGGAGCACGTTTGGGCCAATAAGTACGAACGTCATGAGGGCCAGTTTGCGACGGAGAACGAATTCCTTCAGGAACGAAATCGCTTTGGCGCTTTGGTCCTACTTCCAAAGAGCTTCAATGCTTCATTCGGCGCGATGGAATTCGGCAAAAAGGCCTCACACTACTTGAAACAAAATCTTCTAGTTTAGACTCTTGTAGACGGGCAGGGGCTGCACAATCCCAAGTTGACAAGAAAATCGAATAGCTTCGGGCTGACTTTTACGTCGCATAGAGATTCGTTTACCAAAGAAGACATAAGCGTGCGGCAAGGGCTTTACAGACAACTGTGCGAGGCGATATGGAACCCTTACGAGCTAGGTCTCACAATTGATCCCTTGGAACAACCGCAGTAGTTTGAAGTTTCTATGGTTGGCCAGGGCAATTTTCAGTCGAAGACATCTGAGCTCCCCTCTGGCCGCGGCACACCTAGGCATATCGCAGCTATTTGCCTGACTAGTAAATCTCTCGTGCACATTGGAAATTTGCACCTTCGACCTCATGGCAGGATTCCATCGCTCACTTTCTAATATTCCGTTTAGATTCCGTTCAACGGACGGAAACCGACGGAAAAGGGCTTATCTGCAAAGGGTGACTTGACCAATAAAGTACTGGGGTACAGTGCCACTCAGGCTCAATATAGAGGTACTGCAACATAACTACGAATCAGAAGGTTCTCTCGGCGAAAGATGACTATACGCACGTGCAAGTGCACACCACAACGAAAAGACCCGCCAAAACCTTGAATTGACGGGGCTTTCACTGGCGGAGAACAGGGGATTCGAACAGCCCAACGTCCGCATCCTCGCTAGGGAGCTAGGGCCTTATAGGGCCTAGTTGGATCCAATTGGCCGCACTATCTGCACACGAAATGCACACGACGGTCCTTCCTGACTCATCTATCTACGCACACAGATATGCACAATCCTGCTTTACACGACTGCCCTGCTGTTTGCCATCGGTTCCGCTTCGGATAGGAATGCGGCTAAGTATTCGGTAAATCAAAAGACCCCTGCTACCTGATCAATTAAAGTCGCGTTTTTTGCTAATTCACGCAAGGACTACTGTTTGTCATCAGCGGAGAGCCGGGCCGTGGAGGTCTCAGCCGTTGGATTGCCACTAGTGCATCATGACCAACTAGTGCCTGTCTCTGATTTACGAATCTAAGAAGGTGAGAACTTGCGACTTTGCATAAATTTGAAAAGTCGTGTTTTGCCTTGACTCTGCTTGCCAAAAGCCAGGCTTTAAATATGGCTATACATTAAAATTCTTTTTGGTTTCTCACAACATTCTCCCTAGGTTTTGCTCAAATGCGCACTACAGAGTTACAGATGCAGTGCCTTCCCGCTCTAAGGCCTCGTTTTCTTCTAACTCGCTTTGCTGTCTTTTTATGATTTCTATTTCTTTGCTCGCGGAATGTGCCAACAGTCCTCTGTCAGTGCCAGCCCGTCGAAAAGTCAGATTCGCAGGAGAGGCTACCTGGTTTTAGCAAGTTCTTTCAGCTCCTCTCAGCGCTTTTGTGCGTCAATCAAAAAGTCAGGAGATGACTGTCAGACATTGTGACCGTTTCTTAGAGGACCCATGTGTGAATCCATTTCGTAAGCGTCGGACGCTTAGCTATTGAGATCGCCCTTGTTCATCCCTTTCAGACTTGACATGAAAATTGATAGTAGCTATTATCTTTATTCATACAGGGTTGTATATAGACAAAGGTGTTTAATGAAAATTGCGGTTGTCGGTAGTTACGGTGTAGGCATGACAATGCGAATGTGTCGAATGCCCGGCCCCGGTGAGAGTCTTACGGGGGGGGCCTATGCATCCGGCCCCGGAGGCAAGGGGTCGAATCAGGCTATTGGTATGGCTCGTCTAGGAGCCCAAGTCTCTCTGCTCACTGCTGTTGGTCCCGACGCTCTGGCGGTCGAGGCCCGCGCACTATGGGCAAGAGAACGCGTATCGGCCGAGCATGTTGTGACGGCAAAAAATCCAACGATGGTGGGCTTCATTCTCGTAGACGAAACTGGGGAAAATCGGATAATTATCGCCCCTGGAGCTCTCGATGAGCTAACTGCGGTTCACGTCGAAGCATTCCGTGCAGAGATCGCTGAGTCCGACATGCTCGTTGTCTCGATGGAGATTCCGATGAATGCCGTTTCGGCAGCACTTCGAATAGCAAGAGACGTTGCTACGCCAGCACTCCTCAACCCAGCTCCGGCTACTTTGCTACCTGAAGAAGTCTGGGGCTTGATCGACTATCTCACTCCAAATGAGAGCGAAGCACCTGTCTTACTGGGACTTCCAATCGATCACGGACTGAGTCGCGAGCGTCTTCTTGCCCTAATGCGTGCTCGCACTGGAGCAACAATCGTGCTTACCCTTGGCGCTGAAGGGGCCGCTGTTGACGACGGAAAAGAGGTGATGATGATTCGGCCCTTTCCAGCGGAGCGGGTCGTCGATACCACGGGCGCGGGCGACAGCTTCTCAGCCGCACTAGCGGTCTCCTTAGTCGAAGGGGTAACGCTTGAAGCCGCGGTGCTGCGCGCTTCGGCTGCTGGCTCGCATGCCGTCACGATTGAGGGCGTCATAGACGCTCTGCCCACACCTCTAGATATTCAGAACCTGATTGGACAACTGTCATGACCGCCATTTCGAGTATTGACGGATCCGACCAAACTTCGGGCCTGCTCAAACTGTTGCGAGCGCGTGAATCTGGAGTTTTCGCCGCCCTGTTTCTGTTGTTTCTATTTGGCTCTGTCGCATCGCCAAACTTTATTCAAGGAGCCAACTTACTTTCAGTTGGGCAGCAAATATCTCAAATCGGGATTATGGCGGTTGGTGCGACTTTTGTCATTATTACTGGCCAGATTGACCTCTCGGTCGGCTCCATCTATGCACTCGGGGCAATAGTCACCGGCATGGTAATTGCGGCAGGAACTGCGTGGCCCATTGCGATTCTTCTCGGGTTATTCGCCGGTGCCGCCGCCGGTGCCATTAACGGTCTAGCCACGGTTTACCTCGGAATTCCGTCTTTCATTGTGACGCTTGGCACCCTCAGCGTGTTTCGCGGAGCCGCACTACTCATTTCCGATGGCGCCCCGATATCGCTGAGCAGCAAGACCACTGGAGTGGCTGAGTTCGGTCTTATTGGCCAAGGTCGTCTTTTTGGCATCCCAATTCAACTGTTGATCTTTGCCCTATTCATTGCAGTCGGAGTTATCGTGCTATCTCGGTCTCGCCTTGGGTTTGACACCTACGCAGTGGGCGGTAATTCCGAGGCGGCTCATCTCGTGGGTATAAATGTCAAGAGAGTCAAGGTAACGGCATTCATCATTTCCGGTTTCTGCGCCGCTGCGGCCGGCGTTCTTGGGGTCTCGTTCCTGTCTTATGTGCAGGGTGTAACCGGTACCGGTCTAGAACTCGTTGTGATCTCCGCTGTGATCATCGGCGGAGCAGCACTATTTGGGGGATCGGGCACGATGTGGGGCACCGTCATAGGCGTGGCTTTTATAGGGCTATTGCAAAACATCCTCAGCCTCAACGGCATCTCGTCTTTCTGGCAGACGGTAGTTACTGGCGCGGTAATCGTGATTGCGGTCGCCGCGGACGCCTGGCAACGTCGAAGAGCTGTTCGCGCGTGACGGGGAGAGCAGACGCCAGCCTACCTACCTTCCAACCATCCACAACAAACAGACACAAAGGAGTATCAATGTTGTATCTATCCAAAGAGAGAAAAACGGAATCCAACCAACAATCCACAACAAACAAACACAAAGGAGTATCAATGTTGTTCAAATATAAAACTCGTAAACTTGCGAAGACGCTTGCATTAGCCGCCGGATTGGTGCTAGTCGCATCTGGCTGCGGGGCGGTCACAAACAGCACGGCGGCAGGCGGCTCCGAGGACGGGAGCTTTAAGTTGGCGGGCTACATTCAGGAACGCATCGATCAAGGGGAGACTCTGGTTATTAAGCTCAGTTATCACGACCCATCGCTCGCCTTTGCAAAGCCGATCAGGGAGGGCATGGAACGAGCCGGCGCAGAATTAGGAGTGAATGTTCAGCTTATTGGACCCTCAGGCGGGGATGCTGCCAAGCAGGTAGCAGAGCTGCAGACTTTGATCACGCAAAAGTCTATAGATGGAATCGCCGTCTCGTCCGCTAGTAGCGATGCGCTCATGCCAGTCATTGCTCAGGCATACAATGCGGGCATCCCTATTATCTCCTTCAATACCAATAACCCTGATAGTCAACAGATGGGCTTTGTCGGCCAAGATCTCAAGGGTTCAGGGAAATCGCAGGCTGAAGAACTCGTTGCTACCCTTTCAGAAAAAGGCGTCATCGCAGGCAACGTAGTAGTTTTTTCTCTTGACACCGGTGCGGGTTGGAGCAATGAACGCTTCAGCGGCTTCGAAGAGGGGATGGCCGGCTCGCCCTTCACGCTGATAGGTCCAGTCAACACAGGAAATGAACCGAGTGCGGCCTACAACATCGTCGAGTCGACGATGACCGGACAAGCCGATGTCGTGGGCATTGCGGGCCTAGACTGCTGCAGCACTACCGCAGCGGCTACATGGATCTCGCAGTCAGGCAACACAGGCAAGATAGTGATGGCAGGATTCGATCTGTTGCCTCAAACTGCTGAGTTTGTTGAAAACGGCACAGTTAACTTCACAATCAGCCAGAATCCAGGCGAACAGGGATACCAAGCCGTAAAGATTCTTTTCGACTTTCTCAAGAACGGCAAAGAGGTCGTGGGTGTAGACACTGGCGCACAGTTCATCACCAAGGAGAACCTGTCTGAGGCGACAGTCGAGGGCTGAATATGATCGACGCAACCATCGCAGTGCCCGCAATTAGCGTGCGCAATGTCAGCCGCAGCTTTGGCCAAGTCAAGGCCCTCACGAACGTCTCATTCGACGTGGTCGAGGGCGACTTGACGGCCATCCTTGGAGAGAATGGCGCCGGTAAATCCACGCTACTCAAAATTCTCGCCGGGCTGCAGCCGCCAAGCGAGGGGAGCGTCGAAGTGCATGGTGGAGAGGTCGAATCGTTTGAGCCCTCCACCATGCTCACCCGTTACGGGGTCGCTATCGTGCCTCAGGAGCTCTCTCTGTTAACCGATCGTTCAGTAGCGGAGAACATCACTATGGGGGCGGAGCCCGGCGGACGTCTTTTTCCGAGTCGCCGACAGATGGCGGCGAAATCAAAGGCACTTCTGGCAGAGCTAGGAATTGAACTGGACCCATGGGTGACTGTTTCGGGCCTCAATCTCGCTACGCAACAACTGGTGGTTGTCGCTCGATCTGTTGCACGTGAATGTAGCGTACTAATCCTCGACGAGCCGACTGCCATGCTTACTCCGGTGGAATCAGAGCGCCTGTTCAAGATGCTCTTGACCCTAAAGGCGAAGGGGGTCACTATTGTTTACGTGTCACACCGAATGCCCGAGGTATTCGCACTGTCGGACCAAATCCATGTTCTTCGTGACGGGCGACACGTAGCATCCATGCGAACTTCCGAAACCACCCAGGACCGGGTCGTAGCGGCAATGGTCGGCCGCGAACTCGGTGCGGCCCTTAAAAGAACAGAAGAACACAGCAATGAAACGGATAGCTGTGAGCCTGTACTTTCCCTGGTGGGTCTGAGCGGATCGGGCCACCACAATGTGAGCTTCTCACTTCGCCCAGGCGAAATTCTAGGTATAGCTGGTTTGCCCGACTCGGGACGGGTTGAATTGCTACGCAACATTTATGGAGTCGATAAAGCAAAGGGCGGAACCGTGGCTGTCATGGGAGAGCCGTATGCGAAACGCAGCCCCGCCGCATCAATAGGGAGAGGGCTGGCTTATGTCCCAGGTGAGCGCAGGTCGCAGGGCATTTTGTCATCGATGAATGTCGCCGAGAACATAGGGGTCCTCACTCTCGACAAATATTCTCGACTTGGGCTCGTGAACAAGACTGCAATGCGTAAAGACGCGGAAAATCGCTCGGCAAAAATGCAAATCAAGAGCGCAACGTCTGCTCAAGAAATCGTGAATCTTTCAGGCGGCAACCAGCAGAAGGCTATTCTCGCTCGTTGGATGTCGATCAGTCCCTCGGTATTTATTCTCGACGAGCCAACCCGAGGAGTCGACGTCGGCGCAAAGGCTGAGATTTACGCCCAGCTCACAGAGTTGGCAAACTCCGGTGTGGGTGTGCTGTGCTCTTCTTCGGATTTGCCAGAGCTGCTTGCAATCACCGATCGCATTGTGATCATGAGCGAGGGAAACGTCGTATCGATAATCGATACCAAGGAGGCTACTGAAGAGTCGATCATGCTTCGCGCCACCGGTGCCACCTCGACGAATACAAAACAATCAAAAGGAAGTGCTACATGAAGCGACGCGGAATACTCAATGCTCAACTTTGCGGGGCTCTGGCCACGCTCGGACACACCGATCTCATAATGATTGTAGATGCCGGGTTTCCGATCCCATCTTCGGCTAACCGCATCGACCTCGCAGTCGCGGAGAACATACCAGAACTGCGCACCGTCATCGGTTTAATATCTGACGAACTTGTCATCGAAGGTGTGGTGCGTGCCGATGATGTGATTACTCACAACCCTCGTCTCGAAGAGTACCTTCACGCGACGTTCGAGGGCGCCGAGTTCACGACCCTTAGCCACGCCGACGTTTTGGGCGAACTGGCACTCAAAGCAAAAGTCATTGTCCGCACCGGTGCATTTGAACCTTGGGGTAACATCGGACTTTTCTGCGGCGTTGATATACCGAAGTGGTTCGACGGTGAGGGTGTAATAGCCCCGCCGTACTATGCCGACAAGCTCTAGAAATTCACCTTCATCCATCCACTGAAATGAAAGAAGCACGTCATGACTATCAACTTCCGCGAACTGTCTCCTTCGCAGCTGGCCCCTTATATTCAGCATACAAAGATAGAGGCGGGCACAACACGAGACCAGATTATCGCCCATGCGAAGGAGACTGTCGAGCACGGCTTTAACGCCGCGATGATTCCCGGGTCGTGGGTTTCCCTAGTTGCGAGGGAGCTCGCTGGATCGGGTGTCGAGATAGCGTCTGCCCTGGACTTCCCAACAGTTGGTGTTACAACCAGCGCCGGCAAGGCCTATGAAGCCGAGCAGCTCGTAAAGGCAGGTGCCACCCAAATCGACATTGGCGTGCAGCTCGGCTGGCTCAAGAGTGGGATGTACGACGATTTTCGCGAAGACATTGCCGGTGTGGTGCGAGCTGCTGGCGTGCCGATTAAGGTGATGCTCGAACTGCCATTGCTGACCGAGTCTGAAAGAGAGATAGCAGTGCAACTGTCTCTCGAAGCAGGTGTCGCTTACCTCAAAAACGCAAGCAGCGGCCAAATCGAAACAGCTAATCCAGAAAGCATCTCATACCTCGTGGCACGAGCCCCAAAAGATGTCTTTGTCAAGGCATCCGGTTCAATCACAAACTACGAGCAGGCCTTGACGCTATTGGAGGCCGGGGCAGTTCTGCTAGGAACGAGCGCGGGGCTTAGTATCATCTCGAACTCTACCGACGAAAGTTCAACGAGTTATTGACTTGAGCTGGGGTCTGGTGCACTCCCAACACACCAAGCGCAATAGCTCAGCAGGATAAGAAGGAGACAATGCTGATGACAACGATAGTAATCAACAAGGATGGCGCCTCGGCATTGCACTCCCAGATTTCAGATTGGATTCGGGTGCAAATCGCTTCCGGAGAATGGCCGAGTAACTACCGCGTTAGAACCGAACCTGAATTTGCTGCAGACCTGGGAGTTAGTCGCGGCACACTTCGGCGTGCACTCACGACCCTTATTCACGAGGGCCTGCTTAAGCAGGTGCAAGGTAGGGGTACGTTCGTCACGTCTACCTTGATCGAGCCAGCCATCGCACAGAAACTTAGCTCACTTTCCGAAGACTTTATTAGTCAAGGGGTTGATGTCGAAACGAAGGTTATAGCATCGAAGCTCATTGAAGCTCCTCGCCCTTTAGCAGCGCTGCTCGACCTTATGCCGGGTCAGCCCGTCCTTCGACTTGTGCGGTTGCGCAGCGTACCGGCAGGTGCGATTGTACTGCTCCACAATTATGTTCGTGCCGACCTTGCGCCCGGCATTGAGGATGTCGATTTCACTGTTGACAGCCTGTTTGGAACTCTAGAACATACCTACAATCTGCGAATTGGGTCTGGCCGCCGTTCGTTCTCTGCTGAGGGGGCTTCGACAGAGGTGGCGTCCGCGTTGGCTATCACTGTCGGCGCGCCTGTGCAATACCTCGAACAGGTAACCTACCTTAAGGACGGGAGCGCCATCGAGTACTCTGACGTCTGGATAAACAGCAGGATGTTGCGTGTTACTTCTGTGTTGGCTCGTCGTTAGTTCTCGTAGTTCAGTCCCAAGGCCGCGGATGGCTTGTACCACCCATGGTTCGAAGGCGCGGCTGACTCGGGATGGGCGGTTCGACAGGCAACTGGCTCGCGCAAACACTTGAGGACCGTGCCGCGGAAGTTGGCGTCGCGATCGATTGGGCAAGGCAGCAAACTGAGGTTCCCAGCAGCCGGATCATGCTCTGGGGAATCAGTCAGGCGGGCTGGGTACTGCCCAAGGTCGTCGCAGCCCGAAGCGACATTGATGGTGTCGTATCAGTTAGTACAGCGGTGAATTGGCTTCGACAAGGTCGGTATAATCTCGAAGCAGAACTTGATTACCAAGGGGCCAGCGCAGCAGAGAGAAAGCAATCCGTCGCCGAGAGCGACGATGTTCGCGCTCTCCTGCAGCGCGGTGCTTCTTACGATGAGTATCGCGTTGAGACCCCTGAGGAAAATCCGATGTCACGTGAGCGATGGCGATTTGTCACGTTGAACTTCCAATCTGACGCAACAGATGACCTTCTGGCCGCCGCGAGTAAGGACATCCCCTGGTACCTCATGGCAGGTGAGTACGATCGCAACGTCGATATGGATGAAACAGAACGCGCATATCGAGATATTTTTGGTGACCAGCTCACAGTTGGGCGATTCGAAGCCGCACACTCTATGGCCCGTCCCATTATGGAAAACTCGCAAGTCGTTGGCGTTACCACCAGCATTGCTTGGCCACGAGTACTCTTCGCGCCAAGTGTTCTTGACGAGTACCGGGCATTCCTAGCTACACACGTCGGATAACTGCGCTTAGCTATCCGCACCATCTCGAGCACTGACTGCCCAAAAGCGTTACCCAAACAAACCAGACATCACACCAGACCAACCCTGACGAATATTGTCAAGCTTGAAGTTCCTAATATGTTTTGCTTTCAATAAACGTGTGTTAGCTGTCAGATTATGAAAACACTTTCGGCAAGTCTTATGCCTATCTTTCGAAGCGATGTGCAGGAAAGGATCCTCGCGGTGTTGTTTGCTAACCCTGGAATTGAATTCAGCGTTAGCAATCTGGCTAGCTGAGTAGACACCTCTCTACCTACAGCACTAAGAGATGCGCGCAGGCTTTCAGAAGCTGGAATCTTTTTGATTAGGGCAAGCGGGAACATGCGACTAGTGAGTGTCAATAGAGAGCACCCGCTCTACTAGGCGTTGTCGGAGGTTGTCCTTTATAGCTTTGGCCCTTTGGAGATACTCAGGGACAAGTTTGCCGACCTTGAAAGCGTAACTGTCGCCTATATTTTCGGGTCTTGGGCGGCCAGGTATTCCGGCGAGCAAGGAGTTGATCCGGGTGATGTGGATCTGTTGTTGGTTGGTCAGTTCGATCGATCCAAGGCATTCGAAATTGCCCTTCAGGCATCTAGACAGGTTGGCAAAGAGATTAATGTGAACAACTTAAGCGCTGATGAGTGGAAAACCGAAGAATTGGGTTTTGTGAAGACTCTAAAATCCCGCCCAGTTATTCGGATCATCGGCTCAACACCGAGTGGTTAGGAGATAAGTCTCAAATACACTAATTATCCGCATAATGCGGATAATGTATAATAATGAGTATGACCTCAGATAGCCCAACGACGCAGCAACAACTGCCCGCAGATGTTGCTGCCATTGCTGTGGCAGTCTCCAGTAGTCTTTCGCGCCAAATCGAGTCAAGCGGAATCGTAAAGCTTGAAGTTCAAGGCTTAGAAGCTTTATCTCGAAGTGTCAAAAAGTTTGAGATTGCGTTGAAGCCAGTCCAGGGTGAGTTAGAGAAATTTTCGGCAGTGGTCTCTAGAAGTTTTGATCGCTATGGACTTCTTAGATTGCAAGAACAGCTTGCTAGCCAGGTCAAGGGCCTTGAGTCCGTGGCTGAGAACCCCAACAACATCGTGATTACGGGATTTATGCCCCCAGCTATCGGTGAGGAGCTAAAGACACTGGGCATCTCATTTGCTGATTTTGTCGGAAATGTTTATCTGAAGCCCTCCACATTTCCTATGCTCGTAGACATTCGAAGGACTGACACTGATCCTTACCGGGAGCGTGGCAGACCATTGAAATCTCTGAAAGGCGAGCCCAGCGCTTTGGTGGTTCGAGGTTTGGTTGACCTAGGTTTGCCGATTCGGGTCAGTGAGCTAATCGATCAAACCGGCGTTAGTAGGGCGAGTGCTTACAGAACCCTGGACTTCTGTGAGAGCAATGGGCTCATCGAGCGCTCGGCTCCAGGAGTGGTTCAGTCGTGCAAGACCCGGGATCTCCTAGAACAGATAAGTCAAGAGTCTGGATTTTCTAAAACAGGAACAAGCTTCAAGTTCATTGCTCCCCGTGGGACAGAAGAGGCCTTGGAAACACTTAAAAAACTTAGTGACTATGCAATTACCGGCAGCGTGGCTGCCGGTAACTGGTATCCGTATGCCGAAGCGAAAAACCTATTTCTATATTCTGACCAACCTCAGGAGTTGGCAAAAAAGCTTGGAATGATGGCGACCGAAAGCGGAGCTGACGTAGTTATCAACAGGCCAAGCTCCCAGGTGGTTTATCAACGAATGAGCAAGATCGACAAACTTCAGTTCGTCGCACCCAGTCAAATAGTCATAGACCTTCTAGGGGGTCCCGGTAGGAATCCCGAAGAGGGCAAGGCGCTATTGAACTGGATGGTAAAAAATGAATCAACCTGGAGACCAGCACTCCGGTCTCGATAGCCGCGAACAACCAGCTGAGCGGCTTCAGTTATTTTGGTGCAACTTTTTGGAGGGGGAGGACCTCATAAGTGCATTGAGCTGGTGGGTTTGGAAATAGAAATTAGCGGAAGCAATTAACCCGACATTTACCTGATTCTTCAGATTAGGCAATGGCAGGAGCCTACTTTTTAGAGCATGACATTGAAAGTTGCATTGGTTACGGAGTCATTTCTTCCCTCGGCAAACGGTGTCACCACCTCGGTGCTTCGGGTGCTGGATACTTTCAAGCAGAGAGGTTTTGAGGCTCTGGTTATTGCGCCTACCAGCGTTAGCCCAAGGCACAACGGTTTTCCGGTTCATGTAATGGCCACGGTACCGGTTATGCAGTTCCCGGTTGCGGTGCCGGGGCCTTCAATCCAGCGCGAGCTGGATGAATTTCAACCAGATGTGATTCACGTGGCGGCA